>OQVT01003010.1_pt1 | contig 10834 bp, 10 predicted proteins | sample 1691561 | NCBI WGS metagenome assembly OQVT01 (sample SAMN03418260, study PRJEB22391) | human gut metagenome | biome: human-gut; feature: organic feature; material: feces | host: Homo sapiens | place: Tanzania | collected 2013-01
GTAGTTTTTCTTTCCCATTTTATTCTATTGCTATTTCAAGATAATTCTTCAATGTATTGAATACTCTGAGGCGTTTGGCATAATCTTGCAAACGAGTGAGATTGCGTTTTGGCTTTCTCAGATATGAGCGTATCACTTCAGCGCAAACATCCAGCCCCACTTTGTTTCTGTATTTTACAGCATCGCAAACACTTCGCTCCATGTCGGTGATACGAACATGATACCCTGAAATTTCCGCATCCATAATGCCGAACTCCAAGTTCTCCTTCTTCCAATAATACAGCTCTATCGGAAGCGTATCAGGTATCACCACTTTTCGCTTGTTAGCGATAGCAATGCAAAAGGCAGGTGGTACTGTTGTCGAAAGCTGATGGTAAGCCCACGCATTGTACAGGCATACAATACCATTGGGTACAATCCGCTCCACATCTATCATTGTATTAAGCAATGCATCGGGAACAGCATATATGCCATGACGCAATTTTATCAAATCGCCACGCTCCTTAGCTCTCAATAGTCGTTTATATTCTGACAAATGAGATATATCAGTAGTGGAGATAGTGCCACCAAGTGCTGCCACTTTGCAAACTATATTGTTCATTTCACCTCTTATTAAATGTCATTACTGCTGCAAAAATACAATAAATTTCGAGAATACGGTAATATTTTACGGATAATTCCAAAAAATACCGCACGTTTTTACATATTTTCAGAGTCCTAATTATATTTGAGATGATAATAAACTCTAAAAAATATGCAACAATGCAGTATTCTAAATTTAAAATTGTATCTTTGCCACCAAGATGACAAAGAGTTGTTTGACAAGCAAACGTATGCAAATTGTAGAAATTAGAACCGTTGCTAAATCATTACCTCCATTGAGGTGAAAAACTCATAAATCGCTCATTCTAAGCTATTCGGCAGATTTTAGCGTAATTTTGAAAAAAAAAGCAAAAAACATGCAAGATGCATGCTTTTATGTGCGAACAATTTTGTAACTTTGCACCCGCATTTTGCAAAATAATAATTAATTTCATTCAAAGTAGTATGAATCAATACGAAACCGTTTTCATTTTGACTCCCGTTTTGTCTGATGAACAGATGAAGGAAACGGTCGCTAAATTCAAGAAGCTGCTCACCGACAATGGTGCAGAGATTCTGAACGAAGAGGCCTGGGGATTGAAGAAGATGGCTTATGCTATTCAGAAGAAGTCTACAGGTTTCTACTGCCTGTTGGAGTTCAAGGCTGAGCCATCAGTGATTGACCGTCTCGAGACTGGCTATCGCCGCGACGAGAGAGTTATTCGTTACATGACCGTGAAGCTCGACAAGCACGCTGTTGCTTACGCTGAGAAGCGTCGTGCCAAACTGGGTAATAAATTGGAGGCTTAATTATGGCAGAGCAGAAAAATTCAGAAATCCGTTATTTGACCGCTCCTTCTATTGACACCAAGAAGAAGAAGTATTGCCGTTTCAAGAAGAGCGGTATCAAGTATATCGACTATAAGGATCCCGAGTTCCTGAAGAAGTTCCTCAACGAGCAGGGTAAGATTCTTCCCCGTCGCATCACAGGTACTTCATTGAAGTATCAGCGTCGTGTGGCTCAGGCTGTCAAGCGTGCACGCCAGATCGCACTGCTTCCATACGTAACCGATTTGTTGAAGTAATTGAAAAGGAGGCTAAGATATGGAAATCATACTGAAGGAAGATATTATCGGACTTGGATACAAGAACGATATCGTTAAGGTGAAGAGCGGCTATGGCCGTAACTATTTGATTCCTACAGGCAAGGGCGTTATCGCTTCAGAGAGCGCTAAGAAGGTGCTCGCTGAAAACCTGAGACAGCAGGCTTGCAAGATCGCTGCTGCTAAGGCTGAGGCTGAGAAGCGTGCTGAGGCTCTGAAGGACGTGGAGGTTGTTGTTGTTGCCAAGGTTGCCGCCACTGGCCATCTCTATGGCTCTGTCAACGCTCTCGTCGTTGCTCAGGAGCTCGCTAAGAAGGGCATCGAGATCGACCGCAAGATCATCACCATGCACGACATCAAGAAAGTTGGTGACTTCGAGGCTACCGTACACTTCTTCAAGGATGTTGAGGTGAAGGTTCCTGTGAAGGTTGTGGCTGAGAAGGCTGAGGTCGTAGCTGAGGAGGCTCCCAAGGCTGAGGAGGCTCCCGTAGCTGAGGCTGCTCAGGTTGAGGCTCCCGCCGTTGAGGAGGCTCCCGCCGCTGAGTAATCCAGTCGAATATGCTTGGGCCGCTCATGTGGCCTGACTTTAGAAATATGGAAAGTCCCGTTCGTCGTAAGATGAGCGGGGCTTTTTTTATATTCATTCACAAAGTATAACGGGCCGTACCGGCACATTTCGAAATATTATTGTTACCTTTGCATCATAATCGAAACAATAATAAGACAATAACAATGAAAGCATTTGTATTCCCTGGACAAGGTTCACAGTTCGTCGGTATGGGCAAGGAGCTCTACGACAATAATCCTATGGCAAAAGAGTTGTTCGACAAGGCCGACGAGATTCTCGGCTTCAAGATTACCGATATCATGTTTGCCGGCACCGACGAGCAGTTGAAGCAGACCAACGTCACTCAGCCTGCCGTGTTCCTCCACAGCGTTATCTCTGCCCTCTGTCTTGACGAGCAGGATGCCACAATGGTAGCAGGCCACTCACTTGGTGAGTTCTCGGCCCTGACATTCGCTGATGCGCTGACCTTCGAGGATGGCTTGCGTCTGGTGGCTGCGCGTGCCAATGCTATGCAGAAGGCTTGTGAGGCTAACCCTGGCATTATGGCTGCCATCATCGGTTTGCCCGACGAGAAGATTGAGGAGATCTGCGCTGAGGTGAGCAAGGGTGGCAAGACGGTTATCGCCGCCAACTACAACTGCCCTGGCCAGTTGGTTATCTCTGGCGACAACGACGCCATCAACGAGGCTTGTGAGCAGTTGAAGGCCGCTGGTGCCAAGCGTGCATTGCCCTTGAAGGTGGGTGGCGCTTTCCACTCTCCGCTGATGCAGCCCGCTAAGGAGGAGTTGCAGGCAGCCATTGAGAAGACAGAGGTGAAGGCTCCCAAGTGCCCCGTGTACCAGAACGTAGACGCTCAGGCTCACGTGGACCCCGTAGAGATCAAGGCCAACCTCATCGCTCAGCTCACATCGCCCGTGCGTTGGACAAAGACTGTGCAGAACATGATTGCCGCTGGTGCCGACGACTTCCTGGAGTGCGGACCGGGCAAGGCCCTTCAGGGTATGATTGGACGCATTGACAAGACCGTAGCTGCTCACGGCATCGCCTAAACAGTTTTCGCGATTTGCCTTTGTTGTGTTAATGGATTTCACATGTCAAGACAGGGCGCTGCCTTTTGTCTATGATTTCTTAGCATCAAGGTAACATTGTTAATGAATAAGAAAATTATCGTATATCAACTTCTTCCCCGCCTCTTTAGCAACAAGAACCAGGCGCGTAAGGCCAATGGTTCGTTGCTGGAGAATGGGGTAGGGAAGATGAATGATTTGGATACCCTCCACCTGAGGCGTATTCATGACATGGGATTTACCCATGTGTGGCTCACGGGTGTTATACGCCACGCCACTACTACAAACTACAGCCAGAATGGGATACCTGGTCAGCATGCCGCCGTTGTGAAAGGATTGGCGGGATCGCCCTACGCTATTACTGACTATTACGACATTGACCCCGACATCGCGGTCGATGTGGACCATCGCATGGAGGAGTTTGAGAAGCTCGTGGCACGCATCCATCATGTGGGCATGAAGGTCATTATCGACTTCGTTCCCAACCATGTGGCGCGCGAATATCACTCTATCTGCTGTCCGGCTGGTGTGACCGACTTGGGCGAGGAGGATGATGTGAACATGCATTTCTCCCCTCGTAACAATTTCTATTACTGCCCGGGGCAACCTTTCGTGTGCCCTGTTCCTACGCCTGATGGCGAGGAGCCTTATGTGGAGAATCCCGCCAAGTGCACCGGTAACGACCGTTTCGACAATCGGCCAGGTGTAGGCGATTGGTACGAGACCGTGAAGCTCAACTATGGCGTGGACTATTGCGACGCTGGAGGTCGTAGCTATCACTTCGATCCGATTCCAAGCACGTGGACCAAGATGACCGACATCTTGCTCTATTGGGCCTCGAAGGACATCGATGGTTTCAGGTGCGACATGGCGGAGATGGTGCCCCATCAGTTTTGGAGCTATGCCACCCGCATCGTGAAGGGGCGCCATCCGCAGATGGTGTTCATTGGCGAGGTGTATGACACAGAGCAGTATCGCACCTATGTGCGCTCTGGGTTCGATTACCTTTACGACAAGGTGGGCATGTACGATTGTGTGCGCGACATCATTTGCAATCGCCGTCCGGCAAGCAGCATCACCTATTACTGGCAGAACGTTTCCGACATCAAGGAACACATGCTCTACTTCCTCGAGAACCACGATGAGCAGCGCATAGCCAGCGATTTCTTCTGTGGCGATGGTCGTAAAGCCGTTCCTGGCATGATGGTTTCGGCTTTGATGGGCTGCAACCCGTTCATGGTGTATGCTGGTCAGGAGTTTGGCGAGCGTGGCATGGATGCCGAGGGCTTTTCGGGCCGCGACGGTCGCACCACGATTTTCGATTACTGGTGTGTCGACACGCTTCGTCGGGGCCACTATGACCGCCGCCTTCTTACCCAGGAGGAGAAGCGCTTGCAGGCCATCTATCAGCAGGTGTTGTGCATGGCCAATAGCGAGAGGGCTTTCTGCGAGGGCGATTTCTTCGACCTCATGTACGTCAATCCGCAGTCGCAAAGCTTCAATCCGCGTTGTCATTATGCGTTCCTGCGAAAAAAGGACAAAGAGGTAATCCTTGTGGTTGTCAACTTCTCGGAGGAGGCCAACCATGTGGGAGTAACCATTCCGGGCCATGCCTTCGATTATTTCAAGATGCCGGAGCGTGATGTGGAGGCCGTCGATTTGCTGACCGATGAGCGCACCACATTCAACTTGAAGAAAGACGGTGTGGTGGAGATGGACCTTCCACCTTATTCGGGTAGAATCTTTAAATTCAGTATTCAAATGGAGGACAAGACTTACGAGCTGAACGCTCACAACAAAGAGGAGTTTCCGCCAGCCCATACGGCGGAGCATCTGCTCAATCAGGTCATGGTTCGCATGTTTGGTTGTGAGCGGTCGAAGAACGCCCACATCGAGCGTAAGAAGAGCAAAATAAGCTATGTGCTCGACCATAAGCCCACTCGCCAAGAGGAGAAGGCCATTGCCGACAAGATGAATGAGCTGATTGCGGAAGACCTGCCTGTTACCTTTGAGTTTGTGGATCGCGACCATATTCCTGAGGGGGTGAAGATCGACCGCTTGCCAGAGGATGCCTCAGAGACCATTCGGCTGGTGCGCATCGGCGACTTCGACGTGTGCCCCTGCATAGGCAAGCATGTTCGCTCTACCTCGCAGATTGGCCGCTTTGAGCTTCTTGGCACCAATTGGGATGGCTTGACTCATTCGTTCCGCATCCGCTTCAAGGTTATTCCTTAACCCCCCATCGGTCATTAAGCCGAGAAGGGGGTAAGCCCTTGTTCCTTTTCATAAAGGACTGACGCTTTATGTGTTTCTTTTAAGAGGACAGGCGCTTAGAGCGATGTGTTGCTCCGTGACTAAGCCTGCAAACTGGCAAGCCTGCGAGCTGGAAGGAAACAAGTTGGCAAGCCCACCCAGGGGTTGGCTACTGTCGACGGCGACACTTCGCCAGGCTATGGTGGCGTGAACGATGGCAGCCATGGTGTGGGTGCCAAGGAGAAAACGTTTAATATATGAAAAATCCCAAGACATCGCAATGAATGTCTTGGGATTTTTGTTGGTACCACGTGTCGGTTACTTGGTTTCGATCTCTTCCTTCATGTCGACAAACTGTTTTTTGTCGTCGTAGAACTCATATTGCAGGAAAGCGAGTTTCTGTGATGGAATGATGTGAACGCCTAAACCATACTTAAGTTGCCACTTCCGCTTGAGGCTTACCACCCCTTGGTTGATGTAAGCGGCAACGTATGGGTGAACGTGGAGATAGAATTTCTTGATGCCAATCTTGTTGACTAGTTGGTCAATTTTTCTTTCGAGTTGGTCGGTGAACAAGATGCTCGACTTGATTTTGCCTGTTCCGTTGCACGATGGGCAGGTCTCTTCGACGTTTACGTCCATGGCTGGCCTTACACGCTGTCGGGTAATCTGCATGAGTCCAAACTTGCTCAGGGGCAATATGTTATGTCGCGCCCTGTCTTTCTGCATGTCTTTGCACATGCGCTCATACAGCATCTGTCGATCTTCCGCCAGGTTCATGTCGATGAAGTCGACCACGATAATTCCTCCCATGTCTCGTAGTCGCAACTGGCGTGCCAGTTCGTCGGCCGCTCCCAGGTTTGTTTCCAGGGCGGTGGCTTCTTGGCCATTCTCGTTTCTTGAGCGGTTTCCGCTGTTCACATCCACAACGTGCATGGCTTCGGTGTGCTCTATGATAAGATAGGCACCATGAGCATAGTTCACGGTTTTTCCGAAGCTTGCCTTAATTTGTTTAGTGACGTTGAAGTTGTCGAAGATAGGCACTTTCCCGGTATACTTCTTAACGATACCTGCCTTTTCAGGGGCTATGAGTGCCACGTAGTCTTTGACATCCTTGCACACTTCCTCATCGTCTACGTAAATATTCTCGTAGCTTGGATTGAAGAGGTCTCGCAACAGCGCTACTGCTCTTCCTGTTTCTTCGTAGACGAGTTGTGGGCGTTGCTGTGTTTTCTGAACCTTGACGATAGCGTCCTCCCAGCGCTTGGTCAGTATTTTCAGTTCCGCGTCCAGCTCTGCCACACGTTTGCCCTCTGCCACGGTGCGTACGATGACGCCGCAGTTTTTAGGCTTGATGCTGTGGATGAGTTGCTTGAGTCTCGCTCTTTCTTCGCCGCTCTTGATCTTTGAGGACACCGACACCTTATCTCCAAAAGGAATGAGGACCAGGTATCGTCCCGCAAAGCTCAGTTCTGCCGTCAGTCGGGGTCCTTTGGTTGATATGGGCTCCTTGACGATCTGCACCAGCACCTCTTGTCCTACGGTGAGCGTTTGCTGAACGCTTCCGTCCTTCTTCAGGTCGGGTTGGTGCGAAGCCTTTGCAAAGGGGAACAGCTTTTTGCGGTCGCTTTGCACTTGCTTCAGATACTTGGCGTACGAATTGAATTGACTTCCTAAATCAAGATAATGCAAGAAGGCGTCGCGCTCATAGCCAACATCCACGAAGCAGGCGTTGAGGCCCGGCATGAGCTTCTTTACCTTGGCAATGTAGATGTTTCCCACAGAGAAATTGGCCGAACGTGTTTCGTTTTGGTATTCCACGAGCCGCTTGTCCTCAAGCAGGGCGATGGATATTTCCTGTGGTTTGACGTTGATTATTACTTCGCTTGTCATCTCTTGATAACTCTTTAATGATAAAAAAGGGACCCACCGTAACGGCACGTCCCTTTCATAGAACAGTCAGCAGGGCTTATTTGCTCTTATGACGGTTCTTACGTAATCTCTTCTTACGCTTATGCGTAGCCATCTTGTGGCCTTTCTTCTTTTTTCCGTTTGGCATAGCTGTTAATGTTTAAAATGTTTGTTATGTTATTGATTTTTTGTTCCTTAAGGCGTGTTTATTCACCTTTCATCTCATCGACGAACGCCTTGGCCGGCTTGAAGCTTGGCAGGTCGTGTGCAGCGATGGTGATGGTGGTGCACTTACCGATGTCGCGAGCAGTTTTCGGTGCGCGATGCTTGATGATGAAACTGCCGAATCCGCGAAGGTACACATTCTCTTTCTTCTCGAGCATGCTTCTCTTCACAGTCAGCATGAAACTCTCCACGACGGCTGACACGTCCTTGCGTTGCAAGCCGGTCATGTCGGTAATCTCGTTGATGATCTCTGCTTTTGTCATATACTGAAACAGTCTTTTCTTATTATTGTTTCCCTTATTTACTTATCATTTACTTTCGGACTGCAAATATACGAGTTTTTCGTGGGATGGAGAAAAGATTTGTATTTTTTTTCTTAGAAATTGATAATTTTCTTGTTGGAAGTGTCTAATTTTCAACTTCTTATCCCCACTTTCAGTCAGAATGTCGGTGGTGATGGGGAGGAAAGCACTTTGGATTTGTAAGGATAATTGCCTCGGGTTTTGAATTTGGCATGAAGGTGCTTGCTCGTTTTAAAGCCGAGCGTGTCCCGTGTTGTTAGGGGCATGTGGGGGGGGCGCTACAGGTCAATGGCCCAGTTGACCAAAAACTCGCGAGGACTCAGGTGGGTGGCCATATAGGTCTCGATGGTGTTTCCCAGCACGTGCTGCTCCAGCTTGGAGGAGCCGATGATGTTGTTAGCCGAGAATGTAAGTTCCCATCGCTTTGCCTTATAGCTCATGGCGAGGTCTAGAAAAAAACTGGTTCCGATACCTTCGCTGTTGGTGTGGAAGAGTTGGTTCTTGATGCTCAGCATCCAGCCGTTGGCAGGGAAGACGTGAATGTTGAGACGGTGTTCCCAATCGTTGGTGCTGCCTGAAGAGAGCTGTGGAGCGGTCTGGTTCTTCTGTTGATTGAAGCTCACGCTTGAACGGCCTTCGACAGAGAGAAGCCTGGTTGGGCGTAAAGAAAAATTGAGCGCTACGGACGTTACCGTCATCCGCGCATCGTTCACCTTTCCTGTCACGAGCATGCAGTAGTTGGTCGTGGTGAATGAAGCCCCAAGGCCGAGGAGCGTCTTGGCCCATCCGAAGGTCTTGCTGATGTGTCCAGACAAGCCTGTGGTCTCGGTGGCTCGCTTCTTGTCCGTGGCGACGATGGTGAATACTCGGTCGTTCAGGGCGTTTTCATACAAGATGTTGCCCGATGTCCGGGCGTACATTGGGCTTACATTGAGAAACAACCCCCAAACGGGGTTGGCGTATTTGTAGGTGGCTGTGGCGCGAAGGTCATGCGTCACAGCCGTCTTGCCCTGGTTTATCTTCTGCGTACGATATGTTGTGAAGATCGGCGTGTCGTAGATCGACTTGCCCGTCAGGGGCGAGTTCGTATAGCCCACATCTGCGGAGAAATTGGAGAGGGCAGAGACCTTCCAGTTCCATTGGATGGAAGGGTCCACCCACAGGTGGCCAGTCCTCGACTGGCGATAAGCTTGGTGTGCATAGCTTAGTCTTGTCTTGACCACTACTTGTTGCTTGCTAAAGGCAAACGACATTGAGGGTGTCCAGTAGACGCGGAACAGCTGGTAGGTGTTTTCTTGCTCAGCCTCTTCGCCCATGGCCACGGCGATGGCCTGGCGGTCGTAGTTGACGCCCAACTCGTTGTTGAGATAGTGGCGTCCCATCTTCAACTTGTAAAGGAGGGGTTTTGGGTGGAGAAGAAGCTGAGATTGAGCCGTTCGGTCTATTTGTTGATGGTAAGCAGTTGACCAGGTAGGTAATGGTATGATCAATAACTTTCCACATGATATACGTTGTTATTGGCAGCGGTGTGCGAAAGTTGGAAATCCTCGGTAAGACTACGTTTGTTTGGCTTTACCATCATGGCCGTGTTTCGTCCGTCGCAGGTCATCCGTCCCTTGCTCTTGTTGAAGTCGAGATACCCCTTGAGGTTGTTTTGGATGAAGCTCTTCGAACCGTTGTATTGATAGTTGGCTTCCGCCTTCCATTCGCTCCTGGTGTTGTTCACGTCCTCATCTTCTACGATCACGGGCATGTCGGCGAGGGTGAGGTAGGTGGAAGATGTGCGGTTCTGCATGTCAGTCTGGTCTATGAGTCCGTTCACTTGCAGGCGCAGTTCGTCGTCATGTCCCGTCTTCCACAACCAGTTGCCAGCCACCAGGTGACTATGGTTGAAGGTGTATCGGTCCTCGTCCAAGTTGGGCGCATTCTGCGACATCATGGAGAGAAGGCCCGCCTCCGCGTCCGTTCTTCCTTTGAGCAATGCTGCCAAGTCGAGCACCTCATCGCCGAGTTGCTTGCCTGTGTCGTTGTTCTTGTACATCATCAACGCTTGGCGTTTCTTGTCGAATCGCATGCCCATCAGTCGGTTGTCGTAGAGGATGTCCTTACCATAGCCCAGTCCGATGTTGGCCGAGCTTGTCCAGACGGCCTTGGCGTCGTCCTTTAGCACAAGATTGAGGGCAGCCTGGTCGCTGAAAGAGACTCCCCGCAACGACTTCACGGGTTGGTGGTTTTCGAGCACTTGCACACTCTTCACCTTGTCGGCCGAGATGTTTTGGTTGGCCATTCCATATTGGGTTCCCATGAGGTCGATACCCTCTATATAGAACTTGTTGATGGCTATGCCTTGGTATTCAATCTTTCCGTCGGCTTTCACCTCCAGTCCTGGCATCTTCGCAATCACGTCTGCTATGCAGCGGTCTTGCGCTTGCTTAAACCCTGCCACGCTATAGGTGAGTGTGTCGCCTGTGCTTTGTATGCGTTGCGCCTTGACCTTCACTTCTTTCAGGAGAGAACAGCCCTCCTTGAGCGTGATGGTCATGCCGTCCTTCAATGATGAGCGTGTAAGGGATTTTCTCTGATAGCCCACATGGTTGACGTCGATCGTATCCGCGTCCTTGCCATTGGAAATAACCAATCTGTAAGTTCCCTCCTCATTGGCAATGCTATAGGCGACGACATGACGATTCTTGTCCAACGCCATAATCGTTGCGTTAGACACGGGTGCGCCCTTTTCGCTGATGATCTTGCCCGTGAAGGTCTGGACGAAAATGGGGACATGCAAGAAGAGCGTTAGCAGAAGGACACAATACCTCATTCTTT
>OQVT01003014.1_pt1 | contig 10832 bp, 9 predicted proteins | sample 1691561 | NCBI WGS metagenome assembly OQVT01 (sample SAMN03418260, study PRJEB22391) | human gut metagenome | biome: human-gut; feature: organic feature; material: feces | host: Homo sapiens | place: Tanzania | collected 2013-01
GCTCTTTCAATTGCAAGATTTTCAACAACGTCTACACACTGACATCCACCATAATATCTCTTTCCCGGATATCCTTCTGCATACTTGTTTGTCAACGGGCTTCCCATCGCTGCCATTACAGCCTTACTTACCCAGTTTTCAGAAGCAATCAGCTCAATATGGCTGTTCTGTCTGTTTTGCTCATCCACGATTGCCTGAGCAATTTCCGGGTCTACGTTCCTGACTTCATCCAATGAATACATAATCAACCTCCATTTAAACTCAAATTTGGAACATTATAACATAATATCCTTCGCAAAACTATATCTTTTTACAAATTGTCTGTAAAAGTGTTTGTTCCTATAATAATAGTAATAGTGCAAAATTCTTTACTCTTTCGACAAATATTGATAAAATGTATGCAGTAAACGGATTTCATAATGCACTTTTGAGGAGATAACGATTATGTATTATGTCATTGTAAACCCGTCTTCCAAATCCGGACGCGGACTTCAGATTTGGAAAGAACTGGAACCCCTTTTCACCCGGAAAAACATCGAATATCAGGTATTTTATTCCGAAAAAGCAGGACACGTGTCACAGCTTGTCGAAAGCGTATGTCACTCCGCTCTGGGCGAAAATCCGGACACTGTTATTAAACTTATCATTCTGGGTGGTGACGGAACCTTTAATGAAGCATTGCAGGGAATCACTGATTTTGAACACGTTCAGATTGGTTACATTCCTACCGGTTCCAGCAATGACCTTGCACGTGATTTGAAGCTGAAGGGCTCTCCTGCCGTTCTGCTTGAGCATATTTTGAATTGTACGACTCCTTTTCCAATGGATTTGGGATGTCTTACCTATAACAGTAATCCTACGGAATTTTCCCGGCTCCATAAAGAAGAGTTTTCAAAAACACGTTACTTTGCCGTAAGCTGCGGAATCGGATATGATGCTGCCATCTGTGAGGAGGCACTGGCATCCCGCTTCAAAAATTTCCTAAATAAAATCGGCTGCGGAAAGCTTACCTATGTGACCATCGCCTTAAAACAGCTTATCGTAACGAAACGTGGAAACTGTACGATTACCCTTGACCAGAATCCACCATTTACGTTAAACAATTTTTTATTTGTTGCATCCATGATTCATCAATATGAAGGTGGCGGATTCATGTTCTGTCCCAAGGCAGATTATCAGGACGGCGTTCTTGATATCTGCACAGTAGGTCCGATTGCAAAACTGATTATTTTACTTGCGCTGCCCTCTGCGTTAAAAGGAAAGCATTACAAATTTCCTCATATCCATGCTTACAAGGCAAAAGAACTCCGCATTGATGCTGACCGGGATTTCTGGGTTCATACCGATGGGGAAGTTTCAGTAAAAAGTAATTCTATTTCAATTAAGTGTTTACAAAATAAGATTATGCTCTTAAAATAGATAGAACAGTAACAATACTTGTGGTTTTGTGCTGCATCGAAACCCATATTTTGTATGAATGCAGCTAGGAGGAGACTTATGAAAAAATTTTATGAAAGGTATAAGCATGCAATACCGCTTATTGTCTATGCGATTGTTTACCTGCTCTGGTTTTCTTATCTGGAACGTACCGTCCGAAACCCGGAGACAATTATCCATATGAAGTGGGATGATATGATTCCTTTTTGTGAGGTGTTTGTCGTTCCCTATTATTTATGGTTTGGCTACGTTGCCATTACCGTTTTGTATCTTCTTTTTACAAACAAACAGGATTATTACCGTGCCTGCACATTTCTTTTTACAGGTATGACCGTCTTCCTGATTGTCTCTACCCTTTGGCCGAACGGTCATCATCTTCGTCCGGCAGTTATGCCAAGAGACAATATATTTACTGCAATGGTAGCTGCATTATACCGGGCAGATACACCGACAAATTTGTGGCCCAGCATTCATGTATATAATTCCATTGGTACACACCTTGCGGTGCTTCACAATGAAAAGCTGCGCAAAAACAAATGGATTCACTATGGTTCCTTAGTTTTATGTGTTTCCATTATTCTTTCCACCGTATTCATCAAACAGCATTCTACTTTTGATGTAATTACCGGTATTATGATGGGTGCCATCATGTATGTTGTTGTTTATCAGTTGGATATTATTTCGATTTATCAGGCAAAAAAAGCAGCCAGACGGCGCCGTACCCGTGAGGTTTAAGCGCACATCCGCTGCTCCAGTATTTAAAGATTAAGAAACCGAATGGTAAGGGAATGTGAGTGTAATCTCTGTTCCCTTTTTTTCTTCACTTTGCAAATCAATCGTTCCATGATGATACTGCACGGCATGTTTTACAATAGAAAGTCCAAGGCCGGTTCCTCCAGATAATTTTGAATGACTTTTATCTACCCGGTAGAAACGTTCAAATACGCGTGACTGATGTTCCGGAGCAATTCCGATACCACTGTCCTTAATCACGACTTTGGCTGCCTTTTCTCCTGCTTCTATATGCACCTGTACCGTTCCACCCGGAACATTATATTTAATCGCATTATCACATAAATTGTAAATCACTTCATACAAGAGCCTGCGCACTCCGCACAAAGCGGCATGATCTCCTTCCAGTGACATGGTGACACTCTTTGCATTTGCAGAAGTTTGCAGGTTTGTTTCGACCTCCTGTGCAATCTCCCAAAGATCCACATTTTCACTCGGAAGTTCATTTCCCTCATCCAGCTGTGAAAGACGGATAATATCTTCAATCAATGCTACCAGTCTTGTCGCTTCTTTCCGGATGTGACCGATAAACCGTGGCATATCCTCCTGCTTTACCATACCTGATTCCAGCAAATCCGCACTACCGATAATTCCCTGCAATGGCGTTTTTAACTCATGAGAAACATTGGCGGTAAACTCCCGGCGGTTTCGTTCTGCATATTCCTGCTCTGTGATATCAAAAGCAAGAATGACCGCTCCCAAAATACTTCCCGATGACTCAATCCGGCTGATATCGAGCTGGTATTCCCGTCCCATCCGTTCCAGGCGCACCTCACTGTGTCCCTCCTGCAAAGCGGATTCTATGGCAAGACGTACATGCCTGCTTCTGTCAAGCTGTAAGAAGTCATGTCCTACTGCATCGTCCGTTTCTCCAAAAATTTCTCCTGCGGCAGGGTTGATACTCAGAACAATTCCTTTATTATCCAGAAGGACAAGTCCTTCCTTCATACTCTCTGTAATCTGCGTAAACTCATCTGTCTTTTCCTGCAATTTCCGCAATTGTCGTGCAATCTCTGCCCTTTGCCGGTTAATCCGGTTCAGCAATGGAGAAAGCTCTTCATACGTTTCATTTTCCAATGGATTTTCAAGGTCCAGATTATTAAACGGTTCCACAATTTTGCGTGCAAGTCCATGTGCCAGGATTCCTGCAAAAATTAACGCTGCAACTATGATAATCACGATAGGCTGTAACATTCCAAGCACAAGCAGTCCTGCTGTTGCATACCTTGCTGAAATACGAAGTACCGTTCCATCATCAAGACGTTTTGCATAATATCTTGTTTTTTCCATGAGTGTCGCAGAATAACGGGTACTTTGTCCTTCCCCATTTTCAAACGCCTCCCGTACTTCCTGACGGTCTTTGTGATTCTCAACCGCTTCGGTTCCTGTTTCCGTATCATAAAGAACCGTTCCATCCTCTGCAATCCAGGTAATTCGGTAATGCTCCGGCTGAAGCTGTTCCAGGAAATCCATTCCATCTTTTGATACCGAAACAGATGCAAGTTGTAATTCATCGGTCAGCTGGCTTTTCTGAATGTTTCCAAAATATTCATAAAAAACACCCATAATAATCGTAATTCCCGCCAATAGAACCGTTATGGAAACGGTTACTATGGACTGAAAAATTTTTCTTGTCATGGCTTTGCCTCCAGTCTGTATCCTACATTACGTACTGTTTCAATCAGTTCTCCGTAATCTTTTAATTTCTGGCGTAATGTTCTGATATGCATGTCCACCGTCCGGGTATCTCCACAGTAATCCATTCCCCACACTTCATTAAAAAGCTGATCTCTGGTAAATGCAATCCCCGGATGGGAAAGAAACAGCTTCAACAATTCAAATTCCTTATAAGTCAGAACAACTCTTTCTCCATCTGCAGTTACAGTATGTTCATCCACATTTACAATCAGTCCGCCTGTCTTTAGCAGATGTTCTACCTGTTTGGGCTGGCATCTGCGCAAAACGGCCTTTATACAGGACACGAATTCCATTACACCAAACGGTTTGGTCAGATAATAATCCGCTCCCAGGTCAAGTCCCTGTATCTTGTCATATTCCGTGCCCTTGGCTGTCGCCATAACAACAGGAATATCTTTGTATTCCGGGTTCTGTCGCAAATGTCGTAAAAGCTCTATTCCATCTTCCCCCGGCAGCATCACATCGAGTACAACAAGTTCCGGTTTCTGTGTTTTTAAAGCCTCCAAAAAGCTGGCTCCATTCTCGAATCCCTGTGCCTCATATCCTGTTGATTGAAGTGCATACACCTCAATATCACGAATGCTGGCATCATCTTCTACACACCAAATCATACTATCCCTCCTTGTGCTCTCCCGTAACAGAAAAAATTACCCATTTGGCAATATTTACTGCATGGTCGCCGATACGTTCAAAATATTTTGCAATAATCAACAAATCAATGGCATACTCGCCATCTTTCGGATCTTTTGCAATTTTTTGAATGAGGTCCTGCTTCACATCATCAAAATAATGGTCCACAATATCATCATCCTCAATTACCTTTTCTGCCAACATTATATCATGTTTTACGAACGCATCAACGCTTTCTGTTACCATATGGATGGTTGCTTTTGCCATTTCCCGAAGAAGTCCGTCATTTTCGGTCGCTTTGTCACTTAACAGACAGATAATTTCCGCAATATCCTCTGCCTGATCTCCAATTCGTTCCATGTCGGTAATCATTTTCATTGCCGCGGAAATCTGACGCAAATCCCTTGCTACCGGCTGCTGCTGCAAAAGAAGACGCAGGCACATGGATTCGATGTTTCTTTCCTTTTCATCAATTTGTGCATCAAGTGGTGCAATTTTGGCGGCAAGCTTTGTATCTCCATTTGCCAATGCATTGGACGCAAGCTCAATGACCTCTTCACATAACGCACCCATCTCAATCAGTTCTTTGTTTAGCAGTGCAAGCTGCTCATCGAAATGACTTCTCATCATCCAAACCTCCCTGTAATGTAATCTTCTGTTCTCTTATCCGTTGGTGTCGAGAACATTTTTTCTGTATCACCGTATTCCACAAGTTCACCCAGCAGGAAAAATGCTGTCCGGTCCGAAATACGGACTGCCTGCTGCATGTTATGCGTTACTATGATGATGGTATATTTTTCTTTTAATTCTGCGGCAAGCTCCTCGATTTTTAATGTTGAAATCGGGTCCAGGGCGCTGGTCGGTTCATCCATAAGAAGCACCTCCGGCTCTACTGCAAGTGCCCTTGCTATACAGAGTCGCTGCTGCTGTCCGCCGGAAAGTCCCAATGCATTTTTCTTTAACCGGTCCTTTACTTCATCCCAAATCGCCGCTCCCCGCAAAGAACGTTCCACAATATCATCCAGTTTTGCTTTATTTTTAATCCCATGAGTCCTTGGTCCATAGGCAATGTTGTCATATATACTCATCGGAAAAGGATTTGGCTTCTGAAAAACCATACCTACCTCACGCCGCAATTCATTTACATCTACCGTCGGTGCAAAAATATTGTTTCCCTTATATTTTATTTCTCCGGTAATTTTTACATCAGGAATCAAATCGTTCATTCGGTTAATGGTTTTCAGAAAAGTTGATTTTCCGCATCCCGAAGGTCCGATTAATGCTGTTATGCTTTTTTCCGGAATATCAATCTGAATATCCTTTAATGCCTGATGGCTTCCATACCACAAACATAAATCGTTGACTGTAATAATATCCTTCATGGCTATCTTCCTCTCCTTTTCCTACATATCTTTCTTTTTCTTAAAATAATTTCCTACAAATACTGCTGCCAGATTAATCAGCATCGTCAAAATCATCAGTATTGCTGCTATTGCAAAAGCAATTCCAAATTCTCCCTGTTCCTTGGCATATACATAAAGTGCAACGGTAAGTGTTGCGCCCGCGCTGCCAAGTCCTTTTACCATATTATTTAATGCATGGGCAAAACCGGCGGTAAAAAGAAGTGCTGCCGATTCTCCAAGAATTCGTCCTACCGATAAAATACATCCGGTAATGACGCCATCAATACATCCCGGCAAAACTACGGTCCGGATAACCCTCCATTTGCCGGCTCCCAAACCAAAGGCTCCTTCCCGGTAGCTTTGCGGAACAGTTTTCAAACTTTCCTGTGTAGTACGCATGATTGTCGGAAGGTTCATGATTACAAGTGTCAATGCTCCAGCCAGAAGGGAAGTCTGCAATTCCAGGAATTGACAGAAAAACAACATTCCAACAAGACCATAAATGATGGATGGAATTCCGGATAATGTTTCTGCTGCATATTCAATGACCGTTACCAGTTTTTGATTGGTTGCATACTCTGTCAGATAAATTGCTGCCCCTACCCCGAGAGGAAGGACAATCAACAGCGTTGCAAGCACTATATAGAGGGTATTTAATATATCTGGTAAAATTCCGATTCTATCCTCCAAATAACTTGGACTTGTTGATAACAGCTCCCATGAAATATTTGGTATTCCCTTAAAGAACACATATCCCACAAGAAATAATACCAATAGGGCTGTTGTTCCTGTTGCAAACCACATAAGGCCCTGCATCAGGTAAATATATCTTTTTCTTTTTCCGGTTACTGCATGATTTCCCATAATTACCCCTCCGCATTTCTTTTCAGGAAAAAGTTTAATGTTGCATTTATCATCATAATAAACAAAAACAATACAAGTGCGATGGAAAACAGTGCCTGTCTCTGCAAGCCAGAGGAATAAGACATTTCACTTGCCACTGCCGTAGTAAGAAAACGTACGCTCTGAAAAAGTTCCGGCATATTTGGCACATTTCCTGAAACCATCATGACTGCCATTGCTTCTCCGATAGCTCTTCCCACTCCTAAAACAACCGCTGCTGCAATTCCGCTTTTGGCTGCCGGAACCGAAACCCGGAAATAAGTTTCCACCGGAGTCGCACCTAATGCCAAAGAAGCATCTTCATATTCCACCGGTACAGCCTCAAGACTCGTCACAGAAACTTTTATAATGGATGGTAATATCATAATTGCCAGTACAATAATTGCAGCAAACAGACTTGAGCCATCCGGCACATGAAACAGCTTCCGGATTCCGGGAACAAGTACCTGCATACCTACAAGTCCATATACCACGGAAGGAATTCCTGCCAGAAGACTGACTGCCGATTCCATAACATTACGAACCTTCTTTGGTGCAACCTTGGCAAGATATACTGCTGTCAGAAATCCAAACGGAACTCCCAGCAGAATAGCCCCTGCCGTACCATATATACTGGTAAGGATAAATGGCAGGATACCATAGGATGGCTCTGCTGCTGTAGATGCCCATGTTTTTCCAAACAAAAACTTAAGTAACCCGATTTCCCGAATCGCCGGTATTCCGGAAATAACCAGATATATGGAAATCAGCAACACACATCCAACCGTAATCAATCCCAAAATCAGAAATATTCCATGTACAAAATTTTCAAATAACTGCTTTTTGTTTTTCATACCATCACCTGTATCATTTTCATGTTATTACCACAATTTACATATGAATGTTTTCGTTCCACAAGAACGCCACAAAATCTGCCGGTTGCAGTGGAAGCACCCGGCAGATTACATATGTTCTAGTTTGCTGCTACTGCACCAGCTTGTGCAATAATTTCTGCTGCATCTGCAGATGTTACATAATCGAAGAACTTCTGTGCGGTAGGTGTTAATTCCGTTCCTTCTTTTGTTACAAGAACGAATGGACGCTGAATTACGTAACTGCCATCCTTAACGGTATCTTCAGATGGAACAACTCCGCCTACTGAAACTGCCTTAACGGTATCCTTAACAGCTGCAAGTGATGCATAACCAATGGCATCCGGATTCTGTGCAACAGTTGTAATTACATCACCGGTAGAGGTAAGTTCCTGACGATATAAGCATTTGTCTTCTGTGCCTGTAATAGATTCAAAGCCATCTCTTGTTCCGCTTCCTGCTTCACGTCCGATCAGAACGATTTCTGCATCCTTACCGCCAACATCTTTCCAGTTTGTAATTTCACCGGTATAGATTTTTGCAATTGTTTCTACATCTAAATCAGAAACTTCATTTTCAGGATTTACAATGATTGCAATTCCGTCATATGCCAGTACGGTCTGCTTAAGTCCCTGTGCTACTTCATCATCTTTCAGATTTCTACTGGAAAGTCCGATGTCACATCTTCCTTCAGCTACTGCTGTAATACCGGAACCAGAACCTGTCGGGTTGTAGGTAAAGGTAACGCCTTCATTCTGTGCCATGAAGGATTCTCCCAATGCTCCGATTACTTTCTCCATGGAAGTAGAACCATCTGTTGAAACAGTTCCGTTATCTTCAGGAGTTTCTGCCGTAGCATTATCTGTACTGTCTGTTGCGCTTGCATCTGTTGTACTTGCATCTGTTGTGTCTGTCGCAATATCTGTTGTGCTTTCATTTGCCGTGTTATCTGCTGTGCTTCCGCTTGTTGTACCGGCACCGCATCCTGCAAGCATTGCTGCTCCAACTACTGCCAATACTAAAATACTTAATTTTCTTTTCATAATCATTCTCCTCTCATTTCTTTACTATCTTGTTGTTACTTTACTTTCTTCTTATTTTTTTCTTTTGTTCCAGGTACCTTTCTTTATCTTACATATTTCATGATAAAACCCTTATGTAAAATGAAAAAGTTTGGTTATGTAAAATGTTTGTCAAAGATGATTTGTTGATGAATTTTAAAGGAAATTTTTTAAGGAATTTTGTTAATGGCTGGCTTCTGGGTATAGCGGATACTTTTCTTGTTTTTATGCCCTATTGGCAAGTGGAATCCTGGGTATAAACAAGCACTTTCTTTCATCTATACCCTTCCTGTAACTAAACTGAGGGTATAAGTAGGCGCTTTTCTTCCTCTATACCCTCCCTGCAGTTGGCTTGTGGGTATAGCGGATATCTTTCTTGCTTTTATGCCCTCTTGGCAGTTGACTTGTGGGTATAGCGAACCTCTTTCTTGCTTTTATACCCTCTTAGCAAATGGAATCCTGGGTATAAACAAGCACTTTCTTTCCTCTATACCCTTCCCGCAACTAACACGAGGGTATAAAAAGTCCCTTTTTACTCCCATACCCAGCCGCGTGCAAACTGCTAAAAATAAGTGGGTATTTTTATATTTTTTTAATCTCTATCACCAACAAGCTCCCTTCAAACAAAAAATGCAGGAACATTACCTGTTCCTGCATTGCTTATTTAAATAAACCGTTCTAAATAAACTGTCTATATAATTGATATAATTCTTCTTTTGTAAAACAAACGGGATTATTACTCATCCGTTCTAAATTAACGGAGTTGACCAATTCTTCCAAATCTTCCGGTTTCACCTTTATCCCCGGGAGTTCCAATTTTGAAATCAAATTTTCAACAAGTGAAATACTCTCGCTGATATCCGGCATGCTTTTTTCTGGTAACAATACTTTTGCAAGTGCCATTAAAACCTCTGCAAGTTTTTCGTCTGTGTACGATTTTTTATGTAAAAGTTTCCAGCATGGAATGAGACATAATGCTACCGCATGCCCATGACTGATTCCATAAAGTGTTGTCAGTTTATAACTCATGGAGTGTGGTGCCGTAGTTCTCGAAATGTGAATTGCCCTACCGCTATAATTTGCTGCCCGCAACATTTTCTTTTCCCATATAGTTGCACCGGATGTATCTTTCTTCCCGGTTTCGTGTGCAGCAAGATACTGCCCGTGGTTTTCCATAATCTGCTGTATGCATGTTGTCGCATACATCTTACTTTCCTGCGTTGCCCCTATTGCCCAAAAGGATTCTATTGCCTGGCAAAGTGCATCCATCATCGTTGTCTTTTTCTGATACTCCGGTAATATTCGCAAAAATCCTGCATCCAACAATGCAACATCCGGTAAAATTGATGCATGGTCAATCGACTGTTTTTCCCCATGCACATAGATAACCGCAATTTGTGTAGACTCGCTTCCTGTGCCCGCAGTAGTAGGAACTGCAATAAGTGGTACTGTAGAGTAATTGAAATGTTTGTCAAAGAAGTCCTCTTCTCTGTCCAAAGCAGAAAAAAGCTTGATGCATTTTGCAACATCCAGCGTACTTCCTCCGCCGACTGCAATGATTTTCCTACAATTGCTCCGCCTAAATAGTGCAACTCCTTTCATAATATCTTCATACTTTGGATTGGCAGTAAAATCATCAAACACCTCCACTGCCTTGCAACAATCCGTTAATCTGTCAAGCACATTCTCCTTCAATTTCTTTCCGCATACCAGGAAAACTGTTTCCTCCGAATATACATATCTGCAAAGTGCCTTCGCATAATCATCTGTTTCCTCTATAATCTGATCGTGCACATCCATACACCGAATTTCCCGGTCTACCCGCTGATAGTCCTCTTCATTGTCAATTTCATCTATATAGTCATCTGCATAAGATACTCCCGAAATTGCGACCTCATCTGTAATTTCATTCAAGGCATTCTCCGCATATACATTTACGACTCCATTTTCAACAAATTCATGAACCCTTTCAAGCCACATTCCAATATCTTTTTTGCACAATTTATAAAATGGCTGAAACGCATAACATCCTGCCTCAAAAAGCTGGACGGAAACCT
>OQVT01003015.1_pt1 | contig 10831 bp, 14 predicted proteins | sample 1691561 | NCBI WGS metagenome assembly OQVT01 (sample SAMN03418260, study PRJEB22391) | human gut metagenome | biome: human-gut; feature: organic feature; material: feces | host: Homo sapiens | place: Tanzania | collected 2013-01
GCATAAGGAGACTAAGTAATTAGTCCGCAGTTGTTGGGTTTTGCAGTATAAGACAGGATGTGAAGCAATGGCGGAGACAAAGACGTCAGGTGCTCAGCCGAAGTCTTCAGGCTTTAACCCTGTGCAGTTTTTGCGTGAAGTCTCTGCTGAGATGAAGAAGGTGTCCTGGTCTACCAGACGTGAGCTGGCAAAGTACACTGTAGTGGTTAGCATTACCGTGTTTATCGTTTGCGCGCTTATCTGGATTTGTGATAGCTTCTTCGCAAGATTGTTTAATCTCATTGTACGTTAAAGACTGGAGGGTGCGTCTGGGATGGGATCCGAGAAAGAATCAGCTAGACACTGGTATGTAGTTCATACCTATTCCGGTTACGAGAACAAGGTGCTGGAAAGTCTCAAACAGAAGGTTCAGTCCATGGGCCTGGAGAACGAGATCTTCGATGTAATCATTCCTGAAAAGGAAGAGGTTGAGAAGAAGGACGGCGTCGAGAAAGTAATCAAGAGGAAGATTTTCCCAGGTTATGTCCTGGTGAATATGATTGTCAATGAAAAAACCTGGTATGATGTCCGCAATACGGATGGCGTTACTGGTTTTGTAGGTTCTGGCACCAAGCCGATTCCTTTGACTGAAGATGAGTATGAGAACATTCTGAGGGAAATGGGCGTAGAAAAGACCAAGGTTGTACATGATATTGATGTAGAAGTTGGGGAGACAGTAAAAATCTGCTCCGGCCCATTTGAAAATTTTGCAGCAAAAGTTGTATCTGTTGACGACGAGAAGGGCAAGATTAAAGCTCTTGTTGATATGTTCGGCAGAGAAACTAATGTTGAACTTGACTTCGATCAAGTTGAAAAGAATTAATTTCCATTTAAGGAGGTGGATTCAAGATGGCAAAGAAAATCTCTTGATCAAGGTCAAGCAGGTGATAACATTGGTGCTTTATTGCGTGGTGTTGATAAAACTGAAATCCAACGTGGTCAAGTTTTATGTAAACCTGGTTCAATCCACCCACACACTAAATTCACAGCTAACGTTTACGTATTGAAGAAAGAAGAAGGCGGACGTCACACTCCATTCTTCCCTGGTTATAGACCTCAATTCTATATCAGAACAACTGACGTTACTGGTTCTATCAAATTTGATGGTGAAATGGTAATGCCTGGTGATAACGTAGTTATGGAAGTTGAACTTATCGCTCCTGTAGCTATCGAACAAGGTATGAGATTCGCTATCCGTGAAGGTGGTAGAACAGTTGGTGCCGGTGTTGTTGATAAAATTATTGAATAATTTTATTTAGTAATTATCAATTACGAAAGTAAAAAACAGGCTGATTATTTTAATCAGTCTGTTTTTTTTATTAGTTTATATACTATATGTCTTATATTTATGCAGTTGCTTTAAATGGTTTTGGTGCAAATGATTCTGGTGGAATATTAGTTGATTTTGGTGCGTTAGTATTTTGTTCATCGTTTTTACCCATTCTATCTTTAAATAGGTCATTTAAGTCAAAACCAGCATTAACAAGTTCTTTTAAACCAACTAAAATTGCAGTCATTGTTGAAATACCTTCAACTGCTCCTTTTGGTGAAATAAGTTGTTTTACATTTCCATTTGATGCACCTAATACTGTATCTTGTAATTCGAAACCATCTTGTTCTGGACTGCGTTCTAATCCATTTGGATTTGTAAATGGTGTCAATTTTTGAGTATCGCCAGATATTTCAGGTGCAAAACTAATTGTCATTGGAGGTGTTATACCTTTTTGTTTTGCTTGTTCTTGTAAATTTTGAGCGATTTCGTTTCTAATTTTTGCTGCATCTTCCGGTGTATATTTAGGAGTTGCAGTTTGTACATTTGGTTGCATACTTACATCAGACATATTATATTACCTCACACTACATTACACTTGTTTATATAAAGTAAAATTAGATAAAAAATTTGCGTGTTTGTAAAAATATATTACGAATAGATTATTGACATTTATAGACAGAGGATTAAAATTAATCTAAAGGAGGATTGCTATGAAGAAATTTATGATTATGTTGTTAGCAGCAGGTATGCTTGTATTTAGTGCAGTAGCAGTAAATGCAGCAACAAAAACACCAGTTGCGGCATCACAACAACAAACTTGTAGTTGTTGTAAAGAAGGCTGTACATGTGGCGACTGCGACAAATGTAAAGCAACAAAATGCAATTGTTGTAAAGAAGGCTGTACATGTGGCGACTGCGACAAATGCAAAGCAACAAAATGCAATTGTTGTAAAGAAGGCTGCACATGTGGTGACTGTGACAAATGCAAAGCAACAAAATGCAATTGTTGTAAAGAAGGCTGTACATGTGGTGACTGTGACAAATGCAAAGCAACAAAATGCGATTGTTGTAAAGAAGGTTGTACATGTGGCGACTGCGACAAATGCAAAGCAACAAAATGCGATTGTTGTAAAGAAGGTTGCACATGTGGCGACTGTGACAAATGCAAAGCAACATGCGATGACAACAAATGTACATCTGAACAAAAATGTACAAAGAAAGGTTGTAAAGCAAAAAAATCTAAATAATTTTTTAGCTTAAGACTTCTAGGGTGGTGTAATAACCACCCTTTTTTAATATTTTATTTGTATATAATTCATTTATAATTTATAATTTAGTCATGCTTAAAAAATATGAAAAATTTTTAAAAGAATTGGATAAAAAGTTAAAAAAATATTTTGATGAACAATCAGAATATATTTGTTGTAAAGAGGGTTGTTCAGGTTGTTGTGAAGTCGGTGATTATCCTTTTACACAATTAGAAATGATGTATCTAATGGAAGGTTTTAAAGCATTACCTAATGATATTAAAATATTAGTTAAAAATAGTTTGATGCAAACTAAGAGTAATAGGGTTTCAACTCATTTATTTTATAAATGTCCTTTTTTAATTAATAATAAATGTAGTGTTTATAAATATCGTGGTATAACTTGTCGTACCTTTGGTTTGGCATATTTTACCAAAGATAAAATAGTAAAAGTCCCTGAATGTGTTCATCAAAATTTGTGTTATAGCAAAGTATTTAAAGACAATGAATTATTGACTGAACCAGTAAAAGAATGTTTAGGTTTGTTCGATATTGTCGATAGTAAATTAGCAAAGAAATATAAATTGGAATTTGGTCCTAGTCGTTCGTTAATTGATTGGTTTCAATAGGATAAATGGTGAATATACAAATAATCTTTTTTTGTTATTATTGTAATAAATGAAGGTTGTATATTATGGCAGATTTTCAAAATGAGTTAAATAAATTAAAAGAGTCTGATACTTACAGACAAATTCCAAATATTTCTGAAAAAGATGGGGAATATGTTGTTATCAATGATGAGAAATTATTGAATTTATCATCTAATGATTATTTGAATATTAGTACAAATGAAAATCTTGCAAAAGAGTTTATGGAGTATTTTTGTTCTAATTCTCAATGTCAGTTTTCATCTGCATCTGCAAGATTGTTGAGTGGTACAACTTCTGTTTATCGTGATTTGGAAAAAGTGCTTTCAGAATTATTTCATAAAGATGCTGCCTTGATATTCAATACGGGTTATCAATGTAATTTAGGTGTTATTTCTACATTGGCTAGACGTGGTGATGTCGTATTTTCTGATAAATTAAACCATGCAAGTATTATTGATGGTATGAAATTATCCGATGCAGATTTCCATAGATATAAACATTTAGATTATGAACATTTAGAAACTTTGTTAGAAAAATATAGAGATAAATATGACAAGGCAATTATAGTATCTGAATCAGTTTTCAGTATGGATGGTGATACTGCAGATATTAAAAAACTTGTTGAATTGAAGAAAAAATATAATGCAATTTTGATGATTGATGAAGCACATGCATTTTGTTCTATTGATGACCATCTTGCAGGTATGTCAGATAGGAACCCTGAGGTCGATATAATAACTGCGACATTTGGTAAAGCATTAGGTTCATTTGGGGCGTTTGCTGTTTCTAATAAAACAATTATAAATTATTTGATTAATAAGTCACGTTCATTTATTTTTTCAACCTCTATACCTCCAATCAATATTGCTTGGACAAAATGGTTGTTGACTGAAAAACGTGCGTTCTTATTTGAACAAAAGAAAAAATTGGCAAGATTAATTATTGCAGTGCATAAATATTTGAAATCAATTGATATAAATACAGTATCTGAATCACAAATTATACCAATAATTTTTGGTGATGATAAAAAAACGGTTGATATAGCAGAACAATTAAGGAATATGGGCTATTTTGTGTTACCAATTAGACCTCCAACTGTTCCACCGAATACTTCTCGTTTGAGATTATCATTAACAGCAGATATGGATTTTGAAGAAGTTAGAACTTTAATAGATTACGTAAAAGATGAAATATAAATGGTTACAACATAAAGGTTCGCAAGAATTAGTTATATTTTTTAATGGCTGGGGCATGGATGATTATATCGTGTCTTCTCTTGCGTGTGGCGATTATGATGTAGTAGTTTTTTATGATTATAATAATTTGGATTTTGATGTAGATTTGAGTATGTATGTCAAAAAACATATAGTTGCGTGGTCTATGGGTGTTATGATTGCAGATATGTTTGAATTTGACAATGTCGTATCAGCGACTGCAATTTGTGGTACACCAAAAGCAATTGATGATATGTATGGTATTCCTGAAAAAATATATAATCTGACAGTTAAAGGTTTTAGTGAACTTTCTGCAAAGAAATTTATGAAACGAATGTTTATTGAAACTCCTAAAATTGAAAAATTTTCTGATAGAACTTTTGAAAGTCAAAAATCTGAATTAATTAAAATGTTAGATTATAAACCTCTTGGTAAAATAAATTATACTAGAGCGATTGTTGCTGATAGTGATAAAATTATTCCTACTGCAAATCAACTTAATTATTGGGGAAATGCTGAAGTCGTTAATTCAGGTCATTGTCCATTTGAATTATTTAAAAGTTGGGAAGAGTTGTTATGATTAAAAGTTTGATAAAACAACGTTTTTCTAAAAGTTTAAAATCGTATAATAAATGTGCAATTGTTCAAAAACAAATGGCACATAACTTGTTTGATATGATAGAAAATAATTCATATAATAACATTCTTGAATTAGGCTGTGGTACAGGTTTTGTTACAAGATTGGTAAATGATAATATTGAATATAATTGTTATGATGTAATTGATATTGTTGAAAATTGTGAAGAATATATTAAAAAGATTTCACCTAGAATAAATTTTATTAATACTGATATAGAAAAATTTGTGCCGGAGCGAAAATACAATTTGATTATTTCAAATGCAGTTTTGCAATGGTTGGAAAATTTTCCAGAATTTATTAATAGATTAAAAATGAATCTTTCTGAAAACGGTATTCTGGTATTTACTATGTTTGGAAACGAAAATTATATTCAATTAAAAGAAATGCTTCAAAATAATATTCAATATTATTCGGTTGAAGAATTAAAAGAATTGTTTAAAGATTATGAGATTTTAAAAATTGTTGAAGATAAGAATGTATTAACATTTAATACTCCCAAAGAAGTTTTACATCATATAAAAGATACTGGTGTAAACGCTATAAATAATGAATCTTGGACAAAGGGAAAATTAAAAGAATTCGAAATGAATTATCCTAAACAGGAGAATGGTTGTGTTGAATTAACATACAATCCAATTTATGTTGTGTTGAAGAATAATTAAAATAGGGTTAATTGTTTTTCAAAATGTTTTTTTAAGAAAGATTTTCTGTGATATTTTGTTAAACCGTATTTATCAATCGCATCAAGATGTGCTTTTGTTAGGTAGCCAGCATTGTTTTTCCATAAATATTGTGGAAATTCCTTATCTAACTCTTGCATATACCTATCACGTGTAACTTTTGCTAAAATGCTTGCAGCCGCAATTGATGCTGATTTTCCATCTCCTTTAATGATAAACTGTTGAGGATATGTGAAGTTTTTAATAAATCTATTTCCGTCAACAAGCACAATAAGGTTATCTTGTTTTTTTATTTGTGAAATAACACTTTCGCACGCAAGTTTCATTGCTTTTAAAGAACAATTCAAAATATTATATTTTTCAATCTCATCAACTTCAACACAAATAGTTTCATTTATTGTTTCATTTTTAATGAAATCATATAAGTATTCTCTTTTTTTTGCAGATAATTGTTTTGAGTCATTAAGAACGTTTAATTCCTCTAATAGTGTTGGAGTAATATCGTTGAAATATACAGCACTAGCAAATACTCCACCTGCTGCTGGACCTCTTCCTGCTTCATCTGTTCCAATGACTAGTTTATTAAATTCTTTATCAAATTCAAATAATTTACCTGATGATTTTGTCTCTTTTGTCATAAATAAATTTTAGCATAACCATTAATTATTTTTTATTTTTGAAAAATTCTTTTGCAAGTTCTATTTCATCATATTTATTAAGAGTAGGATTCTTGAGTTTTTCTTTTAATATGTATTCAAAACATTCTGAATATTTTTGTGATGGTTTAATATTTAATTTCATTAAATCGTTACCATTTATATCTATTTTTGTATCTTGTATTTGAAAATATTCTAATCCGAGTTTTGAATTAGTCATAATCGTATATAAGAGAATACTTTCTGTTTCTTTATCTTTAAATGTTTTAAATATAGTATATTTGTCGTTTTGAATATTTGCATTCATTAAAATTTTATAATCATTGATAATTTTAGATTCCAGTTTTGTTAATGGAATCTTTTCTAGATTTATCCAACCTAAATATATCAACCAAGTATTTTTTACTGGATATTTATTGATAAGTTTTTCTATATTATAGTTTGGTGGAGTTAAGTTTTTTTCTGACAATAATTTATAAATATTATCAGAAAAGAATTTTTCAAATGCTTGTTGACTATTCAAATTAAAAGTTTCAATGAGTTCTTTTTTTAGTCGTTTATAACTCATATCATAATTAACATTGTTTAAGTATTTGTCTTGTAATTCTTTTGTGTGTTCGTCTAAAGTTAGATTAAAACGTACAGAAAATTTAAGACCTCTTAATATTCTTGTCGGATCATCAATGAAACTATTGTCGTGCAATATACGTAAGGTTTTGTTTTCTAAATCTTGTAAACCGCCAGTGTAGTCGATGATTTCATTTGTTTTAAGAGATTTTGCAAGAGCATTAATTGTAAAATCTCGTCTAAGAACATCTTTTTTTAAATCACAGCCAATATCAGAAACTATTGGAAGGTGTCCTTTTTTTTCATAGATTTCATCTCTTGTTGATGCAAAATCTATTTCTTGGTTATCAATAATCATTTTAACGGTACAAAAAGCATCATTTATTTGTTTTATAGTACCAATACCTTGTTTTTCTAGTTTTTTACAGAACTCAATAACGTTACCTTGATATGTAATATCTGTATCAAACCTTTTTTTGCCTAAGATTTCATCTCTGACAATACCGCCAATGTAATAAAGTTTCTCATTGTTAAGTAAAGAATTCATAAATTAATTTTATCATATATGCGAAGAAATAGAACTTGTTATTTCGTTTTTTTAGCAATATTGTGGAATTGCTTCATAGAATCAGCAGCGATTTTGTTTTGTAATTCAACAATTTTGATGCTATCACGAATTCTTTGTTCGCCCATTTCGTAAGACCATTGCATCATTTTGCTATGGTCAACAGAAGATTGATGTGTGGTCGTAGAGCATCTATTCATACAGGTCATAACAAGCATTGCTCCAAACATAATATGACCAGGGCGAACTTTCTTCGCAATTGATAAGGCTTTTTTACTACACTTTTCTACTGTTGGATTAATTCTCATAATTGTTTGGTTTCTTTATACTTAGTTGTCTTTCATGCATAATAATGCATCTAAATAAAAAATTTGCTATATATTTTTTATCAATGTTAAATAAATTAACAAAAAATATATAGCAGAAAAAACTCTCTAGACTTAATAAACACTAATCTTTAAACGACAGACACATGAAAAATCCAATCACAAAAGATAACACATTAATTATGCAAGATAATTAACGTGTTTTGCTTCGTTTTTCATTTTTGCTTCTGAATGTTTCTTCCAAGCAGAAGCAACTTGATACATAAATTGTGCTTTTGTATTTATAGCATCATTTTTCATATCCTGTTGATGTAAAGCATTAAAATTTGTTTCGCCAACACCAGCATTTCTAATGCCACTAAGCATTGCATTACGAGATTGAATCATTGCCATGCCAGCCCTGTGTTGTGCATTTATAGCTTGAAAACTTGCAATTGCTGAAACTAACATCTAACATCCTTCACTAATAATATTTCTTCGCAAAGTCATTGTATCATAATAATTGAAATTTTGCAACTATCTATTTGTCGAAGTTCAGTCATGGTGATTATTTAAATAGAATTTTGAAAATTTCTTGTTTAGTATTAGAATATTTTGAATTTTCCTTATTACCCAATATGATAATTTTAAAATTGGCTATGTTCGTGATACTATATTTAATAGTGATAAGAGGATTAAAAAGATATGTTAGATTTGTTGTTTAAGTGGTTAGGTGGTTCAAATGAACAAAAGATTAAAAGTATTGCAGGTGTTATTGAACATATAAATGCTTTAGAACCTGAATTTGAAAAACTATCAGACGATGAATTGAAGGCGAAAACACAAGAATTTAAAGAAATTTTGTCTAAAAGAGAGATTTCAGAAGATTTTCGTGAAGATAGAAAACTTGAAAAAGAAGCATTGGATAAGATTTTACCAGAGGCATTTGCAACAGTTAGAGAAGCCGCAAAACGTGTTTTAAATATGCGTCATTTTGATGTTCAGCTTATGGGCGGTTATTTCTTGCATAACGGTCAAATTGCTGAAATGAGAACTGGTGAAGGTAAAACTCTTGTTGCGACGTTGCCAGCATATCTTAATGCCTTAACAGGTAAGGGTGTTCACGTTATTACAGTTAACGATTATTTGGCAAAACGTGATAGCGAATGGATGGGCAGAGTTTATAGATTTTTAGGTCTAACAGTGGGTGTTATTTTGGCAGATAATCGTGGTGCTTCTGAATATGATGACAAACGAGCAGCCTATAGATGTGATATCACTTATGGTACAAATAATGAATTTGGTTTTGATTATTTGCGAGATAATATGGCTACAAGTAATGATATGCTTGTTCAAAGACCATATAATTATGCGATTATCGATGAAGTTGATAGTATTTTGATTGATGAGGCAAGAACTCCACTTATTATTAGTGGTAAGTTAGAAAAATCTGCTGATACATATAAATTAATGGCAAAAATTGCACCAAAATTGAAAAAAGACGTTGATTATGAAGTTGATGAGAAGAACAAAAATGTTATTCTTACAGAAGAAGGTATTGCAAATGCTGAAAAATTGATTGGTTGTAAAGACTTGTTTGATATTTCTAATCAATTTGCACATCATTTGTTGCAAGCATTGAAAGCAAAAGAATTATTTATCAAAGATACAGATTATGTTGTTAAAAATGGCGAAGTAATGATTGTTGATGAGTTTACAGGACGTTTGATGGAAGGTCGTCGTTGGTCTGATGGACTTCACCAAGCAGTTGAAGCAAAAGAACACGTAAAAATTCAAGATGAAACTCAAACATTAGCAAGTATTACTTTCCAAAACTTGTTTAGATTGTATCCAAAATTGTCTGGTATGACAGGTACTGCAATGACAGAAGAAGCAGAATTTGGAAAAATTTATAACCTAGAAGTTACAGTTATTCCAACAAATAAAAAAGATATAAGAATAAATTATCCAGATGTAATTTATAAAACTGAAAGAGCAAAATTCAATGCCGTTGTTGAAGATATTATTGCTCAACATAAGATTGGCAGACCTGTACTTGTTGGTACTATTAGTATTGAAAAGTCAGAATATTTATCAAAATTATTGAAAAAACGTGGTATTAAACATAATGTATTGAATGCTAAATATCACGAAAAAGAAGCATATATTATTGCTCAGGCTGGTAGATATGGTGCTGTTACGATTGCAACAAATATGGCTGGTCGTGGTACAGATATTCTTTTAGGTGGAAAAGGAAAATAAGAGAATTGACATGGAAAGAGCAGAAAAAGCAGACTAACAGATTGAAAGAGGAATGAAGTATGCAGTGTCAGAAATTTAATGAGGACTGGACATTTGAAAAAGCTGATCTGGCTGACAGATTAAAAGCCTTTTACGGGAACAGTGATGCAGTTGCTGTTACACTCCCTCACGATGCAATGATTCGTGAAAAAAGAGATAAGGACTGTCCTTCCGGAGCACAGAGTGGCTTTTATCCCGGAGGTGTGTATACATACGAAAAAGCTTTTATGGCTCAAAATGAGTGGAAAACGCAGGATGTATTTCTGGAATTTGAGGGAATTTATGGAATTGCAAGAGTCTGGATAAATGGAGCTCTTGCGGCAGTGAATCGTAATGGATATATGAAGCCATATGTAGAAAAAATAGACAATCCAAGTATGTTTGCGGAAAAATCTTGGGGAACCTTTACAGTAATCGATAATCAGGAAAATTCAAAAACAATTAAGATTGAAATGAAGCCAGATGCTGAAATGAGTTATCATTCACATTCCTATAGAAGTGAGATATGGAATATCATTTCTGGAACTGGAAAAGTATGTATAAACGGTGAATCTAAATCTGTTAAAGCAGGGGATGTTGTACAGATTCCAGTGGATACAAGACATAGTATTAAGGCAAATGAAAAGATGGAAATCATTGAGATTCAATTTGGCGATACAATTGAGTCTGGTGATAAAATTAAGTTTGATTAAGA
>OQVT01003016.1_pt1 | contig 10830 bp, 5 predicted proteins | sample 1691561 | NCBI WGS metagenome assembly OQVT01 (sample SAMN03418260, study PRJEB22391) | human gut metagenome | biome: human-gut; feature: organic feature; material: feces | host: Homo sapiens | place: Tanzania | collected 2013-01
ATCGTATTGTTGATTCGTTCCGCCACCGCATTATCCTTCGGATTGCCGCTTTCGGTCATACTAATCGTTATGCCTTTGGCACTCAATGCCTGCACATATTGGTGGCTTGCATACTGTACGCCCCGGTCAGAATGGTGCGTCAGACCGCTGTAGTCAAAGTCGGGAGGCAAGGTTGAAAACGCCATTTGCAATGCCGACAGCGGGTGGACGGTATCCAACGAATCACCAGCCGCATACCCCACAACCATCTTGCTATAAGCGTCGCTTACCAGCGACAGATAGCAAAAATGATATTGACCTTGCTCCATATTGTCCCGCACTTTGATATAAGTGATGTCGGACACCCAGATCCGGTTGGGACGCAGGGGAATGACATTCCAAATGCGGTTCGGATAGGTGGGCATGGTATGACGGGAATCCGTGGTGCGAGGCACTTTGGACTGACGCCTGCGCAGTTTCAACCCACGTTGCTCCATAAGACGCAGAAAATGGTCTCTGCCCAATGGGTGCTCAGTGCGGAACTCTTTCGCATACATTATATGGAGTTTCTTACAGCCTATGCACGGGTCTATCGCGCGGATGCGCTCCACATAGTCTGGCGCCACCTGTTCACGCAACAAAAGGGTCTGGAGGTAATGCCCGTCATACTGATAGTAGGCTTGTTTTGTAACACCAAACAATGAGCATAGTTCGGTCATTGGCAGCCCGAAAGTATGCTCCGATTTGAGCCTACTTATTGTTTGGTGTCGGCTTTTTTTCGTATTTCTATGCCGAACATTTCTTCTGCAACATCGACCATTGTTTCCCATGCATGAGCACGGGCACGGGCTTTGTCGCGCTCTTGGGTCGCCTGGACCAAGGCGCGTTTCAGTTGGGCAACCTCTTCTTCCAAAGCGCGGGTCTTTTCATCTTTTGTCATAGAACTGTCGGTTATTGCGGGGGAAGCCGCCTTGAACGCCGATACCCATTGGTGCAGCGTCATGGTGGGCAAACCTGCTTTTTTGCTGAACGCCACAATTCCCATGCCTGACTGAAAAAACTCACACACTTTTTGACGCTTGAATTCCAGTGTGTAACTCCTCGTTTTGCGAGATTTTGACGCAGAGACTCTCGATAACTCTTCACTTGACTGACTCATTTTTTATGCTTTTTTGAGTCAACTTTTTCTGTACCAAGACAAGACGGCGAGTATTTGCGATTTCGGAGGAAGGCTGAACCTATTGCAGGGGGTATACATTTGTTTTTATTTTGAAATATCAAGATATTTGTGTAACTTTGCACGGTGTTTTGTACGCTCCCCTATCAATCTGTGTACAACAACCACAATAATACGACACAATTGATATACTACAATTGATTATTCATAACCGGGATTATTCCATATACTTTATATTTATGAGAAGACTTTTGTCCTTTTGTTTGCTTTTGGCAGAGGCAGTCGCCACGTGGGGTTATACGGCGAAGATAGACGGTATCTATTATGACATAAACAGCAGTAATCATACCGCCACGGTAACCTACCGAGACCAGAACTATGTTTCCTACAGCGGCGAGGTGGTTGTGCCCGCAAGCGTGGAGTATGAGGGGGAAGCGTATTCGGTTACTCAGATAGGGGAACGTGCTTTCGGGAATTGCACCTCGCTGCAATCCGTCTCGTTGCCAAACAGTATCACGGCTATCCATGATTTTGCCTTTGTGGGTTGTTCGAACCTGACGGAAATAGAGATACCGCAAGGCGTAACGGCGATTCAGACGCGTACTTTTGAGGATTGTTTCTCATTGGCATCGGTTAAAATACCAGAAGGTGTAACCACTATCGGCGGTTCCGCTTTTGAGTATTGTACATCTTTGGAAACCATTGATTTACCAAAGAGCCTGGCATCCATTGTCGAACTGGCTTTTTATCAATGCCGGTCACTAAGATCCATCACAATACCGGAAAATGTGACTACCATTGATGGTCGTACTTTCGAAGGTTGCTACGCCTTACAGTCGATACACTTATCGAAAAATATAGTCAGTATAGGCGAACAGGCTTTTTATGGTTGCTCTGCATTATCGGAGATTACGCTTCCCGAAAGTGTAACAAGTATCGGAAAAAATGCATTTACTTCGCAGATATTATCCGTTACGGTATCAGGCAATACGCCTGCTATCCTGGAACAAGATGCATTCAGGGGAAATACGATATTTTTTGTACCGAATGTAGATGTATATAAAGCGGCGTGGTCGGACTATCAATTTATCGTACCGAAAAATGGTACTGCAGCCACGGTTCATTTGGAAGCGATGTCCGACAAATCGGCATTGCAGCAGACACTGGGGGTGGACAGTATGCAAAAGATTACCTCACTGACCGTCAGCGGCACAATCAACGGCTACGACATAATGATGATGCGTAACCAGATGCCGAACCTGCTGGATATAGACCTGCGAGACGCACATATAGTAGCCAACGACCACGAATACACCAAAGGGTATCACTCGAAACAAGACACCCTGACAGCATATTCTTTTACCGGTACGGGGACGCATATCCGCAAAGCCGTGTTGCCCAACAGCGTGGTTTGGATAGAGCAGAATGTGTTTAACGCCGCCTATTTGCGCGAGGTGGTGCTACCGGAGAATTTGCAAGCAGTAGGCGACAGCACGTTTTTAGGTTGCTCGGCACTCAGCACCCTAACGCTCCCCGAGACGCTCGCCACAATCGGCAAATCGGCATTTCAGGGGACGGGACTGCTGTCTGTATCGCTGCCCGCAAATGTAAAGACCATAGGTGAAAAAGCCTTCGCCGGAGGCGGAGATGGAGGAGGCGGTTACTATACCCGTTATTACGACAACGCTCACTCCAATCTGGTGTATAACGCCGCTAATGCGCCTGAGTCAGGTGGTTTATTGCAGACACTAATCATTCCCAAGGACTCCAAGTTGACAACTATCTCCCGATACGCTTTTGCGGGGAACAACAACCTGCGAGACGTCTCTATTCTCGGGGATAGTATTAGAAAGATAGAGACAGGTGCTTTCAATCATTGTTTATTGGATACGATTATTTTTCCGCCGCACCTGACAGCATTAGACACGCTGGCTTTTGCGTACTGCACGGGGCTGAAGTTTGTAGCAATGCCGAACACGCTGACCGAGGTGCCGTCAAATGCGTTTATAGTGTGCACGAACTTGGATAATGTACAATTTCCGAAGAAACTGACGAAGATCGGGCATCATGCGTTTGCAGACTGCACGAATCTGCGCAATGTAGATATACCCGGTCTGGTAACAAATATAGAAGACTATGCGTTCAAGGACTGCCAAGTAAAAAGCGTATATAGTTACCTATTTGACCCGTTTACAATCGGGCAGAACACGTTCTCGCCGTATGCGAACGCCAATGCGATACTCTATGTACCCAATGTAGAAGATACGGAGATGAAATACCTATACGACACACAATGGTCGCAGTTTATTCACCGCAAGCGAATGGACAAGGATTTTGTATATGACGATTTCTATGGAACAGGAGACATCACTATACGTTGCGAAGACGATCCCCTAAAGGGGAACCCTAATGCAATGCTATATCCGGGTGCGGGATTGACGGTGGAAGAAGGCGTATGCGACACCACAGGGATAGGCAATATAGTGATCGGCAGCGACGGCGACGAGGCATGGGGAGCAGTAATTGCGGGGTGCAACCTGCGTGTGGACTCGCTGATACAGAACATTACCATTATGGGTAAGAAATGGTATTTCTTAGGTTTCCCGTTTGAGGTGCGCATAGATGATATATATGCAAATGCGAAATACGTCATTTACGAGTACGACGGGCAGATACGCGCCGATCGCGACACTACGGGCTGGAAACGCGTGCCGAAAGATCAGGAATATCTATACCCCGGACACGGATATATCTTCCAATTCAACTTTGCAACAAGCGGCGACATATCCATAGTGGTACCTTCACCCGATTTCTGCAGCCTAATAGAACAGATTATTTTGAAGTTTTTCCCATCGGACAAGGCAAATAACAAGAGTTGGAACTATGCTTCCAACCCGTTCCTCGGGTACTACAATATCGAGGACCTTAACACCACCACACCTATCACGATATGGGATGTGACGACAGGCAACTATCGCACCGTGCGCCCCGGCGATGACGAGTACTATTTCTCGCCCTACGAGGGATTCTTCCTGCAAAACGCCGAGGAGAAAGATGCGAAACTGGCCTTTGACCGCAGCAAGGCGATGACCAAACAGCAGATGACCGAACAACACAAGCAGCGCAGACAAGTAGCAGGACGCACACCAGAGCAAGACAAAGAGCGTGCAATAATCAACCTGATACTGGCATCGGAAACGGCGAGCGACAACACCCGCATCGTGATTAACGACGAGGCAGGTTTGGGGTATGACCTTGGGGCGGACGCTGCAAAATTTTTGACGATGGACAACGGCGTGCCACAGATCTTCTCCTACGACAATGAGAATATAGAGTATGCCATCAATGAACGTCCGATGGGTACGGGAACGATTGAATTGGGCGTGCGTCTGCCCAAAGCGGGAATGTACACTATTTCCACAGCACGTATGGACACCGCCTTCTACCTGCTTGACCGCGACCAAGACCGCCTGCATGATTTTGCCGACGGCGACTATATATTCTCCGCAGGCGCAGGTATGCACACAAGCCGTTTTGCCCTTGTGCGCAGCCGTATTCCACAAGACATTGACAATGCAACCAAAGATGTACGTGTAGAACCCGCCGAAAACGGACTATATATACAGGGGAACAAGCCTATAACAATATATAACGCAGCAGGAATGTTGGTTGCCAGCGGTATAGAAAACGGTCTGTTGCCGTTGCCAGCAGGCGTATATATGGTTGTAGCAGGCAGCAATGCAGAAAAATATATAGTAAAATAAGGTACCGGTAATGAAGAAATATCGTTTCATCATATACCTGTGCTTTGTTGCGCTCTTGGGAACTTTACCTGTGCGAGCGCAGCAGGAGGACGATTTCGACCCCATCTTGCCGCCCGACCCCGCTACCGCATACAAGGTAAGCGTAGGTGTCGATCCGGCAGAAAGTGCGACAGTATCCGAGGGAGGTACGTTTGCCGTAGGCGCAAGCGTCCTCATCGGCTGTACACCTGCGGAAGGTTACCAGTTCGAGTATTGGACACAGGACGGTGTACGTTGCTCCGAAGATACCCAATTCACCTGTACCGTCACGCCTAAAAACACAACTTTTGTGGCACACCTGACACAAATAGCGACACACCGTCTGCACCTTTTGACAAATCCGACAGGAGCCGCTACGTTGGTCGGCGCAGGGGATTACTACCCGAACAACGTGGTGAATATAGGTTGCACGCCAAATACCGACTATCATTTCCTATACTGGTCGCTTGACGGACAAATCTATTCGCACGAAAAGGGGTGCACCTACACGATGGGAGCCGAAGACGTTACCCTGACGGCATTTTTCACCCATACACCCCATTATACTATTTCCATTTCGCCCGATGATACACAAGCGGGAGAAGTGTCCACCTCCGGCGGACGACATACCAAGGGCGAGATGGTGGAGATATCCGCCACCGCCTATGCGGATTATGTATTCTCGCACTGGACGCTCAACGGGGATTACTACACAGATCAAGCCACATTCACTTATACGGTTGGGGATTACGATGCCGCATTTGTGGCAGTGTTCGATTTTGATCCGCATCACCCCGATGACCCTGCCACAGAACTGACCAGTACAGTACGTTTTGTTTGCGAGCCAGACGGTGCAGCACAACTGAACCTTCCCACGGAAGACAGATACCCAGAGGGGGACACACTGATTATCCGCGCCACCATGAATGCGGATTATGTATTTGAAGGCTGGTACAAAGACGATGAGCCGGTAGCACCGACCACTGCATTTTCCTATATTGTTGAGAAAAAAGATGCGACGTTTACCCTGCGGGCAAGACGGATTATTCACAGCCGACTGGAACTGGTTTCCACCCCCGAGGAAGCGGTAACGTTTAACTTCAGTTCGGGACGAACCTATCCTGCAGGAACCATCCTTCCCCTACGTGCCGCTGTGGCCGTAGGTTATGTGTTTGACGGATGGTACGAGGGGGATTCGCTGCTTTCCACCACAACAGAACTCACATATACCATTGGTACGAAAGATGTCATACTGACCGCAAAGGCCCTTTCTGCCCCTGATGACGATTTCGATCCACTGCACCCCGATGACCCCGCAATGAAAGCCGTACATATCCATGCCGTGTCAGCCAATAAAGCGATGGGCAAAGCTTATGGTTCGGCAATATGCGTTGAGGGCAAACGGGTAAAGATTGGCGCTAAAGCCACCTATGGCTATAGTTTTGCACGTTGGAGCGATGGTGACGATGACGCAGTACGCACTGTGGTTGCCGTCCAAGACACCACTTATACTGCGTTCTTTGCACCGAAAGTATTCAATCTGACCGCCATGCCGGCAGACACAATGATCGGACGTGTAACAGGCGGAGGCAATTATCCCTATCGCACCGATGTGATGCTGCGTGCAATACCCGAAGACGGTTACCGCTTTGTGCGCTGGTCGGACTATAATACGGACATAGAGCGTAAAGTGCGCCTTACTTCAGACACTCTCTTTACCGCCTATTTCGAGGCTATCCGCTATACCGTAACCGTACAGAGTGCCACGCCCGATATGGGACAAGTAAGCGGCGGCGGTATATATGCCCCCAACGCCATAGCCGTAATAAGTGCCACTCCGAAAGGCAGTAACCGATTCCTACAATGGGACGACGGCAACACGGACAACCCACGCAAAGTACAAGTAAAAGGAAACAAAACCTATATTGCCCTGTTTGTAGGCGGACACGGTACACCTACTTATATAGGAAAGGGAGCCGACACATCTGCCACCTATAAGATACTGATAGGTAATCAGATATATATTGTACGAAATGGCGTAATTTATGATGCGACAGGAAGGCGAATAGGCGGAACGAAAAATTAAGAACAACGTTAGCCCATTATTCTCTGACGATACGAAACATTTTGTCATAACAACAAAAGAACAGGCTGCCCGATGAATGTCCGGCAGCCTGTTCCAAAGAAACAACACGTATTTTTATTGTACCTTGATTTGACTATCGTTTGTAAGGAAGGGAGGCATGAATGGCGGCACTACTACTACCAATAAGAAGGTCGAAAGTACCGGATTCGAGCGTCCATTTGTGCAAGTCAGGCTCAAAATAGGAGAGCATATCATCGGTAATGGTGAAATATACAGTCTTTGTTTCACCCGGTTGCAAAGATATTTTCTCAAAGGCTTTCAGTTCTTTGACGGGGCGGACAAGCGATGACTTGCGATCAGAGACATAGAGTTGCACCACCTCTTTGCCCTCGCGTGAGCCTGTATTGGTAATATCCACAGAAACGACATTGCCCGACAGAGTGGCATTGGAGTAAGCAAACGTGGTGTAACTCAAGCCATAGCCAAAGGGGAATACGGGTTGATGCTTGGGGGGATTGATAATGTATGCCACACCCTGCGAAGTATATTTGAGCGGGCGTTTGCGACCGTAGAGGTCCGCATAACGATAACCGACAAAGATGTCGTCTTTGTACTCCACCTCATCGTTGATACCAGGATAGGCAGCAGCACCGTATTGGTGAGCAGGATAATCGTTGAGTGCAGGCATGAATGTAAAAGGCAGACGCCCGGAAGGATTAACATCACCGAAAAGGACATCGGCGATGGCGTGCCCTGTTTCAGAGCCACTGAACCACGCTTGCATCAGACCTGCCGTCTCCGGCAACCACGGCGTGGCATACGCATTACCCGAAAGGATAACCACCACAAGATTTTTGTTGGCTTGTGCCAAGGCAGAGATCAGTTCAGACTGCCCGTAAGGAAGATCGTACCGGAGACGGTCGCTACCTTCGGCATCTTGATGGTCGGCTTTGTTAAGCCCGCCGACAAAGATAACCACATCGGCTTCACGCGCAGCAGCGACTGCCTCACCGGTCAATTCGGACACGGAACGGTGGTCAGTAAGGTCCTGACCTGTGGTAACACCATTGTACTCGCCACCTGTATCCCCCACATAACCGCGCACATAGCGCACGTTGTTTTCCCCCGCACGCTCACATATACCCTGAAGCGGAGATATTTCATATTTGGCCTTGAGCGATGATGAGCCACCGCCGACAGTCATCTGCTTGATTGCGTTTTCACCCACTACAAGGATTTGTTTACCCGGTTGCAAAGGCAGAATATGATCGTTTTTGAGAAGCACGATTCCCTCATCCGCCACCGCACGCCCTGCGGCGATATGTGACTCAGAACAGAGACTACCAAAAGCACGATCTGGATTCATAGAAGTACGAAAGATGAGGCGCAAAACGTGGCGCACTTTGTCGTCCAATTCAGCAGTGCCCACCTCGCCACTGCGAATCTTCCTGAGATACGGCTGTGCAAGATAGTACATATCGTATGCATTGGAGGTTCCATCGGTGAGTCCGTCTGTCCACGAACCGAACTCAAGGTCGAGTCCGTTGCGAATAGCCTCGTCAGTAGAAAGCGTACCACCCCAGTCTGAGATAACAGCCCCATCGAAATGCCACTCATCGCGTAGAATATCAATGAGCAGACGATGATTGTGGCAGGCATACTGCCCTTGATACTTGTTATACGCCCCCATGATAGACCATGCATTGCCCTGCTCCACAGCAGCGCGGAAAGCGGGGAGGTAAATCTCGTAGAGCGCACGGTCGGACACCGTAACATTGACGGTATGGCGGTTGCCCTCCTGGTTGTTGAGCGCATAGTGTTTCACGCATGCCGCCACACCGCAGGATTGCATCCCCCGGATATATGGCACGACCATTGCGGACGACAGATAAGGATCTTCGCCCATATACTCGAAATTACGCCCGTTGAGCGGAGTGCGGTAGATATTCACCCCCGGACCGAGTACCACGTTCTTGCCGCGGTAGAGAGCCTCCTCTCCAAGAGAACGCCCATAGAGTTGCGCCAATGAGGGGTTCCATGTAGCCGCAAGACAAGTAAGGGCGGGAAAAGCAAAACAGGAGTCGTTTGTCCACCCTGCCTGCTCCCACTCGTCCCATTTGACTTCCGGACGAATACCATGAGGACCATCAGTACACCAAAGTCCGGGAATACCAAGACGCGCTACGCCCGGCGAAGAGAACTTGGACTGCGCATGGATAATGGCGATTTTCTCGTCAAGAGTCATACGCGAGAGAGCGTCCTCCACGCGGGCATCCATAGGAGCATTGGGATCAAGATATATCTGTGCTGACAAAGAAAAAACCATTGCCAACAAGCCAAAAACTGATATAAAAAATTTCTTCATAATACATTGTTTGTTAGAGATGTAGAGCGGTAATCGGCCGCTCTACACCGATAGGATTTACTCTGCGACTACAGTACCAAGTGCATTGTAGCGAACACCATCCTTGAGGATATAGAGTTGTCCGTTCTCGATTACCTTGGTGGCTTTAGTAGCAATAGTTGCATCGTTGAGTGCGGTCATCTCAGAAGAGATAGTAACCTTTGCAATAGCTGCCTCGTAATCTACGACAAGCGTAATGGTGCAGTCGGTATATTTTACATCTTTGTTGGCAGGTTTGATATTATCTTTACCTTGTCCTTTGAGCGCGCACGTATATTCCTTGTTGATAGTCCAAGGAGTGTCCTCGGCATCAGCGACAAACTCTACCGCCCAATTGCCGTAAACCACCTTGAACTCACCGCCAAACTCAGCAGCCAAGATCTCATACGTATTCTCTTTGCCTGCTACAGGAGCAAACTGTTGATCTGCCTCACACTTCCAACCGAGTTGTTCACCGGGGAGATACCAAGTAGCCGCCGATACATCCGCTGCATAGAAATCACCTGCAACAAGAGTCAGCACTTTGTTGCCTTTCTCGTCATCAGTAAGGGTCAGTTTGGCATTTTTGTAACCACCAAAAGGATTAGCCAAGCCCAAGTTGGCAGGGTCGCCCTGCTCATCGTTCTTTGCGCCCAACACATAGGGTTTGTTGTATTCCAGCCCTGCTTTAGTTTCCCAATTGGTAGCATATTGCATCGTCCAAGCGCGGTCTACAATAATCTTGAATGTACCGTTCAAATCGGGTACAACAGCGGTCAATACGTCGCCTTCAGCCTCAAATTGGATAGCGTCTGCCGTATTCCAGTTGTTGGTAAAACCACCGATGATTTGGTAGGTAGCGGGAATAACAGAGTGGTCATAAACGGTACCGCTAACAGTGATATACATCTCATCGCCATTCACGGTAAGCATAATAGTGGCGTCCTTGATACGCGGATCCTTGATATCAGTTTCACCCATCAAGAATGTGGCGTTAGCCGGAGCATCACCCTCTTGGGTATCAGTATCCACACACTTCACCAATTTGTACTCTGCGCCATTGACAACCGGGCCTTCGCCTTCTGCAGCGGCACCGAACTGCGGATGCCATTTGCCATCTACAGTGATTTTGAACTCACCATACAGGTCAGCGACTTCCAATTTGTACATACCGGAACCGGCATTCACTTCTGTAAACTTGGTAGCAGCATTGTCGGGCGTCCAACCAGTAGCAGCACCTACGAGGTAATAGTCAGCAGCGTTCAGCGAGAGTGCTGCCATAGCGACTACGAAAAAAGAGAATAACTTTTTCATAATACTAAAATTTAATTGTTAATAAAATGGTTATTTAGTTAGTTGTTATTGTATTCATTGTTTGTGCGTAATTAGCAGGATTGTCTCCGAGGAGAGGGCAATAGAGTTC
>OQVT01003017.1_pt1 | contig 10830 bp, 8 predicted proteins | sample 1691561 | NCBI WGS metagenome assembly OQVT01 (sample SAMN03418260, study PRJEB22391) | human gut metagenome | biome: human-gut; feature: organic feature; material: feces | host: Homo sapiens | place: Tanzania | collected 2013-01
ACGTGCGACTGCGTGAATTTGTCGATCTTCTCGTTGTAGTCGAAGATGATGGCAATGAGGATGACAATGGCAATGAGGAAGACGTAGGTGCTCAAGAATTTCTTCATGATGTACCAATCAATCCGTCCGATTCTGACAGACCCCATTGCCTGCTTCATCCATGTAGCCAGACGCTTACCTATGTTTGTATTTTTACCTGTATCTTTCATTGTTGGGGATGATGCGCCTGAGAGCGCGTTGCAAAATTAAAGTATGGCATTTCCATCGCAGGACCTTACAGCGTCCGTTGAAAAATCACAGGCGCCGTGACAGGCGTTCCACCATTTCCTTTTTCCAGGAAGCGAAGTTATCGGCCAGTATCTGCTGGCGGGCTTCTCTGACGAGCCACAGATAGAAGGCCAGATTATGGATGCTGGCAATCTGCATGGCCAACAATTCCTTCGCCTTGAACAAATGATGGAGATAAGCCCTTGAATATTGGGTATCAACGAAGCAGTGGCCGTTGGGGTCGACGGGAGAAAAATCAGTGCTCCATTTTGCATTGCGCATGTTGATCATACCCTCTGCCGTAAAAATCATGGCATTGCGTCCGTTTCTTGTGGGCATCACGCAATCGAACATGTCCACGCCGCGCTCAATGCCCTCCAGGATATTGACAGGAGTGCCCACGCCCATCAGGTAGCGCGGACGATTTTGCGGCAGGATGTCGTTCACCACTTCTATCATATCATACATCACTTCGGCAGGCTCGCCAACGGCCAAGCCGCCAATGGCATAGCCCTCTGCGTTGAAATCGCTCATGAAACGCGCACTTTCTTGACGCAGGTCTTTATAGACGCAGCCTTGCACGATGGGGAAGAGCGACTGGTGGTAGCCGTATTTCGGCTCCGTTTCATGAAAACGTTTCCAACAGCGCTTCATCCAGTTGTGGGTCAGCGTAAGGCTTTTTCTGGCATAGGAGAAATCGGCTGTGCCAGGAGGGCATTCGTCGAACGCCATCATGATGTCTGCGCCGATTGTGCGCTCGATGTCCATCACTTTCTCGGGCGTGAAGAAATGCTTGCTTCCGTCGATGTGGGAACGAAATTCGCATCCCTCCTCGCTCAATTTTCTGATGCCTGTCAACGAAAATACCTGAAAGCCACCGCTGTCTGTCAACATGGGGCGGTCGAATCCATTGAACTTATGGAGGCCGCCTGCACGCTCAATGACGTCCAATCCCGGGCGCAGGTATAAATGATAGGTGTTTCCCAATATAATCTGGACCTGGATGTCGTCTTTCAGTTCGCGCAAATGAACGCCCTTGACGCTGCCCAAGGTGCCGACGGGCATGAATATGGGGGTTTGAATCTGTCCGTGGTCTGTTGTAATCAGGCCAGCACGGGCAGAACTTGTCGTGTCTGTATGTTGTAATTCAAATTTCATAAATTAGTATTTTCATGTCAAGCAGGCCATCTGATGGTCAGAGACGGCTCTGGCATCACTTGTTTTCTGCCGGCTCTTCCTTGATGGTCAAGTCAAGCGGATTGTCAACGCGCTCCTTGAGCAAGGCAATGTTAAACACGTCCTGAACATTTTCCACAAAGAAGAACTGCAAACCGTCGACATAGCTGGATTTTATCTCCTGGATGTCTTTCTCGTTTTCCTTGCTCATGATGATGTTTTTAATGCCGGCACGTTTGGCAGCCAAAATCTTTTCCTTGATGCCGCCAACAGGAAGCACGCGGCCGCGAAGGGTTATTTCGCCGGTCATGGCTGTGTTTGCACGCACCTTACGCTGAGTGAAGGCTGAAGCCAGGGAAGTGGCAATCGTGATGCCTGCCGACGGACCGTCCTTGGGAGTTGCGCCTTCTGGCACATGGACATGAACGCTCCATTGCTCAAACAGACGGTAGTCAATGTCCAGCATCGACGCATGGGCTTTGACATATTCCAGCGCCAAAATAGCAGACTCCTTCATCACGTCGCCCAGATTTCCTGTCAGCGTCAGTCTCGGCGCTTTGCTGCGACTCAAACTGGTTTCGATGAAGAGGATTTCTCCGCCGACAGCCGTCCAGGCAAGACCGGTGACAACGCCTGCATATTCATTGCCCTGATACTTGTCGCGGCTGAAGATGGGTTTGCCCAAGAGTTTCTCAACATCCTGCGGTTTGACTGGCGCATTTTCAAACGGCATTTTGCCTTCAACGGCTGTGAGATAGGCCGTTTTGCGGAACACCTTGTCGATCTGCTTTTCCAACTGGCGCACACCGCTTTCGCGGGTGTACTTCTCAATGATATATTCCACTGCTGGCGCAGAGATGCGGAGCGGCGCACCGAAGTCCATCATTTTCTGTTCCTTCGGAATGAGATGACGACGCGCAATTTCTTTTTTCTCTTCGGTCAGATAGCCTTCCACTTCAATCAGTTCCATTCTGTCGAGCAGCGGCCCAGGAATCGTGTTCAGATTGTTTGCCGTGGCAATGAACAGCACCTTCGACAAATCATAGTCGAGGTCCAGGAAGTTATCGTGGAACGTGTTGTTTTGCTCGGGGTCAAGCACCTCCAACAGGGCAGACTGCGGATCACCATTGTAATTATTCTGAGAAACCTTGTCGATTTCATCCAAAATGAACACAGGATTGTCTGTCTCGGCTTTGATGAGACTTTTGATGATGCGGCCAGGCATCGCCCCGACATACGTGCGGCGGTGGCCGCGAATCTCGGCTTCATCGTGAACACCTCCCAAGGATATTCTGACATATTTCCGGCCCAAAGCGGCGGCTATGCTTTTTCCCAAAGAGGTCTTGCCCACTCCCGGAGGACCATAAAGGCACAATATCGGGGCCTTCATATCCTGGCGGACACGCAAAACGGCCAAATGCTCCAAAATGCGCTCCTTGACCTTCTCCATTCCGTAGTGGTCGCGGTTTAAGATGCGCTCGGCATTCTTGATATTGAGGTTATCCTTGGTATCTTTTCCCCACGGCAACGACACGAGCGTTTGGAGATAATTCAACTGCACGTTGTAGTCGGGGCTTTGCATATTGATGTGCTTGAGCTTTTCGACTTCTCGGTTGAATGTTGCGGCCACTTTGTCGGGCATCTTGAGCCACTTGGCTTTTTCCATGATTTCGCGGACGTCATCGTTCTGCGAATCATCGCCCAATTCGCTCTGTATGTTCTTGATTTGCTGCTGCAGGAAATATTCTTTCTGCTGCTGATCGAGATCTTCCCGCGTTCTGTTTTGTATGTTGCGCTTCAACGTAGCATACTGGCTTTCGCGATTCAAGATGGAGAGGAGTTTGAAAGCCCTCTCTTTTTCATCGTTGATGGCAAGCAGTTCAGACTTTTCCTCTATGGGGAAAGGAAGGTTCGTGCAAATGAAACTGATGAGGAAAATCGGGTTGCTGATATTGCGGATGGCAAAAGCGGCCTCGTCTCTCACGGTGTCGCTCATGCGTATGAGGCGTATCGTGGAGTCCTTACAGGTGTCAACCAGTGCCGTATATTCACGATCGTCTGCTTCCGGAAGGATTTCTGGAATTTTCTCGACATGGGCACGCATATATGGTTTCATACGTGTCACTTCCCCCAATCTGAAACGTGAATAGCTCTGCAAGATAACGGTCAACACACCATCAGGCAATTCAATGACACGCATAACCTTGGCAACAACGCCAATGGGATACAAATCCTTGGCCGTCGGCGTCTCAACAGTGGAGTCGAGCTGTGTTGTCACGGCAATCAAACTGCCTGATTTCACGGCCTGCTGCACCAGTTTGCGGGAAGATTCGCGACCCACGGAAACAGGGGCGACAACGCCAGGGAAAAGCATCATATTGCGTAATGGCAACACGGGCAAAATTTCTTCAATCTCCTTGTCGAAAAGACTTGATATGTCGCCGTCAAAATCGGCTATCAATGAAAACGGATTCTGCTGAAGTTCGTCTTGATTCATATTTTTCTATATATACATCACCTCTCAAATAACGGTGACTGGATTTATTTTACATTATTATAAGCTGCAACGGATGGGACACGCCTTGCCAACAACGGCCAAGCATGTTTTCCCGAATCTTTTACGGCAAGAAATAATCTCCACCGCGCCACTCCGTGAAAGCAATCTCCTGCTCCAACGGATAAAACCTGACAACTTTTTTTGTCTTAACATCAAATTCCAACACCTGGTTTTTCCGAACTTCTCCGTTGGACAGATGCAAGCGGGAAACGGCGATGCGAGACACTCGTGTATTTTCAACTTTCATATAGGGCGTCCTAAGTTTTAGGCAGGTTATCAAAAATGCTCGAAAGGAAAACGTCAGCGGCCTTTTTCGGTGTTCACTATCACTTGAAATGGTGTCCCACCCGTTGCAGACTATCGTTGCGCAACAAACTGTCGCGCAAAACGCGCTCCCCCTTCAGGCGATCGGCTTTCTCGTCGCGCACAGAATCTCCAGAAGAAGCATCATCTGCTGCCGGCTGAGTTTTGTTTCTGAAGCGAATCAGAGAAACACCTGTAATGATGCAAAGTTTGGGTTTGGAATCCCAGACTGCCTGCTGGTAAACATAACCAGAAATGCTTTTCAGCGGTTTCGCCCCGACGCTGACGCTCAACTCCTGAGAGCCAGAACCATATACCGGCAAGACAGAAACGGCGGTTGAATCATTGGCATAATTCAAGGCAAGGCAAACAATTGCCGATTTCATGCCTTCTCTGTAGATCCAATTTGACGTAAAACGGAGCATCAGTCGGTCGCCGGCATGAACGGCCGTATCGCATTCTTGCTCAAACGAGGCGACATTCTGTCCGACAGACGACAACAACCAGGCACGAGAACCGCGCCAAATGTCAAGCGTATCTGTTGTCAACGCATTGGCATACATAGCGTCTGCTGAAGGCGCTGCGCCGATATCGGCAGAGAGGCGTTCGTTGAGGTGCTTATATATGTCGAAGAGTTCTTCGCTATGGCGGGAATACCACGCTAAAGAGCGGTCGAAATCTTCCTGCGACAGATGATATTTCTCTAAAACGGACTTCAGATAATAATTCTCATTATAACTTATGTCTGTCTGATGTGTCACCTGCTCCGCACTTTTATTTCCGCCCAGATTCTGGGCCACATGGTAATCATAAAGCACGCGCTCCATCATCTGCTTGTCAAGCACATCCTCTGGAACGTCAGACTTGCAGGCCGACAGGCATACGACAAGCAAAATCAATGCCAAACAATTCTGAAGGACACACCGACTGCGCTTGACGTCACAAAATATTTGCATCATTGGGTTCATGTTATTCTTCGTCTTTACGGGGAGACGGTTCTTCAAATTTCTTGTCGAACATATATTCCGCATTCAGATATTTATGATAGAACAGCAACAACGCCACGGCGCCACAGCTGATTGAGGCATCTGCAAAGTTGAATACTGCTCCAAAGAAAGTGCCGCCACCAACGAAGGGCACCCAGTCTGGCCAATCAAACAACGGGAAATAAAACATGTCGACAACACGGCCCGAGAGAAACGAGCCGTAGCCTTCTCCCCAATCGACAAAAGTAGACACTGGCCCCTGGTGGATGCCGCTTTCAGAAAATATCAGGCCATAGAAGCAGTTGTCGATGATGTTGCCAGCAGCACCGGCTATCAAACAAGCCCAACAGACCACCAAGCCATACGGTGCTTTTTTCTTGATGAGTTTTGCAAGCAGATAACTGAATCCAACCACTGCCACCAAACGAAACAGCGCCAAGAAGAAGGTTCCGAAAAAATCCAGTCCGAATGCCATCCCTTTATTCTCCGTAAAGAATATCTGAAACCAATCTGTCACCGAGATTCTTTCTCCGACCCACATGTGTGTCTTGACGGCGATTTTTATAATCTGGTCTATGACAAGCACCAAAGCAATCACTCCGACAGACATCACCACACGGCGGCGAATCGCAATTTTATCATCCATTGTATTTATGATCTTATTGTTTGACATTTAATTCTCAACGCGTTTCCAAGAACGAAGCAGGCAATGTTATTTTTATAGTCCCTCTATGCTGAACGAGACAGGCGAATATACTCTATCTCCATTCAACCATTACAGTCTAATAGTACGCAAACAACTGGTAGTAAACATTTTACACCAAGAGAATTGAACTCAGAATTTGTTTACGCCATTACATGACTAATTCAGCAGAGGTCTTTTTTTCTAAAAAACCCTGCTGAATCGTAATCTGTCTTTTCTATCAAATTTGTCAATGAGGGCTAACGGGGAACTGGCATAGCACAAGCGGTAGCTCCAGAAAACTCGGCACTCGCTTCAAAAGCCCACGACCCCGCCAATTCTCATTCCACCTCACCTCACTGTTTCTTGCTTGCCAACTTTGCTTCAATGCTCATTGTGGCATGCGGCACAGCGCGTAAGCGTTCTTTGGGGATCAGCTTTCCTGTCACACGGCAAACGCCATAGGTTTTGTTTTCAATGCGCACCAATGCCGCCTGAAGTCCCTGTATGAACTTCTGCTGTCGGGCTGCCATATTGGTGAGCTCTTCGCGGGTCTGAGTCATAGAACCCTCTTCCAATATTTTATAGGTCGGCATCGTGTCGTCAACACCGTTGCCTTCCTTGTTGGTCAAAACGTCCATCATCTGCTGATAGTCACGCTGTGCCAACCTGATTTTTTCAAGGATCAGATCTCTGAATTCAACCAATTCTTCATCTGAGTAACGCGTTTTTTCTGCCATGACATTAATATATTAAGGAGTGTGTGTGCAAAAAACGCAAACCCACAGGGAGCAGACATCGGTCTGACATTGCGACAAATGTCTGCCCTTTGCAGGTCACGTTCTTCTATTGGTTTATAATTTTGTGATATCTACACTTATCTTGAAGTCCTCAAAATCAAGTTCTTCCCCAGATTCTGGTGCGCCAAATTCCAATTTGTCGGCCAAAACCTGAGAACAGATATAATCGTGATAGGCTTCGACGGCCTTCTGCAAATTGTCGTCGTGTGACAGGACAACATGGATGTGGTCTGTGATTTCAAAACCAGAGCTCTTGCGATAGGCCTGGATGCGCTTCACAATTTCACGCGCCATGCCCTCGTTCTTCAGCTCTTCCGTGATTTCGAGGTCAAGCGCCACAGTCAGAGCGCCGTCATTTGCCACCGTCCATCCTGGGATATCTTCGCTGACAATTTCCACGTCTTCACGCACGATTTCAACCGTCTGGCCGTCAACATCCACCTGAACGCTACCATTCACGCTGAGCTCGTTGATGGCATCCTGCGACAATGCGCCGACAGCAGCGGCAACGGCCTTCATCAGCTTGCCGAACTTCTTGCCCATCACGCGGAAATTGCATTTCACCTTCTTTTCGAGCATGTCTCCTTCCACGAACTCAAGTTCCTTCACGTTGACTTCATCCAAAATCAACTGAGACATGGCTTCGATATTTTCTTTCTGACAAGCATCGGTGGCCGGGATGCAAATTTTCTGCAACGGCTGACGAACAATCACATGCTCCTTCTTACGCAAAGAAAGCACCATTGAAGTCACCTTCTGGGCCAACTCCATGCGCTGCTCCAAAGTGGCGTCGATTTCTGAAGCCTCAACCTTCGGGAATGCCGAGAGGTGAACGCTCACGCACCCATTCTCTGCGGATGCCGCTTTCAAATCGCCATAAAGACGGTCGGCATAGAAAGGAGCGATGGGGGCCATCAATTTCGACACGGTGAAGAGGCAACGATACAGCGTCTGATAAGCGCTCAATTTGTCGTCGTCCATCTCGCCAGCCCAGAAACGTTTACGGCAGAGACGCACATACCAGTTGGAGAGGTTGTCAATCACAAACGTGCTGATCATTCGGCCTGCACGCGTCGGCTCGTAATCCTCAAATGCTTCAGTGACATTCTTGATGAGCGTGTTCAACTCTGAAATGATCCAACGGTCGATTTCCGGACGCTTTTCGAGCGGCAGTTCCGCTGCCTTGCCGTCAAAGCCGTCAACATTGGCATACATGGCAAAGAAGGAATAGGTCTGATAGAGTTTGCCGAAATAAGTGCGGGCAACTTCCTGCACCCCGTCTTCGTCAAACTTCAGATTGTCCCACGGCGATGAATTGGTAATCATATACCAACGCAATGGGTCTGAACCATATTTCTGAATGGCGCCAAATGGCTCAACAGCATTGCCAAGACGCTTCGACATCTTGTTGCCGTTCTTGTCAAGCACAAGGCCGTTGCTAATCACAGCCTTGAAGGCCACGCTGTCAAACACCATCGTTGCGATGGCATGAAGCGTAAAGAACCAGCCACGCGTTTGGTCAACACCTTCTGCAATGAAATCAGCAGGATATACAACGCGCTTGTCGAGCAATTCCTTGTTCTCAAACGGATAATGCAACTGGGCATACGGCATAGAACCTGAATCAAACCAAACGTCAATCAGGTCGGTTTCACGATACATCGGCTTGCCAGATTCAGAAACGAGCACCACGTTGTCTACGTAAGGGCGATGCAAATCGATCTTATCATAATTGTTCTTGCTGTAATCATTCGGAACGAATCCGTTGTCCTTCAATGGATTGCTCTTCATGACACCAGCCTTCACGCTCTTCTCAATTTCATTGTACAACTGTTCAACAGAGCCAATGCAAATCTCTTCGTGCGAATCCTTGTTACGCCAAATCGGCAACGGAGTACCCCAATAGCGGCTGCGACTGAGGTTCCAGTCATTCAGATTCTCAAGCCATTTTCCGAAACGTCCCGTTCCTGTTGATTCCGGTTTCCAACGAATGGTCTTGTTGAGCTCAATCATGCGTTCCTTGACCGCCGTTGAACGAATGAACCAGCTGTCGAGCGGATAATACAAGATTGGCTTGTCCGTGCGCCAACAATGCGGATAATTGTGCACATGCTTTTCAATCTTGAATGCCTCGCCTGCCTGCTTCATTTCCAGACAGATGACAATGTTCAAATCCTCAGCTTTGGCGGCTGCCTTTTCGTCATATTTGCCATCCTTGTTGAACTCCGGAGCATACGCATTCTTCACGTAGTCTCCTTCGTGGTGCGAATATGCCTCGCAATCAACGCATTTATCCACGAAAGCAGCATCGCATTCGTCCAGCACATAATACTTGCCGCGCAAATCAACCATCGGACGTGTCTCACCACCCTTCGTGATCATAAAGAGCGAAGGGATGTGCGCAGCCTTGGCCACGCGGGCATCGTCTGCACCAAACGTCGGCGCGATGTGAACAATACCCGTACCATCTTCTGTGGTTACGTAATCGCCCAAAATCACGCGGAAGCCAAGTTCTTCGAGTTCCACAAACTTGTCATGGCCCACTTCAAACACGGCATCGGGGTTAGCCTGAGCATATTCTTTGACGAAATCAGGTGCCGTGTCTGCCAACTTTTCTGTCGGTTTCACCCAAGGCATCAACTGCGAATAACGCATGCCCTCAAGTTCATGACCCTTATGGCTGCCAACGACGCGATAAGGAATCACCTTGTCGCCGGCCTTGTAGTCTTCCAAAGGAAGTTCTGCGCCTTCAGCCTTGAAGTAGGCCGACAGGCGGTCGGCAGAGAGCACAACAGTGATAGGCTCTGCCGTATATGGATTGTAAGTACGAACCGTTACATATTCAAATGATGGGCCTACACAAAGGGCTGTGTTTGAAGGCAAAGTCCAAGGCGTTGTTGTCCACGCCAAGAAATAGGCTTCGCCCCACCCCTTCATATCTTCCGTCGGATTCAAGATACGGAACTGAGCCGTCACCGTGGTGTCTTTCACGTCGCGGTAACAGCCAGGCTGATTCAACTCGTGAGAACTCAAACCCGTTCCTGCAGCAGGACTATACGGCTGAATCGTGTAGCCCTTATAAAGAAGCCCCTTCTGATACAATTGAGAAAGGAGCCACCACAAACTTTCGATATACGCATTGTCGTAAGTGATATAAGGGTGTTCCATATCCACCCAGTAGCCCATCAGATGGCTCAAGTCCGTCCATTCCTGGGTGAACTTCATCACGTTGCGGCGGCACTGCGCATTATATTCTTCAATGCTGATAGTTTTACCGATGTCTTCCTTTGTGATGCCCAATTCCTTTTCAACGCCGAGTTCCACAGGCAGTCCGTGGGTGTCCCAACCAGCCTTACGCTTGACCTGAAAGCCCTGCATCGTTTTATAGCGGCAGAACACATCTTTAATCGTACGTGCCATAACATGATGGATGCCCGGATGTCCGTTTGCAGAAGGCGGTCCTTCAAAAAACACAAAAGAGGGACATCCCTCCCGTTCATCAATGCTACGATGGAACAAATCATTCTTGTCCCATTCTTTCAACACCTCTTCATTAACACCAAAGAGGTTAAGTCCGTCACGTTCGGTAAACTTCATTTTTATATATTGCTTTACTTTATTATCTAAATGTCAGATATTATCTATATGTTAGAGAGCCGTTAAGCCCCAATCCACGATTGATTTGCAAAGTTAGTGCAAGGTGAGCGAAATGCAAAGGAAATGGCCAAGTTTTTTCCTTCGGCCGAAGGAGAAGACACAGCTCTTCCATATTTTCAAGAATTTCTTTGGCATTCACACAAATTCACAACACCTTGCATCATATTCAGTTTCAGTAGGCTATAAGTACTTAAATACTGCCTCATTTGGCTGAATATTGCACCAAGTATCGGAAGGAAGTTGAGAAGCGTTAAGTCACACCTCGCCATGCCTGGCATTTTTTTAAAAAAAAGCATTTTTGTGTAGTTTACGATGCTACGTTTTACTGTTTTTTTTGCTTGATAAACGCAGTTTTTTCATTGATTGTGCTGGATTTTGGGATAAAACCATTATTTTTGCGGT
>OQVT01003021.1_pt1 | contig 10823 bp, 6 predicted proteins | sample 1691561 | NCBI WGS metagenome assembly OQVT01 (sample SAMN03418260, study PRJEB22391) | human gut metagenome | biome: human-gut; feature: organic feature; material: feces | host: Homo sapiens | place: Tanzania | collected 2013-01
CAGTAAACCTTCACTGGGGCTTTAAGGCCGTTGCAAGCGAATTAAGCGCACTGACAGGACTTCCTGCAAAGGCAGCTAATGACGCTAATATTGCAGCTCTTGGAGAGGCATGGAAGGGTGCTGCAGAAGGCTCTAAGAACGTGATCATGGTAACTCTTGGAACCGGTGTTGGAGGCGGTATCATCATTGACAGCAAGATTATTGCAGGCCATCATGGTGCCGGCGGTGAGATTGGACATGCATGTGTAAATCATAACGAGGTTCGTCCATGCAACTGCGGCAATCACGGATGTCTGGAGCAGTATGCGTCCGCTACCGGTATTGTACGCGTAGCCAATGACATTCTGGAGGAGAGCCAGGAAGACAGCAAAATGCGTCATGTGGAGAAGCTTTCCGCAAAGAACGTGCTTGACTTCTACAAAGAAGGAGATGCACTGGCTGTTAAGACAATGGAGAAGGTTGGCGATATCCTGGGAAGCACACTTGCTGTATTCGCATGTGTTACCGATCCAGAAGCAATCGTAATCGGCGGCGGTGCATGTGCGTACAATCCGGAACCGCTCGCCCCGTTTGTCGATGCGTTCCAGATTGGCGACGGCGAGGAAATTATGATTGAGTTTACCGATCTCTACCGTCAGGCAAAGCGGGAAAATTGGAGCAAAGACGAATTTTTGCGCAAGGCGTGCCATATCGAAGGTCTGTACGTGCCGTCCCTGTACGATGTGACGTATCACGAGGACGGAACCGTAGAGGCCGTCACGCCGAAGGACGGCGCACCGGCATTTATTCAAAAGCGCATTGTGCGTGACTTGGACAACATGTACTATCCGGAATCCTTTGTGGTTCCGTCCACGGAGATTGTCTTTGACCGCGCGATGGTCGAGCTGTTCCGCGGATGTCCGCGCGGCTGCCGCTTCTGTCAGGCGGGTCATACCTATCGCCCGCTGCGCAAAAAGAGCGCAGATGTCCTGCTCAAGCAGGCAAAGGCCGTGCTGGACAATTCCGGCTATGAAGAAATTTCGCTGTCCTCGCTGTCCACCAGTGACTATTCCGAGCTGCCGAAGCTCGCCAATGATTTGCTGGATATTTGTGAAGAACGCCGTGTCAGCCTGTCGCTGCCGTCGCTGCGCGCAGACTCCTTCAGCATGGAGCTGATGGAGCGCGTGCAGAAGGTGCGCAAGAGCGGTCTGACCTTTGCGGCGGAGGCGGGCAGTCAGCGCCTGCGCGATGTCATCAACAAAAATATCACAGAAGAAGATTTGCTCACGGCGTGCACCTATGCCTTTGAGGGCGGATGGAACAACGTCAAGCTGTACTTTATGATGGGTCTGCCGACCGAGACCAACGCGGATTTTGACGAGATGTCCCAGCTGTGCAAGAACATCGCGTATCGCTGGCGCATGACGACACCGAACCGTGCGCGCGGCGTCAAGATTACGGCGTCTACCTCCTGTTTTGTGCCGAAGCCGCAGACCCCGTTCCAGTGGGATGCGCAGGCGACCAAAGAGGAATTGGACGAAAAAACAGCGTATCTGCGTCAGGTCATGAAGACCAAGAATGTGACGTTCCGCTGGCATGCGTCGGATACCAGCTTCTTGGAAGGCGCATTTGCCCGCGGCGACCGCCGCATGGCAGAAGTACTGTACACGGCGTGGAAATCCGGCTGCAAAATGGACGGCTGGGAGGACTGCTTCTCGCTGGAAAAGTGGATGGATGCGTTCCGGACTGTCGGACTGGATCCGGCGTTTTATGCAAACCGACAGCGTCCGCTGGATGAGGTGTTCCCGTGGGATCACATCGGCTGCGGAACGACAAAAGAACACCTCAAGAGAGAGTGGGAGCGCTCGCGCAGAGCGGAACCGACTCCGTCTTGTCTCGAAAAATGCGCTGGCTGCGGTGCGGCCGGCCTGTTGAAAGGATGTGCGTGCAGTGTTTAAGGCAAGAATGCGATTTTCCAAGACCGATGAAGCGGCATATATTTCTCATCTGGATTTGATGCACTGTATGCAGCGCATCATCACCCGTGCAAAGCTGCCGGTGTGGTACACCGAGGGCTTCAATCAGCACATTTATATTTCCATCGCCCTGCCGCTGTCCACCGGATATTCCGGTGAGTGGGAATTTTTGGATTTCAATTGTACGGCGGAACAGCTGCCGGAGGATGCGGTACAGCGCATGAATGCGGTGTGCCCGGCCGGCATTTCCGTGCAGGAGATGTATTCCATTGAAAACGGCGCAGGCCGAAAAGTCCGCGATATTGCGTATTCCAAGTTTGAAATTACGTGGGAGTTTGACAACGGCGTGCCGGAAGATTTTTGTGAGCGCGTACAGGCGCTGTTTGCGCAGGAAGAGCTTCTCATCATGAAGAAATCCAAGCGCGGCGAAAAAGAGGTCAACATCAAGGACTATATCAAGGCGCTCACGCTGGAGCCGGATACCGACTGCGTGCGGTGCTATGCGATTCTCGGCGCGGGCAACAACAATCTGAGTCCGGAATATCTCACCAAGACCATCGCGCGCGATTTGCCGGATTTGACGCCGGACGGCGCAAACTATCATCATCTGATGGTATATGACGCAGAACTCAACGAATTTCGATAAACTGGATGATATAGCATGAAAAACACAACTTCAAGACAAATTCCAAAACAACAGATTGCGCATCAGCTGGAGTATATCGAACAGGTGAGCCGCCGCAATGCGCTGCTGCCGGAGCAGCAGTGGTTTTTCTGCCAGACCTTCGGCTGTCAGCAGAATGAGGCGGATACCGAGCGCATTGCCGGTATGCTGCGCGATATGGGCTATCAGCGAACCGAGGATTATACCAAGGCGAACGTCATCGTTGTCAACACCTGCGCCGTGCGGGAGCATGCGGAAAAGCGCGTGTTCGGCATGATGGGCAAGTACACGCATCTGAAAGACAGCCGCGACGATTTGGTCATTTGCATGTGCGGCTGTATGGTACAGCAGGAGCACATCACGGAAAAAATCAAAAAGAGCTATCCGCGCGTAGACATTGTGTTCGGCACGCATATGCAGTGGCGCTTTCCGGAGCTGCTGCTGCATCGTCTGAGCGGAAGCAAGCGCATTTTTGAGATTTCCGGTGACCCGAAGGGCGAAATTGCCGAGGGCCTGCCGGTACAGCGCGGCGAGGGCTGCCATGCATGGCTGTCTATTATGTACGGCTGCAACAATTTCTGCACCTATTGCATCGTGCCGTATGTGCGCGGCAGAGAGCGCAGCCGGCAGCCGGAGGACATCGAGGCAGAGCTGCGCTGCTTGGTAGAAGAAGGCTATAAAGATATCACGCTGCTCGGACAGAATGTCAATTCGTATGGCAAGGATTTGGGCATCGGCATGGATTTTTCCGATTTGCTGGCGCGGCTGGATGCCGTGCCGGGCGAATACCGTCTGCGGTTTATGACCAGCCATCCGAAGGATGCTTCGGAAAAGCTGTTCCGCACGATGGCGCAGGGAACGCATATCAGCCATCAGCTGCATTTGCCGTTCCAGTCCGGTTCCAATGAAATTCTCAAGCGCATGAACCGCGGCTACACCAAGGAGGCATATCTGTTGCTGCTTGCGGCGGCAAAGACATACATGCCGGATCTCGTGCTGTCCTCGGACATTATCGTTGGCTTCCCCGGTGAGACCGAGGAAGATTTTCAGGGCACGCTGGACGTCGTTCGGCAGGGACAGTATGACCAGCTGTTCACGTTTTTGTATTCCAAGCGCAGCGGCACACCGGCGGCAGAAATGCCGGATGCGGCGACGCAGGAGGAAAAACAGGATCGCTTTAACCGTCTGCTGGCGGCACAAGAGAAAATCAATCAGGTGCGGCAGGATGCCTATCAGGATCGGGAGCTGAGCGTGCTGATTGACGGCTTGTCCAATGGCAAGGATGACAGCGAATACACGCACTGCGGCCGCACGGACGGCGGACTGCTGGTGCTGGTTTCCGGAGAGGATCTGCACGTAGGCGATTTTGTCGATGTGGTCATTACAAAGACCTCTCTGCGCGCGCTGTACGGCAGAGCGGTTAGGAAGGGGTATCATGGCTGAACTTACGCCGATGATGCGGCAGTATTTTGAAATTAAAAATCAGAACAAAGACGGCATTTTATTATATCGCCTCGGTGATTTCTATGAAATGTTCTATGATGACGCCAAGATTGCATCCAAAGAGCTGGACTTGGTTCTGACCGGAAAAAACTGCGGACAGGAGGAACGGGCGCCGATGTGCGGCATTCCGTTTCATTCCTGTGAAAGCTACATTGCCAAACTGGTAAAAAACGGTCACAAGGTATTTATCTGTGAGCAGACCGAAGACCCCAAAAAGGCAAAGGGACTTGTGCGGCGCGAAATCATCCGCACGATTACACCGGGCACGGTCATTGAGGCGTCCATGCTGCAGGAGGACTGCAACAATTATATTGCATCGGTTTATTTCGGTGTCGGGGGCGTGGGTATCTGCTTTGCGGATATTACGACCGGAGAGATACTCGCAACCGATATGTCCGGCGAAGAGATGACCATTTACACGATGAATGAAATCGGTCGCTTTACGCCGAAAGAAGTGCTGCTCAATCCGGCAGCGGCGGATGACGGCGCATTGGTCGATTTTTTGCATGAACACATGGATTCCGGCTTGGAGCGCATGACGGAGGAGCAGTATGACTATGCGGCATGCGAACAGCTGGTGCACAGGCAGTTTGCCGCCAGCGCGGAGCCGACGATTTTTACCGATCATCCGATGATTGTGTGTGCAGTCGGCGCCCTGCTGCGCTATCTGATGGACACCCAGCAGTCGGATCTGTCCAACTTGGACACGCTGCAGCTGTACTATCAGGGACAGTATCTTGAGCTGGATCTCAATGCCAGACGCAATCTGGAGCTGTTTGAGACCATGCGCACCAAGGAAAAGCGCGGCTCGCTGCTGTGGGTGCTCGATCACACCAAGACAGCGATGGGCGCACGCATGCTGCGTCAGTGGATGAGCAAGCCGCTGCGCAGTCCCAACCAGATTGTGCAGAGACAAAAGGCAGTCGGTGAGCTGAAGGACGATCTGGTGCGCCGCACGGCGCTTGCCGATGAGCTGCGCCAGATGTTTGACATCGAACGCCTGATTGGACGCATTGTGTACGGCACAGCCAACTGCCGCGACATGCGCAGCATGTTTGCCACGCTGGAGCATGTGCCGGAAATTCGCATCCAGCTGGCGCAGTGCCAGTCCTCGATGCTGCAAGTGCTGTGCGAGTCGATGGATGAGCTGCAGGATATCAAGCAGCTCATTGACGCGGCGATTGTAGACGATCCGCCGTTTTCTCTGCGCGAGGGCGGCTTTATTCAAAACGGATACAGCGAAGAACTGGACAAGCTGCGCGACATCGCGTCCGGCGGCAAAGGCTCGATTGCGGCGATTGAAGAGCGCGAGCGCGAGGCAACCGGCATCGCCAAGCTGAAAGTGGGCTATAACCGCGTCTTTGGCTATTACATTGAAGTCGCGCGTTCGCTGGCGGATAAAGTGCCGGCGCATTACGTGCGCAAGCAGACGCTCGCCAACGCGGAGCGATATATTACAGATGAGCTCAAGCAGTACGAAAATACCGTATTGCAGGCACAGGAGCGCATCACGGATCTGGAATATCAGTTGTTTACCGAGGTGCGCGAACAGATTTCCGCCGCGGTGCACCGCATTCAGATTACCGCGCAGACGCTAGCACAGACCGATGTGCTGTGCGCGCTGGCAGAAGTGGCGGATTTGTATCAGTATTGCTGTCCGGAGGTAGAATATTCTCCGGTCATCGACATCAAGGACGGCAGACATCCGGTTGTCGAGCGTATGCTGCGCGATACCATGTTTATCGCCAATGATACGCTGCTGGATGACAAAGCCAATCGCATCGCCGTCATCACCGGACCGAATATGGCGGGCAAGTCGACATATATGCGTCAGGTCGCTTTGATTACGATTATGGCACAGATGGGTTCGTTTGTTCCGGCAAAATCGGCACGCATCGGCATCGCAGACCGCGTGTTTACGCGTGTCGGCGCGTCGGATGATTTGGCGAGCGGACAATCGACATTTATGGTCGAGATGAGCGAAGTGGCGGATATTTTGACGCATGCCACCCGATTCAGCTTGGTCATCCTCGATGAGATTGGCCGCGGCACGTCGACGTTTGACGGCATGAGCATTGCGCGTGCGGTTGTGGAATACATCGCAGACCCGAAGAAAATCGGCGCGCGCACGCTGTTTGCCACGCATTATCATGAGCTGACTGCGCTGGAAGACCTGATGGACGGCGTCAAAAACTACAACATCGCGGTGAAAAAACGCGGCGAGGACATTACGTTTTTGCGCAAGATTGTTCCGGGCGGTGCGGATGACAGCTACGGCATCGCCGTGGCAAAGCTGGCGGGCGTTCCGAAGCCAGTGCTGCGCCGCGCAAAGGCGATTTTGAAGGACTTGGAAGCACATGCGCCGAAAATCGAGGTGCGTGAGGTCGAGGAGGAAGAGGAGCCGCAGATGTCGCTGACGAATTACCGTTCCGACGATGTGGCGGAAAAGCTGCGCGGCGTCAATGTCAATACGATGACGCCGATTGAAGCGCTCAATCTCGTCTTTGAACTGCAGAAGATGGTGGAATAATCCCGCCAAGACGTGTATAATAAAAAACACAAATCAACTGGGAGGTGTGCTGCATGGCAGTGATTCATGAACTGGATTCTCACATGGCGGATCTGATTGCCGCCGGTGAAGTGGTCGAGCGCCCGTCCTCTGTGTGCAAAGAGCTGGTGGAAAATGCAATTGACGCCGGTGCATCACAGATCACAGTGGAGCTGGAAAACGGCGGCATTACATATCTTCGCGTTTGCGACAACGGCTGCGGCATGGCGCCGGAGGACGCGCCGATTGCGTTCCGCCGCCACGCGACGAGCAAAATTCGCACGCGGGAGGATTTGAGTGCCATCGGTACGCTGGGATTCCGCGGCGAGGCACTCGCCGCAATCAGCGCCGTTGCGCGCGTGGAGCTGTTTACCAAACAGACCGGATGCATGGAGGGCGTGCATGTGTCGCTGGAGGGCGGAAAAATGACGGCGAATGAGCCGGCAGGCTGTCCGGACGGCACGACGTTTATCATTCGCGATTTGTTTTACAACACACCGGCGCGCATGAAGTTTTTAAAAAAGGATTTTACCGAAGCGGGATATATCCTGTCCGTGGTGGAGCACGCCGCCGAGAGTCATCCGGAAATCAATTTTCAGTGTATTCGAGACGGCAAACGCGTGTTTCATTCTCCGGGAAACAGCAGCCTGCAAAACGCCGTATTCAGTGTGTTTGGCAAGGAGCTGTCCAAAAATCTCATTGAGATGCCGGAAAATACGCTCAACGGCATTCGCGTGTGGGGATATATTTCCAAGCCGCATGCGCCGCGCGCCAATCGAACCTATCAGCATTTCTTTGTCAACGGGCGATTTATCAAATCCAAGCTAGTGCAGGCGGCGATGGAAGAAGCATACCGCAACAGCATCATTACGGGAAAATTCCCATACGGCTGTGTCTGCATTGATTTGCCGTTGGGATTGGTGGATGTCAATGTCCATCCGGCAAAGACCGAGGTGAAATTTGCGGAGGAGAAAAAAGTATTCTCCGCGGTGTATGCCGCGGTGAAAAATGCGCTGGCGGGCGAAGAAAACATACCGGAGATTGAGGCGAAGCCGCAAAAGCCGCTGGCAGATGTCCTGCCGAGCACACCGCCGGAACCGCAGGAAAAAACAGAAGTGCTTGCGCGCTCCGCCATTCGCCTGACACCGCGCGTGCCGGACGAGCCCAAGCGCAGCACAGACACCTTGCAGCAGGCAAGCGCCTATCGCAGCACGGCTTGTGTCGGAGCACCCAAACGCGCGAGCTTTCTGCCGTTTGTTGATGTAGACGCCAGAGACGAGCGCGCGCTGGAACATGTCGGTGCGCCGAAGCCGGTGAAAGAGCCGGTGAAGGAATCGGTAAAAGAGCCGGTGCGGCCTGCGCAGCCGATGCCTGCCCCGCAGCCTGTGCAGCAGCAAGCGAAAGAAACAGAAACGCTCATCGACGATATGCCAAAGGCACATGTCATCGGCAGCTGCTTTGACACGTATATTTTGGCGGAGGATGAGAGCGGGCTGATTTTGATTGACAAGCATGCGGCACACGAACGCATTTTGTTTAATCAGCTGAGAAAGCAAGTGGATATTCCGACACAGATGCTGCTGCAGCCGGTCGTTGTCGATTTGTCCGGCGAGGAATACGCGGCAATGATGGACGGCATGGAACAGATTCAATCCATTGGCTTTGTCATGGAGCCGTTTGGTCAGCACAGTGTCGCCGTACGCGAAGCGCCGGCGTACATTGACGCGGGAGATTTGCCCATGACCGTGTCGGAGATGGCGCAGAAGCTGATGGATCGCCGCACACCGGTGCCGGATCGTCTGGATGATTTGATTCATACGGTTTCGTGCAAAGCGGCAATCAAGGGCGGCTGGAAAACCAGCATGCAAGAGCTGCAATCGCTGTGTGACCGTGTGCTGTCGGATCCGGAAGTGACCTGCTGTCCGCACGGCAGACCGGTAACGGTTCGGCTGACCAAATACGAGCTGGATAAAATGTTCAAGCGGGTGAATCAGTGATGAAACAAAAACTTATTTGCATTGCCGGCCCAACAGCCTCCGGCAAAACAGCACTGTCTATCGCGCTGGCGAAACAATTGGATACCGAAATTATTTCCTCGGATTCCATGCAGCTGTATCGCGGCATGGATATCGGCACGGCAAAGCCGGATGCCGCAGAACGGGACGGCGTTGTGCATCACATGTTTGATGTGGCGGATGCCGGAGAGACATTTTCGGTGGCAAAGTATCAGCAGATGGCGAATGCCTGCGCACAGGATATTTTGTCGCGCGGCAAAATTCCCATCGTGTGCGGCGGCACAGGACTGTATCTGGACGCCTTGATTGAGGGCAGCGTGTTTTCCGGCGATGAGACCAATCTGGAAGCGCGGGAAAAATACAATGCCATTGCGCGGGAGCAGGGTGCGCATGCGCTGCATGAAATGCTGCGTGCCGTCGATCCGGTATCGGCGCAGCGCATCCATGAAAACAACGTCAAGCGCGTGGTGCGGGCACTGGAGGTGTACGACCAGACCGGCATGACCATCAACGAATGGAACGCGAAAAATAAGCGGCCGGAGCCGAAGTACGATGCGATTTTGTTTGCCCTATGCCCGTCGGATCGGCAGATGCTGTATGACCGCATTGACCGCCGCGTGGATCAGATGGCGGAGCAGGGACTCGTTGCAGAGACCGAGCGCCTGTGGAAGGGCGGAAAGCTCATCGGCACGGCGGGACAAGCCATCGGCTACAAAGAGCTGGTGCCGTATCTGGAAGGGCGGGAGAGCTTGGAAACCTGTCTGGACACGCTCAAGCGCGCATCGCGCAACTACGCCAAGCGGCAATTGACGTGGCTGCGGCGTGACAGCCGTGTGCACTGGCTGCAGTACGACGCACCGGAAGATTTTTCCGGAATTCTTCAGCAAGTGACAGAAATTTTATCTGAACGTGGTGTAACATATTGAAAGTATCTCTATACATCACGGGAGGATTCTTTTATAATGAAAACAGAAATCAATTTACAGGACACCTTTTTAAACAGGGCACGGCAGGACAGAGTTCCGCTGACTGTCTTTCTCACCAATGGATTTCAGCTGCGCGGCGTAGTGCGCGGGTTTGACACGTTTGTCATTCTGTTTGACTGTGACGGCAAGCAGGAAATGATTTACAAACACGCCATCTCCACAGTGATTCCGCAGCACAAGCTGGAAATGAACGGAAGAAGGGAAGCAGTCACGGCATAAGACCCTCTGTTCGGAGGAGTACTTTCTATGGCATTCAAAGGAAATCCGTTTCGGCGGAAGCGTTCCAATCAAACATCCAATGTGTGGCAGGTCGGCGGACTGCGCATTAACCGCGCTCTTCGCATACCGATCATTATATTTGGAATTATTTTTGTATACAGCATAGCCGGTTTTGCCATCAGTCATTACAATCCGGTCAAAACGACACCGGCACAGCAGGTGTCGCTGGATGACTCTTTTTCTGCGAGCGGATATTTTATCCGGCAGGAGCAGACAGTGGATATTGCAGAAGGCAACACCGTGGAGTACAATTATTCTGACGGCGATAAAGTGTCCAAGGGAGCGGCGCTCGTCACAGAGTATTCCAACCAAGACGCGCTGACGGTCAGCCGCGAGCTGAAAAGCATCAATGACAACATTGAGCAGCTGGAGACGTTCAGTTCTACGTCGTCCACAACGACAAATTCCAGCCGGCTCAACCAGAAAATCATTGACCAGATGAATTTGCTGAGCGAGCAGGTAGACAACGGTTCACTGGGACAGGTTGCGTCGATTGCCTCGGAGCTGCGGCAGCTGGTTTTGAAAAGCGGCTCGGTCTCCGACAACAGCAAAGACATCAAAAAAGAGCTTGCCAACCTGAAACAGCAGGCGGCTTCGCTGGAATCCTGCTTGGACGGCAAGACGACCAATATCTATTCTCCCTGTGCCGGCTATTTTTGTGAGTCCGCAGATGGATACGAGAGCATTTTTACACCGGATGTCGTGGACGAGCTGACCTTGTCCTCACTGGAAAAGCTGTCGAAGAAAAATCCGGCATCCACGTCCGGCAAGGGAAAAGTGGTATCCGGCTATGTTTGGTATTACGCCGCAAAGGTCAGCGATGCCGACGCCAAAAATCTCAAGCAGGGCAACAGCGTCAAGCTGCGCTTTTCA
>OQVT01003027.1_pt1 | contig 10809 bp, 8 predicted proteins | sample 1691561 | NCBI WGS metagenome assembly OQVT01 (sample SAMN03418260, study PRJEB22391) | human gut metagenome | biome: human-gut; feature: organic feature; material: feces | host: Homo sapiens | place: Tanzania | collected 2013-01
AGAGTATTATCATTTGATCCATTATTTGAAGAAGTTCCCGAACAGTGTCCGCCTGTGGGTGGAAAAGGGCAATATGGCATATATGATGAAGAACTACGATGAGTCTGTGGGATGTTATGAACATGCCATTGATATTGATCCGAATTACGACGCGTCGTATTATCGTCTTGCCAACTTATATGCTATGTCAACCGACCCTGTTTGGGCTGTGATGTATGCTCAGAATTACCAATTGCAAGCGAGCAAATATGAGCGACTGATGGAAATGGGGAAACTCATCTATAATTTGTATCGCGAAAATGTGACTCGCAAAGATGGCAAATGGGAGGTGACTTTCACTAAAAAAGTGAATTTGTCGGCTTATGCTTCGCTTGATTGTAATTTGCCTTACAATGGATTTTTTGATTATACGCATAAGGTTGTGCTTGATGAGGGAGGTTTCGCAGGTGATACACTCACGCTTGCAGATGTGGCGAGGCTGCATCGCAAATATGTGGAGATAGCAGACACAACGGCACACGACTATTACAATGTGCCGGTGCTGGATATGGAACGAGCAGCGCTGCACGAAGGACATTTAGATGGATATATTATGTGGATGCTTCGTGGAGCCGACGTGGAATTTGGAAACAAGTATTTTGGAACCGAACAGTGTGATTCGGTGGTAGACGCATTTGTGGAATGGTATAATAATGATTATAACAAAAGAGGTTACAGAATGGGCGAGACTCGCCCCAAAACCACGGTTACTGCACTTGTGCCAGTGCCTCGCTTCGACGACCTGAAGGATGAGAAGGCTTGCAGGGTGCATCGTGATGAAATTCGCGCTATTGCTAAGTGGGTGCTTGACGCTAAGCCAGATACAACCAGTTTGTTGCAAAAAAAGATGTCGGGTGCAATGTTTGCATGGGTAATGAATACCGAAGAGGTGTCTTTGGTTATGGATATGAATCCATTGCAACTTCAAATGCATATTCTGCCATATTTTATTGCTGCGACTATTGAGCATTTGCTCGGTCAAAATAAGAGGGAATTAGACTGCTCTGATTTTGTGAAAGTGATGATGAAGGTGGTTTACTATGCTCGCAAGTATAAGGATTTGCTTGGCTTGACCGAAATAGAACTGAAAGTGATTAATCAAGACGATGAAACGCTCAATGCCTTATTCAAGGCTGATTTCGAGAAAGTGAGCAAAAAGAGAAATATGAAGAGTTAAAGATGTGAGGACCTTGTTTCCTCTCTACAATCATCTGAGAAATAATTAGGCATTTTTCGCAAAAAACACCATCAAAAGAACCGTCCCTTTGATGGTGTTAGGTGATAAGATGCTGTTAGATAGTGGTTTATTGTGCGGTTTTGGGGTTGGATTGTTAGATTCCTTTTGTGAGGAATTGGCGGAGGTGTAGGTGTGTCACGCCTTCGTAGTCGCTGCTTTTGAGTAGTGGCGATGCCGAGATAACGTATTTTGGATAGTTGTCGGGGATAAGGCAGAGATTTCCGAATTCCCTTTCTTTTGTTTCTTGATTGGCGATTAGATAAGCCACTTGCACATACGCTTTTTTGCCAGGTTTTGTGCACACGAAGTCGATTTCACCAGCCCTTAGTTGCCCCACTTTCACGGTGTAGCCCAGATGCAGCAAATGCAGATACACCACATTTTCAATCACTTTTTCAATGTCGGTGTCGCGTTCACCGCCAGCAATGAAGTTGCGCAAACCGATGTCGCCGAAATAGCATTTGCTGTTCGACTCCAGTAGTTTTTTGCCGTGAATGTCGTATCGGTCCACTTTGTGGGTGAGATACGCCTCGCAGAAATACGACATGTAGTTTAGCACAATGTTGGTGGAGACTTCCACGTTTTGCGACTTCATGTATTTCACTATACTGTTGGCAGAGTTAAGTTTGCCTATGGTGTCGGCCATAAACACGACGAGGTTGCGAATGAAAGGAATGTTGCGAATGGTGTGTCGCTCAATGATGTCTTTCAGCATAATGGTGTTGAACACCCCCGAAAGGTATTCGCTCACCATGCCTTCATTGTCAATGCCTATGTCTTTAAGTGCAGGAAGTCCACCAAAATTGAGGTATTTCCAAAGTGCTTCGTCGCTATCTGTTAGGTTATGGAACTCAAGAAACTCGGTATAGCTAAGGCTTTGAATATGAATTTCTTCATAGCGTCCGGCAAGCAGTGTGCTCAGTTCGCCCGAAAGCATGTTTGAGTTAGAACCAGTGATGATGATGTCGGTGGAGTCTTCCGTGCGGAAACTTCTTACCGAATGTTCCCAACCGGCGATGTCTTGCACTTCGTCGATAAGAATATAGTTGTGCTTGCCAGCGGCGAAATGCTCGTCGATGTAGCCGTTGAGCTGCTCGTGATTTTGTATGTAATTAAAGTCTTTCTTTTCCTTGTCGATATAGATGATGTTGGCATTTGGCTCTGTTTTGTGACGAATTACAAAATCCTTTAATACAAAACTTTTGCCCACACGACGCTGACCTACAAGGACAATGATTTGCCCTTTTCCAAGCCAAGCATCCACTCGCTTCGCATAATATGTTCTTGAAATAATTTCCATAACTAAATTCCTTTCTCACCGCAAATATATAAATTTTATCATTTATAGACAACAAAATTAGCACAAAATGTGATTTTATCATTTATAGACAACAAAATTGCAAAAATTGTGGTTTTGTTGTTTACGGACAATGAAATTGCGTGGTGAGGTGTGGTTTTGTGGGGAGGAGAAATGAATAGCGAGGCTGTATCGGTGGGTGACACGGCCTCGCTTGTATGTTTCGCCTTGTGGGGGGCGGTTAGAGGGCGGATTTTAGGCGGGTGATGAATTCGTCGGCTTGGGCGATGGTGAGGGTGAGTGGGGGGAGCAGGCGAATCATGTTGGTGCCGCTTGCGCCAGTGAACACGTGCTGCTCGTGAATGAGGCGGCTACGCAGTTCTTTCACCGGATAGTCGAACTCCATGCCTATCATTAAGCCACGGCCTCGCACTTCTTTGATGCCAGGAATCTTCTTCAGTTCCGTAAGCAGGTGCTCGCCCACTTTTCGTGCGTTTTCCACCAGTTGCTCCTTTTCGAAGATTTCGAGCACGGCGATGGCTCCGGCGCAGCCGAGGTGGTTGCCACCGAATGTGGTGCCAAGCATTCCATACACAGGCTTGAACTCTGGGCTACAGATGAGCGCGCCCATGGGGTAGCCGTTGCAGATGCCCTTCGCCATCGTCACGATGTCGGCTTTGATGCCACTCCACTGGTGGGCGAAGAATTTGCCCGTACGGCCGTAGCCGCTCTGAATCTCGTCGAGGATAAGCACCACGCCACTTTCTTGGGTGAGGGTGCGGAGTTGGTGCATAAATTCGTCGGATGGAATCTGAATGCCGCCCACGCCCTGAATGCCCTCGATAATTACTGCTGCCACATCGCCCTTGGCGATTTCAGCCTTCACGGCATCGATGTCGCAGAACGGCACGATGGTCACGTTAGGCGTGGCATTGACAGGAGCTTGGATTTTGGGATTGTCGGTGGCTTCCACGGCAAGCGAGGTACGCCCGTGGAACGCCTTGCTGAAGGCGATTACGCGTGGCTTGCCAGTGTGGAACGATGCCAACTTCATCGCGTTTTCGTTGGCTTCCGCACCAGAATTGATGAGGAAAAGTTGGTAATCGTCGTAGCCGCACGCCTTGCCCAGTTTTTCAGCCAAGCGCACTTGCAGACTGTTGATTACGGAATTGCTGTAGAACACCAGGTTTTCGGCTTGCTTCTTCAGCGCGTCGATATAGTGGGGGTGGCTGTGGCCGACCGAAATCACGGCATGGCCACCGTAAAGGTCGAGATATTCGGTGCCGCTGGCATCGTAGGTGTGGCAGCCCACGCCCTTCACAATCTCGATATCGAATAATGGATATACGTCGAATAATTTCATGACTTTCTTCTTTTGGATTATCACACAGATTCAACAGATTCAACGGATTTTTTAATTCAACAGATAGTTTTTTTCTGTTTAATCTGTTGAATCTGTGTGAGATTGTTAAAATGCTGAGGCTTTGAGGGCGAGGCCGGTGCGCTCTGGCAAGCCGAAGAGCAGATTCATATTGTGTACGGCGGTGCCAACTGCGCCTTTCAGCAAATTGTCGATAGCAGATGTGATGAGGATTTTGCCGTCGATTTTATCAACGTGAATCAAGCATTTGTTGGTGTTCACCACATCTTTGAGGTCGATTTCCTTGTCGGTCACGAAAGTGAACGCGTGAGGAGCGTAATATTCCTCGTAAGCGCGCTTCACATCTTCCAACTCGGCATCGCTACGCAGGTAGAGCGTGGCGAAGATGCCGCGCGAAAAGCATCCACGCATCGGAATGAAGTCGAGTTCGCTATCAAAACCAGGCTGGAGCAGCGTGAGCGACTGGCGGATTTCGAGCAAATGCTGATGCTTGAAAGGCTTGTAGATGCTCACATTGTCGTTGCGCCATGAGTAGTGCTTCGTGGGGCCTGGTTTCACGCCAGCACCGGTGCTGCCCGTCACGGCATGGATATGCACATCGGCGTTGAGCCAGCCGTTTTTCGCCAGTGGGAGCAATGCCAACTGAATGGCGGTGGCAAAGCAGCCGGGGTTGGCGATATGCTTGGCGGCGGTGGTGATGCGCTCGCGGTTCAGTTCTGGCAAACCGTACACGAAATCGTGCACACCGTCGGCTATGCGGAAATCTTGCGCAAGGTCGATAATGCGGAGCGATTCTGGAATCTCGCCCTTATGCTCTTCGAGGAAAGGTTTCGAGAATCCGTGAGGCGTGCAGAGAAACAGCACGTCGATTTCGCTCAACGGCGTGTCGGCCACGAACACAAGGTCGGTTTCGCCGATGAGTCCTTGGTGCACGCTGTCCACACGGTTTCCGGCGTTGCTGGTGCTGCTTATCCATTTCAGTTCCACCTCAGGGTGGCAAATGAGAAGTCGGGTGAGTTCGCCAGCGGTGTAGCCGGCTCCACCTATGATACCTGCTTTAATCATCGCTCTACAAATCCTCCTCTTTGCCGTTCTTGATTTGGTTGTAGTGATACACCTTCAGCGGGTTGGCGTAGATTTTGGTGAAGCCCTTCACATCGTCGGCGCTCCAAGCCTTGTTCATTTCGCCATATTCGCCAAAGTTGGTCTTGCTCAAGTCGTAGTCGCTCTCCACGCCCACCAGTTCATAGCGGTAAGGCTTCAGGTCGATAATCACACGGCCGGTGACATTGCGTTGCGACTCCACCAAGTAAGCCTCGATGTCGCGCATCACAGGCTCCAGATAGTAGCTTTCGTGGAAGAACATGCCGTACCAGTTGCCCAGTTGCTCCTTCCAGTATTGCTGCCACTTGGTGGTGGTGTATTTTTCGAGCAACTTGTGGGCGGCGATAATCAGCAATGGAGCAGCAGCCTCGAAGCCCACACGGCCCTTGATGCCGATAATGGTGTCGCCGAGGTTGATGTCGCGGCCTATGCCGTAAGGAGCCACCATCTCTTCAAGGTCTTGAATTGCCTTCACCTTGTCGGGGTAGGCGGTGCCATTGATGGCAGCGATTTCGCCCTTTTCAAAGTCGATGGTGATTCGCTTGTCCTCTTTGGCTGTCATCTGACGCAGGAATGCGCTTTCTGGCAAATTCTCGTTGCTATGCAGTGTTTCCTTACCGCAGATGCTTGTGCCCCACAAGCCTTCGTTGTAGCTGTATTCGAGTTTCTTGAAGTCGCCTTCGAAACCGTGGTCCTTCAAGTAGTTGATTTCATAATCGCGAGTGAGCGAGAGGTCGCGCGTAGGGGTGATGACCTCGATTTCGGGAGCCAGCACTTGGAAAGTGAGGTCGAAACGGATTTGGTCGTTGCCTGCGCCTGTGCTACCGTGTGCCACGCAATCGGCACCAATCTCCTTGGCGTAGTTGATGATAGCGATGGCTTGGAACATACGTTCCGAACTTACAGAAATAGGGTAGGTGCCATTGCGCAGCACATTGCCCATCACCATATATTTGATGCTCTTTTCGTAATATTCTTGCGTCACGTCAAGGTTCACGTGCTTCACAGCACCCAGTGCCAGCGCATTTTTCTCGATGGTCTCCAACTCTTCGGCGCTGAAGCCGCCAGTGTTGGCTGTGGCAGTGTAAACGGCGTAGCCGCAGTCTTCTGAAAGATATTTCACGGCGAAAGAAGTGTCGAGGCCGCCGCTATAGGCGAGCACCACTTTCTTGCGCTCTTTGTTTTTGCCTTTTGTATTCATGTCGGTGTCGTATGTGATTTCTTCGTTGATATGTTCGGCGGGGTCGTAGAGCAGTGCAGTGCACAGGCATTTAGCTCCGCCATTGCGTTGTAGAATGTCGAAATTCACGCAACTTTCGCAACCTTTCCAGAATTGCTCGTCGCGGGTGAGAACTTCAAAAGTCACGGGCTTGAAGCCGAGCTTCGTGTTCATGTTGAGCACGGCAGCGCCAGTGGTAAGGCTGAACACCTTAGCAAGCGGATAGCGTTCGCGAGCTAAGGCGAAAACTCGTCGTTTGATCATAGTAGCCACGCCGATACCTCTAAAATCGGGGTGAACGATAAGTCCTGAGTTGGTTACAAACAATTGGTGGTCCCAGCTTTCGATGTAGCTGAACCCTGCAAATCGGCCGTGGTAGAGCGCCAAAACTGCTTTGTTTTGTCGCATCACTTTTTCCAGATACTCGTGTGTACGGCGAGCGATACCTGTGCCACGAACCTTGGCGGCTGCCGCCATCGTGTCGATAATCTCATCTATGTATTTGAGATGCGACTCTCCAGCCACCACAATTTCAATGTCTTTGATGTCAATCATTTTTTTGTTACTACGAATCAAATTTCTAAATTCCGTTATTATCTGAAGTCGCAGCCCGCACATAAATATATGTGAGGCGTGTCGAGAAAAAATCAAATTAGTGTGTAGTTTCGTGTGTGAAAGAGTGTCACCTTTCAGAAAAAGGCCGTGAATGGGGGCTTAGCCGATGATGTCGGCAGGCAGGAATCGGGCAAAAAACTCGTTCGATTCCTTGCGCGAGATGCCCTCTCTGAGTAACACGAACACCGTGTCGGCACCAGCGATAGTGCCCAGCACCATGTGGGCGTGGCTCATGTCGATGTCGTATGCCAGACCGGTGGCATAGCCGTTTCGGGTCTTGATTACCGCAATGTTGCCAGAATAGTCAAGCGACACAAACCCGATTTGCGCACCGCCTGTAAGTCCCTTCTGCCCCTTCATGAGCATAGAGTCTTGCAGTTCGTTGCTGTCGGGGATGATATACATGTATTCGCCCGCATCGTTAGCCACTTTCGTCACCTTTAGTGTCTTCAAGTCGCGCGACAGGGTGGCTTGCGTCACCTCAATACCATGCTGCTTCAGCAGTTCGGCAAGCTCGTTTTGGCTTCCGATGCAGTTCTTTTTTACTAACTCTATAATTACTTGGAGTCGATTTCTTTTATTCTTCACGATAGCAATGATTTGTGAGTTGGTGGATAAATGAAATTTTTTGGCTCAGTAGCGTATTTAAATTAATTATTGGGGGCTAAACAGTGCTGTAAGTACTTGACTTTCTTTCCCACATCAATCAGACAAAGGTACTAATAAAAATTGTAAATAGAAGAATTTTGCCAATATTTTAATGAATTTTTATACAAATCCCCACTCCAACTTCACATTCAAAACAAAACTCCGCCAAAAAATGAAGAACGAACCACGCAGTCCCCATAGCATACGGGGACTGTCAAAAAGCAAGTAATTGATTTTAAGCATGGATAATGTTGTGCCCTATATCAGAAAGGACATACTTCTGGTTCTTGCTGGTAGGTTTGTTGGGTATGGTCATTGAGATTGCCCCCATTGCAAGTAATTTTTCAAGATACTTTCGCTTCTTTTGCTTGTAAGATATTTTGTCTATTCCCTCCAACATCTCTTGAGCAGAGACCTCTTTCTTTGCTCTTATAAGGCAAATAGCCAAGAAGCCTAATTCGCTCATAGACATATCTTGGACATATCTTGGACATATCTTGGACAAATTAATTCTAATTTGCTCTATATCAGTCTCTCTAATACTACTCGCATCTTGGACAAAATCTATTCTGGCTGGTATGTCAATCAAGAAATAGGAACGTGACTCATCTGTTTCAATCGTTGCTTTAGGCGAACCGTTCTCTCTGAGTTTCTTCTGTATAGTGGGAATCCCTGTGGCTCTACCTTCGGTAAGGTCCAATTCTTTAAGAAACTCTCCTAATCTGCGATTACGGTATCTGCGCGACCGAAGAATGTTAGCCTCTTTAAGCGACTCCATACTTATAGACCGGTCAGGTCCAGAATAGCTCAGTATGCTGATTCTATTGGGTTCGATGGTGATTTCTACCGGTTCACGTTCTTTGTAGTCTCTGTGGTATAGGGCATTTACAACCGCTTCTTCTAATGCTTGAAACGGATAATTGAACACCTTTACTGAATGCTCGTCATCAGTAGGCTTGGTGATTCGCTCCTTTATAATATTGGTACGCAAATAATCCAATGTGCGGCGTATCATCATGGGTACTGGGCCTAAAATCGATGGCACCTCAATGAAATTTTCGGGATTTTTCTCTCGCCCTTCAGGAAATACAACAATATCTACCTGTGTTGTTGGAAAGAATTTTTCGGGATGTTCTGCAAACATCATTGCTGCCACATTCTTAATGCTCTTTTTTTCTTTAGGTCCATCATATAGTTGCATTTGATCCAAAATCCTCTCCATATCGGTAGCAAAGTTGGCTTTTGCTAACCGACTGTCAATCTTTGTTAGATAGTCTTTCAATAATAAAGGCGAGATGTCATCAATGCTTATGTTTTCGTTGCCACGGTCGTCAAAAGGAACTCTGTTAGCCATATCTCTTAGTTGGTCAAGAAATTCGCCTTTGGCTTCTATTGACGAAGTACCATATCTGATATAGAAAATGGGCTTTTTAAGTTTTGCATTTACATCTGCTGGTGCTGTGTATGGGCGGTTGTGTCCAGCTGTAGCCCAAATCACTACCAAATATTTACCATCAACTTCTTCAATTGATACCCTCGGCGCATATACTGGTTCTATCAGCTGGTTGTACTGAAGCACCTCTCTTTGAATCTTGTCAAGGTTTTCCTCTGGTACACCTTTCACAGGGCGAACAGCTATGCCATTCTTTTCGGCAACACCAATGATTATATATCCACCGCCGAGATTGTCAATGTCATTGGCAAACGCACAGATGCTATGATAGATGGACGTTGGGTTCCATCCTTCCTTGAACTCGATTCTGTTTGATTCTACGCGTTGCTTATGGAGCAGGTCTTCTATATTTATTGGTAATGCCATAATGGTTTCAGTATTAATGATGCAAAGATACAGAATTTAATCTAAAACCATATTGCAAGCTGATGTGAAATTGTTGAGAATGGTGATGTTGGTTATAAAATTGGGGTTGATTTTTTTGGTGTGGGAGGGGGTGGGGGGAAATAAAAAAAGCCTCCTTTGAAAGGAGGCTTTTGGTGACCCCGGAGGGGCTCGAACCCTCGACCCATTGATTAAGAGTCAATTGCTCTACCAACTGAGCTACGGAGTCATGATGTTTATTCGTTTCCGAATTGCGAGTGCAAAGTTACGACAATTTTTGAAACCTGCAAAAAAAATCTGCGTTTTTTTTCAAAAAAAGTGCATTTTTTGTCGTTTTTCTTGATTTTTCGCCTTCTTGTGCCTCTATTTTGTGCGTTTTTGGTCCGAAATTCGGATAAGCCCAAATCAGTCATTAGGCCGTAGGATTCACAAACCCTAATGACCGATTTTGGATAAAAAGGAAAAAGCGATGGCTTTGGCAAAATATTGCTATCTTTGTAGAAAATAGGCAGCATCTCAGCATAGCAATCAATCAAGATTGTTGCTCTGCGTTCGATTTGCACTATCTTTGTAGAAATATTGATATAAATATGTCAAATCAAGAAAAACAACCGCTGATTTTGATCAGCAACGACGACGGATTCTCGTTCAACGGTATTAAGACCCTTATAAAAGTGGCTCGTAAATACGGCGATGTGGTGGCTGTGGCTCCTGCCATGCAGCAAAGTGGCAAGGGGTGCTCCATCACATTCTTCGACCCTCTGCGCGCGTTGAAGTTGAAAGAAGAGGAAGGCTACACCGAGTATCAAGTGCCAGGCACGCCCACCGACTGCGTGAAACTCGCCCTCGACCAACTGCTTGGCGGCCGCAAACCTGATTTGGTGCTTTCGGGCATCAACCATGGCTACAACTACGGCATCTGCACACTTTACAGCGGCACGATGGGCGTGGTGTTTGAGGCTGCGGTGCATCATTTGCCTGCTGTGGCATTCTCCGCCGAGCCGTTTGCCCCCGAATCCGACTTCACCTCTTACGAGCCGTGGATTGAAAAAGTGCTCGAAAGGGTGCTCGAAAGCGGATTGCCCGACGGCATCTGCCTGAACGTGAACATGCCCGAAAATGCCAAAGGCATGAAGGTGGTGCGCACAGCCATGGGCAGATGGGAGAAAGAGTTTGAGCACCGCATGGACCCTCGTGGCTTCGATTATTACTGGGTGACAGGTGAATACCGCCTCGACAATCCCGACGATTCCGAAACCGATGTGCGCGCTGTGGAAGATGGCTGGGTGGCAGTCACCCCATGTCGCGTAGATCCCACCGGTCACGGCGTTTTAGACCAGATTTCGGCATTGCTCAAATAGGTTTTCTGCACCACACCACGGCTCTTTCATTTAAGATAAAAGTAGAGACATAGTATCCCTTACCCGGTTCA
>OQVT01003028.1_pt1 | contig 10808 bp, 4 predicted proteins | sample 1691561 | NCBI WGS metagenome assembly OQVT01 (sample SAMN03418260, study PRJEB22391) | human gut metagenome | biome: human-gut; feature: organic feature; material: feces | host: Homo sapiens | place: Tanzania | collected 2013-01
CGCTTCAACATTCTTTGCAGCATTGGATAAGACAGGTCACGATATTGGTAAGTCTTTGATGTATGCATCAGTTGTTTCATCTTCTGTTGTTTCAAAATTTGGTGCTACAGAAGGTTTGATTTCATTTAATGAAGTTGAGATGAAGTTGTATCAACATCATGATTACACATACACAGAGGTTGAATAATGCCTGATTTGGGTATAATTTCACCGGCAATGCTTAAATTATTCAATGATTGTGGTGGAAAGTTTTATTATCGTTATGTAGAACAAATTATTTCTCCAACGTTGGATAAGGCTTTTGTTGTGGGGAAAAATATTCACGCAATGGCATCATATTATTTGAATGGCGAAAAAATTTCAAAGTTTGAAAAATGTCTGACAGAAAAAGAAAAGGAATTTTGGCAATATTTGAAACAATGCAAATATTTTGATTATGATGTTGTTGGAGTAGAAAAAAGTTTGTCTACTTGCTTTGGTGATTTTTGGCTAGGTGGCAGACTTGATGCAATTGTGAAACAAGGTGACAATATTTATATTTTGGATTACAAAACAGGTGGTGTATCTGACGATATGATTTATGACTATCAAACAATGGTTTATTTGTTGTTGTGCGATAGATATTTTAAAAAATATGAAACATTATCGTTTGTTTATTTGGATTTAAAAAATAAAAAAGATGTTGTTATTAAGTTTGATGATAGTTTGAGAGATGAATATAAATCTATATTGTTGGATATTTGTCAGAAGATGAGAGATTTTGATATAAAGAAATTCCGTAGATTTGATGATTGTAAGTGTGAGTATTCAAAGATTTGTATATAAGTTTTTGAGATACAATAGATTTATTGAAATAATGTATTTATGAGATGAGGGCAGTTGAAATGTTAGTTGAACATTACAGGCATGGTTTGATAGAAGAAGAACATTCAGGATATGTTATGACATTGCATAAGGGTGATGTTAATGATTATCCGTATTATTTGCGTTCTTGTGCAAAACCATTGCAAGCGAGTTTGTTGGTGGATTATGGACTTGATGAAATGTTCGATTTAACAAGTGAAGAGATTGCTTTGATTTGTGCATCTAATGCTGGCGAAAAATGTCATACTGATATTGCAGAAAGGTTGTTGAAAAAGTTTGGACTAGATTATGATAGTTTGAAATGTGGAATGCATAAGCCATTATCTAGAACAAGACAAGATGAAATGTTGATTACAAAAGAGCCTGTTACATATTTGCATAATAATTGTATTGGAAAACATTTGTTGTTTTTGGTTTTGTGTAAGGTTAATGGTTGGGATATGAAAACTTATGATGAAGTTGATAATCCTTTACAGATTGAAGTTAAAAAGAAGATAAATTCTTTGTGTGAGGTAGAAAAAGAATATCCGATAACAAAAGATGGTTGTGGTGTTCCGATATTGTCTATGCCGTTGAAAAATATGTTGAAAGGGTTTGTAAATTTGTTTTGTAATGAAAAGTATGCGAAGTTGAAAAATGCATACTTAGATAATCCTTATATTATTGGTGGTGAGAATAGACTTGATACAGAAATTATTCAAAATTCTAAAGGTTTGGTTGCAAAAGTTGGAGCAGGTGGGTTGTGTATTGTAGTCAATGTTGAAGCGAAAGATGCATTGATTGTGAAAATTAATGATTGCAATATGGATACAAGAAGATTGGTAGTCTTTGAGGCTTTGAATAAATTAGGTTGGTGTGATTATATGCCATCAAAAGATATAAAAACATTGCACGGAGAAAAAGTTGGCGATATAAAAATTAATCTACCGTTGTAGGTAAAGATTGTTACGAAAAATAAATATGTTGGCAAAATTTTGTTTTACAAGAGTTATATAACTATCACTAGCACAAAGAAAGGTTATATATGAATATTTTAGGTATCAACAACGCAAATGGTTTTACATCTAGGTATCGTAGGGATACATTTAGAGATAGAGAAGATTTTGACAATACAAAAGATAAGATTACAAAAGGTTATTCAACATACGATGGTTATGATGAAACAAATTCTGATTTTATCAATGATGAATCTGATTTTGATAAAGAAACTTTTAATGATAAACTTCTGAAAAAAGAATTTGCAGATTATGGCAGAGATTATTTCTTACAACCGATGTCTGCTTTCTCAATGGATGTTGATAAAAATTCTGATATTGTAGAAATGTCAATATTAAAAACAAAAAGTGGAGAAAAGTTCTCAGGTAATTTGTATAATCATTTGATGCAAAAAGCAGAGACAATCTCACCAGAAGATTTGGAATCTGTTGCTGACAATGCTAAATTAATGAAGAATGATTTAAACGAATATGTTGATTATGATATGTTAGAGGCAGGTTTTGTTATTAAAGAAAAGTTTCCAGAACTTAGTGATGAAAGATTTATAAATTATATGCAATCGTTAGTATCTGTAGATAAACGTGGTAATGAAGTTTGTGACAAATCGGTGGCTAAAAAATTTCGTCATATGAATTCTGCAGGTGTTAGAACAGAAGTATTAGGTCGAAGATTTGACTAGGTTAAAAAGTATTGTTTGGCAAGTTTGTCCAACCGACATTATTTTACAAATTAAAAATTCAAATAGATTCTGAAACTCTATGCAGAATAATTACTAATGATGTATGAATGAAGTATCTTTATACAGAAACTGCATCTGTATCAAAAATAGATTTATCTATCTCATCAAAATTATTAATAATTTGGTATAAATATTCAATAGGTTCATACAAACTATGATCTTCTAACGATGCAATAGCAATAATCTTTCCTATTTTTGCTGAGTGTGCAGATTCAATACCTGACAATGCATCTTCCACAACAATACAATCCTTTGGTTTTAGTCCCAAGTTTTTTGCTGCTATCTCATATATATCAGGTGCTGGTTTACCTTTAATCTTTCCATTTGAATACACAATCTTATCTAAATCAAACCATCTTGCAAGGTTAAATTCTTTTATATAAAATTCAACATTTTGCCATTCTGACATTGTCGCAATAGTTCTAGGTATATTATTTTCTTTTAAGTAGTCTAAAAATTCTTCAACTCCATTAGCGAGTTTGAAGTTTTCTTTATCATTCAAACACATTTCACGATATAAAGATTCTTTTTCATTAGCCAACTTCTCTACCATTTCGTCAGTTGGTTTTTTACCGATACAATATTGTATAATATCTTTGTTTGTTCTGCCGAACATATATTTACGCATTTCATCGTCTGTAAATTCATATCCTCTCAATTTCTTTGAAAAATCTCTCCAAGCATCATAATGCAATTGTGAATCCCAAAACAATGTACCGTTAAAATCAAATATTATACCTTTCATATACTTACTCCAATTTATATTTCTATCAAAACATATAACATAACAACTTGTTCTTTTCAATAATTGATTTTACGTGGTTTATCAGTAAAAATTTATTATAATTATTTTTTTAAAATTCGTCATAAAATATGGTTTAAAAAAAATAGAAAGTAGATTATAATATTAATTATATTGCATGTATGTGAAAACTTGAGGATAGTATGAAAAAACAACTTTTGGTTTTGACGTTAATCGTTAATACCTTGTTTATATCAACAGCATTTGCTGATAATGTTCCGTCTGTGCTTGAAACGGCTTTACAGGCTGAAAAAAAATCTATATTTACGATAAAAAATAATGAAACGATTTCTAATTGGCAAAATGCATTCGGAAACCGTCAGCAATCTCAAAAATTAACAATTAAAGGTAATTTTAATACGATAAAATCTGATAATATAAATTCTCCATCTTTGGTTGGTATAATTGTAAACAAACCAAATGATAGTAATGAAATATTGTCTAAAAAACAAGTATTATCTTTGAGTAATTTTATATTGGAAAGTTTTAAAACTGCATTAACGAATTACGGTGGTACAGTTAATATTTCAAGTATGATTTTTAATAAAAATATCACATCTGAAAACGGTGGTGCTGTATATAACGATAGTGGAGTTGTAAACATAAATGGTTCATCAAAAAATTATGCATCATTTACTTTGAATAAAGCAATCAGCGGTGGTGCTGTGTTTAATAACGGTACATTAAATATGAAAAATACCGTTGTTGGTGGACGTAAGATTGATTATGTTAGACATATTGATGAAACAACTGGTTTAGAAAGTGATGTTGCTGTAATCACTTCATTAGGAAATATTGCAAATTTCGGTGGAGGTGTTTACAATGCAAACATTGCAAATATTTCAGGTGTATCGTTTATCTATAATACGGCTGAATATGATGGTGGCGGTTTATATAACACTGGCAAATTGACACTTTCAAGTTCTGTTTTTGAAGATAATAAAGCAATCAATGGTGGTGCAGTTTATACATTATATACTGGTGATAATGCAAAACATGTGGTAAATATTTCAAAATCAAAGTTTTACAATAATACTGCAACTACTTCCGGTGGTGCGGTGTACGTTCAATCTGGTAAAACAATTATAAATCAATCAACGTTTGGTTCTCAATTTGGGAATGGTAATTCTGCCGTAAATGGTGGTGCAATCTATAATTCAGGTGCTGATACTCAGATTATATCGTCTTCATTCTCTCAAAATTATGCAAACAAAGGTGGCGATATTTTTAATACTGGTACAATGACCATCTCAAAATCAACATTTGGTTATGCACCTAAGAAAAATTATTTCAGTATAGGAGTATTAAACAAATGGACTGTTGCTGGCAAAACTGATTATTCAAATATTAGAGATAATTTTGAAGGTATTGATATTGTTAAAATTCCGATTGATGAATTGTATGGTTCTTCTGCAAAGCAAGGTGGAGCAATTTTCAACCAAGCAAATATGATTATCAATTCATCAAAATTTATGTATGCTTCTGCCATTGAGGGTGGTGCAATCTATAATGATGAAAATGGAACATTGACTATTAACAAATCTAATTTCGTAAATAATTCTGCAAAGAATAAAAGTACTACACCTGATGATGAAAAAGTTGCTGATAGTGATTTGAAAGGTGGTGCAATATACAACAAAGGTAATATTTTTATTATCAAATCTACATTTGACGGTAATATTGCTGAAAATGGAATTGGTGGCGGTATCTATAATGCTGAAGGTTTTGTTAGTATGACCGGTTCTACTTTGAAAAACAATTCTGCAAAACAAGGTGGAGCAATTTATAATAATGCAAAAATGAACATAACTTCATCAACATTTATTCTAAATAATGCTGATGAGGGTGGTGCAATTTATAATGGTTCAAAAGGTAATTTAACTTTAACTAAAGTTACTTTTGGAAATGCTAAGAAAAAACAAAAATATACAAACAATGCTCAATATGGTTCTGCATTGTATAATGCTGGAATTGCAAATATTGATTCTTCAACCATTACTTATAATAATTCTGTATATGGTGCTATTTGTAATGAAAGAGATTTAACAGTAAACAAAACGACTTTTTCTTACAATACGGCTGATTATGGAGCAGGTATTTATTCAAAAATTGCATCTGATACAAAAGTTGTTGGTTCAACATTCAACAAAAATACATCACTTCAAGGTGGTGCAATATATAACAATGCAGATTTGAATGTTTCATCATCAAAATTTACTTCAAACACTGCAACTGGAAAAATTTATGAAGATGAGAATGGTGATGAAATTGAAATTGGTTCTTTCGGTGGTGCTATTTATAACCTTGGGGATATGACTATTGATAAATCGACATTCTCTTCAAACAAGGCTGTAAATGGTGGTGCGATTTATAATTTAAAAGATGCAATAATCACTCAATCTACTTTTACATCAAATTCTTCAACTGCTTATGGTGGTGCTATTTATAATGCAGGATATTCTAGTGCTGATATAAAAGGTTCTTCTTTTAGTAAGAATAAATCGTTTTATGGTGGTGCAATATATAATGATACAAATTCTTCAATAACATTTGATTCTAAAAAATATACAAAAATCGTAAAGAAAAAAGAAGTTGAAAAAATTGCATATAATGAATTTACTAAAAATTCAGCATTACACGGTGGTGCTATTTATAACGTTGGTACAATCGGTGTAAATTCTTCCTCAGAGGAAAGTTTTTTATATCTATCAGGAAAGTTTACATCAAATAGTGCGACATATTCTAACAAATCATTTACTATTACGAATGAAGATATAAATAATGAGTCTAAATATTATGCTGCAAAAGGTGGTGCTATATTCAATTATGGTACACTTTTGGAAGATAAACAAATTGAATATAATAATAAAATTTGTAAATTAGGTTCATCTTTTGCAATAACAACTATTGGTGATAAACAAATTATTTATAATAATGACAATAAACATAATTATGTTTATGATTATTCTTCACAAAGCAGTATGAAAAATTTCTCATTTGGTACAGATATGGCAAATAAAATTGTTTATAACGGTTTTATTTACGATTTGGAAGATAAAAATATAACTGTGTCTGATTACACTTCAACAACAGTTCTTACTGACAATCAAATATTGTATAACGGTAAATTATATGATGTTAGCAAAGTCGAAAATCCAGAAAAATACGTTGCTTGTTCAAATTTAGCAACAGGTGAATTTGTTTATAATGGGAAAATTTTTAAAGTTACTGATGGTAAAAGACAAGCGGGTGACTATGATCCGACAAAGCCTCTTGGTGAAAAACAAATTGCGTATAGAGGTTATGTTTATGATTTATCAAAAATCGATGAAAGCAAGTTGAAAGATTATGTTTCTGATTCAACACAAATCTCTGAAGACCAAATTGTTGTTAGAGGTACTTTATATAAACTCGTAGATGGCAGAGATTATGACCATAATTCTAATATAGAAGATAACGAAATATTGTTTAATGGTAAAATCTATAAAATTGCTGCTGATACTAAAGTTAGTGACTATAAAGCACCTACAGAAATATCTAATGGACAAATTATTGTTTCAAATACTGTATATAAATTAAATGAAGATTCTTTATTAAAAGATAATGACCAAGCATTGATTTATTTAGATAAAAATAATATCGATAAAGAAAATCAAATCGTATATAAAGGACATGTTTATAATTATTCTGATTTGACTGAAATCGGAGATTATATAACCGGTAAATTAACGATTGATAAAGGTATTTTTACTAGTAATACGGCAAAGAACAAAGTCGTTTTAAATGTAGAAAAATATAAAGATGATAAGACTAAAAATGAAGTTAGCAAGCAAATAACAATGTATGCTGGTAAAGGTGGAGCGATATACAATTCTTCAAGTGCTGAATTGAATATTTCTAATAGTACTTTTACTAAAAACTCTTCTAGTCAAGCCGGTGGTGCTATTTGTAATGAAAATACGGATAACAAATTAGTTATAAAAAATTCTAAATTTACATCAAATAGTGTTAAATCAACCGTTACTACTGTAACAACAACATACTTAACTAATGGTAAAAAAACTAAAAAAACAGAACAAACTACAGTTGGTGACGGTGGTGCGATTTATACATTAGGTAATTTATACATAAATTCAAAAGATGATGAAACACAAACAACTATTTTTGAGAAAAATAGTGCAGTGAATGGTGGTGCAATTTATTCTCAAGGTGTATTAGGAATTTATAATACAAAGTTTATTGCAAATAGTGCAGTAAATGGCGGTGCTATGTATATAAATAAAGCCGGTGATACAAATGATACAGAAACTACATCAATTGTGGGTAAATCATTGTTTGAAAAAAATAAAGCAGACAATGGGGCTGGCGTATATAATGCCGGTGAAGTAACTTTTGAAAATAATGAATTTTTGTCAAATACTGCAAAAGTCGCAGGTGGTGCAATATATAATACTGGTACTTTAACTCAAAAAGTCGCAATATTTACAAATAATAAAGCCGTAAATGGTGGTGCATTGTATAATGCTGGCACATATACTGACGAAGCAATAGATGGAGATAAAACAACTACTGAAAATGTAACAAAATTATTTACAAAGTTTGAAAATAATACTGCTACTTTGGGTGGTGCTATTTACAATGTGGGTACATTAACTTTAAAAGGTACTTATTTTAATGGTAATTATGCAATATATGGTGGAACAATATATAATGCAGGTAAAGTAACATTAGAAGATGTAACTTTTGATAATACAAACAAAGTTATTAACATTGTTGGTGGTGTTATTTATAATTATGGTTCGTTTGATATTAAAGGTTCACATTTTAATAAAAACTTGGCAAGTGCTTATGGTGGTGCAATTTTTAATACATCATATATGTTCTGGGCCGGTGTTATGACTTCGTCTAAAAATGAATTTAAGGAAAATGAGTCATCTTATGGTGGTGCTATATTTAGTAATGCGGGTACTTTTACATCAACAGAGGATTATTTTGAAGGTAATAAAGCAAATTTTGGTGGAGCAATTTATAATGCATCAGTATTAAAACTTGAAAATTCAAAATTTGTAAAGAATGAAGGTGTATATGGTGGTGCTATTTTATCTAGTAAAACCATAAATATTAAAGGTGGCGAATTTAATGAAAATGATGGATACTGGGCAGGTGCAATTTATGCTGGTTCTTCAACGACAGAAGATAAAAAAGGTAATCTTGTGCTTGGTGGGAAAGTTACAATAGATGGTACAACCTTTAAGGGTAATTATGGTCGTATAAATGCGGGTGCTTTATATGTAGCATCATCTAATACAATAATAGAAAATGCAATTTTTGATGGCAATCACGCAGATGCATACGGAGGTGCGATACTTATTGCTACATCTGATGATATTGCCAAAATTAATAGTACAACTTTTAAGGGTAATTATGTAAATGCTAATGGTGGTGCCATTTATAATTCAGGTAATTTAAAAGTTAATATTGTAGAAAAGAAAGATGAAAAAGTATCTTCTGGTGATGATTCAACTTCTTCTGAAAATAATGATATAAAGTATACAACGACTATTTTTGATTCAAATAAAGCAGATAATGGCGGTGCAATATATAATGCCGGTAAAGTTATTGCTGATAATGTAAAATTTACAAATAATAAGATTACTTGTAATGGTGGTGCTATTAATAATACTGGTTATGTAAAATTAACAAATGCTATTTTTGAATCTAATATTGCAGATTCTACTAAAATTGAAAATAAAGGTGGGGCAATTTATAATAACCCAACTATTACTGAATCTACTGAAGAAAAACCTCAAGGTTTAAATGTGTCAACTTCAGCATTTGGTTCTAATAAAGCAGATTTAGGTGGTGCTATATATAGTGTTAATTTATTAACTATTTCTGATACTATTTTTGGTGGTACAAGAAAAGAAACTTATGAAGAACAGGTTGATACCGGAAAGACTGATAAAGACGGAAAACCTATATATGAAACTGTGACAAAAGAAAAAGATGTTACTTATGGTGGAAATGTCGCAAAAAAATCCGGTGGCGCTATCTATAATAAGGGACAAGCAATAATCTCGAATACAGAGTTTCATAATAATTCTGCAGTAAATTCTGGTGGTGCAATCTATAATGAATATTTCTTACAAATTGGTGAAATTAATATTAATGATGAAGGTAAAACAGATTTAGATGTTTATAATGAAACAAAACATACAAATATTTTTGTTGAAAACTCATCAAAGAACGGTGGTGCGATTTATCATAGTACAAATAATTATTTATTCTATGTTAATGGTGCTAGTTTTACGAAAAATACTGCATCAATGAATGGTGGTGCAATCTATAACAATGGTTATATGGTTGTGAATAATATTAAATTTGATTCCAATGTCGCTAAAGGTGATGGTGGTGCATTATATAATACTGGTAAAAATGACAGAAGTGGTATTTATAATTCATTGTTTGTTAATAATTCTGCAGTTAATGGTGGTGCGGTTTATACAAATACTGGTAAGGTAAATTATCAATTAACAATACAGCAAGTTAAATTTGGTCAATATGATGAAGTAAGTAAAACAACTTCTGATGGTAATATTGCCTCAGGTAATGGTGGTGCATTATATATCGGTTCAAAAAGTAAAGTTAATATTATTAATTCTGGTTTCTTTGGAAATAAGGCACAAAATGGTGGTGCAATTTATGCTGGAACAAATAGTAATATAACTATTCAAGATACAAGTTTTATTAACAATACTGCATCAGGTCAGGGTGGTGCAATCTATGCTGATAAAAATAGTACAGTAAATATTATTGCTCAAAATGATAATGTTGTATTTAAAGGTAATACTGCAAAAGGCGAATCAAATTCTATTTATTTGAACAAAGCTACATTAAACTTGTTAACATACGATGATAAATGGATATATATAAATGATGATATTGCTGGCGATGGAAAAATATCAAAAATGGGTAATATTTATATTAGTAATGAAAGTGATATTCAAAATATGACTATTCAAAATAATTCTGGTGTTGTTGTTCTACAAAGTGAAAAGAGTTTGCAGGCATGTTCATTGGAGATGGTAAACAATTCAGCTTTGAATATTGCTAACGGTAGAATCGGAACATTAGCATTGAAAGCATTATCTTTTGAGAATAATTCAACATCTAATATTGCTATTGATATTGATTTGAAAAATGGTTTGTCTGACAAAGTTACAGCAGAAGAAGTTGTTGGTAATGGTGTTTTAAATGTTTCTAATGTGAATATTATTGCTAATAGTAAAACTCCGACTACTATAAATGTCGGTGAAAATTCTAGTATTACTGCTATTTCTGCAAAGACAGCGGAGAGTGCCGAAGCGACATATAAATTACGAAACTTTGTAGATGAAAACGGAATGT
>OQVT01003029.1_pt1 | contig 10808 bp, 11 predicted proteins | sample 1691561 | NCBI WGS metagenome assembly OQVT01 (sample SAMN03418260, study PRJEB22391) | human gut metagenome | biome: human-gut; feature: organic feature; material: feces | host: Homo sapiens | place: Tanzania | collected 2013-01
GGTAGCCAATACATTATTCTCTTACAAGAAATGCGAATACAGGATGTTATTGTATTACAGAGAGTTCGAATCGCGGTATCATGGGAACAAACACATCCAAATTCCAAAAGGGTTCGCACAGGACATGGAAACCTTGAAATACATGGGGGACAATAATATACTCCATGACTACTGATGAAACGTCTATGTTCGGGGATGATACCTTCGATGAACGCAAGGAAGCAATCCTGAACGACCTTATGCAAATCAAGGGTGTCGGTAAAACACAGGCTGAGAAGTTCTACAATGCTCAGCTCTATTCAGTTGAACAGATTGCATCCACCCCTATCATGGCCTTGATGGATAAGACTGGTCTCAGCAAGAGTGGAGCACAGAAGCTCATCGACAATGCCAAGCCCCTCTGCAACCTCGGAGAGATTAAGCTGGCCACAGAGATTCTTGAGGATGAGAAGGTCGAGAGATACCTCTCTACTGGTTCTGAGCAGTTCAATGAACTCCTTGGCGGAGGATACCCTCTTAAGCTCATAACTCAACTCTACGCGGAGAACGGACTCGGTAAGACCCAATGTGCCTTTACAGCGTCTGTCATGGCTACAAGGCCAGAGGAAGAGGGTGGATTGGACTCTCATGTAATCTATATCGACACAGAGGGTACATTCAATGCTCAGCGTATCGCTCAGATTGCAGAAGCACGTGGATACGACCCTGCCGATGTTCTCTCCAAGATTCACTGTGCAAGAGTTCTTACAAGCGGTCAGCAGGTCCTTATCATGGATAAGGTCAATGAGCTGGCGGTAGAGTTCCCCATCAGGCTGATTGTTGTAGATTCAATCACCAGTAGGTTCAGGTCGGATTATGCTGGCGGAAGACAGAATCTTCCTGAAAGACAGGGAATCCTCGGACAGCATCTCTCGGACCTTCTGTCATTTGCAGACAGGAATAATGCGGTCGTCCTTGTCACCAATCAGGTCTCTGCAGTTCCCGATGCCAACCCTATGTTCGGACCAACATTCCAGCCAGTTGGAGGAAACATACTCGGACACGCATCTTCTCATATCGTCATGATTAGGCGTGGAAAGCAGGGTTCCAGAATCATGAAGCTCACCAAGAGCAATCATATGCCATCTGGGGAATGTGTCGTTCAGCTCTCTGTGAAGGGAATCTGCGACAAGGAATAAGTTTAAATACGCAATCTGCCATGTATGTCTGAGGTGTACTCAAATGCAATGTCTTGTTGATAACAAGTGGTGTCTCAGGCCCAGCGAGGTCGAAATCCTGTTCAAGAACGAGAAAGGCTCGAAGGTCAACTGGTGGGCAAAGAATCTGCTCACTGGTGAGTTCTTCGACTACGGAAGCCAGATTGGAGGGCGCATCCGTGGAGACAAGCCTTTCTGTGTCGAGCTGGAAATGGATGAGGGCGAGTATATGTTCGCCTGTGGTGATTACAACATCATCGACCCCCAGACTCAGAGACACTGCTCTCAGGTCTTCTATGTCCTCGTGAATGAGAACGGAGCTACCGTATGCAAGAAGTCCGAGCTTCCCTCCAAGGGCGGTAACGGACCCTCTCAGTCCTCTGGTCAGACCTCTTGGGGAAGCAACGGCGGTTCGGCATGGGGAAAGAAGCCTGTTGCCAAAAAGGATGAGTACTTCGAGTTTTCATCCCATAAGGCTTGCCTGAACGATATGCTTGTCCACGGCGACAACTACACTTGCGAGCAGTGCGAGCTTACGGACCCTTCCAAGCCCCCTACCTGCAACAACTGTTCCCACGGAACTCCCATCTACATCAAAAAGGATTGAAACTTCTGTCATCCCACCTAAACCTTTTACCTCTCTTTATATTTCAACTCACTAATTCATTCTCATGGTAGGATTTTCCATTAACAAGATGACTCGTTCTGCACGTGTTGCAGTGTGTCCACATTGCGATGGAATATCCGTAGCAACTTACCTTCCGACCATGAACTGTCCGAAATGCAACTACCCCCTGTTCGAGCAAGACCTCGTGTATATGCCGAATATCGAAGACGCATATGCTATTGCAGAGATGATGGTCGCAAAGAAGAAGGCAAGGGAGCAGGGTTTCGATGACGATGATGCCTAATTTCACGATGCCACGTGCTGTGGATGATGATGTTCTAGACAAGATGATGGTCAAGACATACAGGGATGAACGTTGTAGACGTGTGAAGACCGTGGATGATGAGTTCAGGGACAAGATTCCCAACAATCTCCCCTGTGGTGAGTTCAGGCTTGCGGATATCTCCATGCACGATTTGGTCGAGCAGAAGGCTTTTGACCAGCTCGGAGGTATGCGCGTAGGACTCAACCAGAACTATCATTGTCCTCATTGTGGAACCGAATATGCTACCGCATTCCCTCCCCAGATTTGCAATGTATGTCATCAGAGGACGTGGTTCGGGGAATTGGTTGATAATGGAGCTTTCAAGAGGTAAATACAATGTATATAATCGCAGTCAAATTGAGGAGTGGTTCGAATGAGGAAATCGCCAATGCTTCGGCAGAGTATGCGTTCAGAGTCCTTTCAGATATCACAGGAAAGAAGCTCTATTCGAACGAGAATACTTGGGTCATGAAGATTCCTGATAAGATAGGCGATATGGATGCTGTCAGGCAGTATTACAAGTACGAGCCTATGTATATCCGCACTGATAACGATATCCCTCCGACTTCCGAAGGAGTGGCCACATTCCTGAAGTTCGCTCCGAAGGATATGATTGGATATGGATTCGTTACCGATGTTCTCGATGAACACAGGATTCCCTTTGATTTGATAAAGGAGAAATCCATCTGAGACAAGGGAAGTATTAAATCCTAGTGATGTAATTATCATCTGTAAGTGTATGCCTTGCAACATAACGTCTAACGGGATGTTGCACGACCTCTACACTTTTTTAGTCTAATCTTATCCCTATGACTCTGTTTAGAAACCTTTTACATTGAATCCTTTATATTTCTACATTCATATTAACGCTGTGATGCCTATACTGTCACGTGTGCATGAAGCCAACAAAGGCTTTGCGACACCCATTGACCTGTCGTACCTCAATCAGCCGATTGGTCATCAGTATTCTCTCAAGGACCCTCTCCGTATTGAGAAGGTCTATGATGCAGATATTCTCGATGCTCCTGTTCCAAAGAACATCGAGTATGAGAATAAGGAATCCACATTCTATGTTGACCTTTATACGAGGGCATCATACTATTTCTTCCACTGTTCTATCTTCAATACTGCTGTACTCAGGATTCAGCAGGAAGCACTCAGGAACGGCATAGCTTGGAAACCCAGATTCCAGTCCAAATGTCCACGTTGCGGAACCGAGTACCAGCGTTCTATGAAGAAGTGTACTCAGTGTGGATATGAGGGCGAAATGCGTTCTCCCGACCTTTCTCAGCAGAAGCTCCTTATCAATTATGAGGGTGGAAGCCTTATTGATAAGGCAAATAAAAATGGTTGGTCCCTCTTACAGCTCTGCCGTTCCTTCCTCATTATCACTCTTACATACAATCAGCCCGTCATTCTTTGCAAGTCCACATATCTTGTAGACCAGCATAAGAATGTCCTCGAAGAGTTCCCTCAAGAGTTCATCCCCCTCTCTCCTGCCAAATGCAAGATGGTCTACGACAACTCTGGTAGGCCGAGCAACGGTTGGGGATTCTCTGTCGATGAGAGAAGGATTAGGAAGGATATGAACTCTCAGGAGTATCAGGACACTGGATACGTCGATGGGAAGAGAGTATATCCTACATATTGGGTTGTAAATTATGAGGACGGTGGCCAGCTCAGCGAAGGAGAAGCTTATGCCGAGCAGGAAATTTTCCATACCACCTTCGGACTCCCCTCTCTTACTTACGGAATGCCACTCTGTCTTCTCGTAGAAGCAGATATCAGAGCATGGATGGCTCTGGAACTCAGGACTGAGAAATACTACTCTGTCGGGCATCCTTCTGGTCTGTTCGTCATCAACAACACAACCAATGAGTCCCTTACTACTGTTCAGCAGTCTATAAGGGTCCAGATGAAGGACGACCCCTATACCATCCCCATCATCGGAATCCCTCCTGCTTCCGATAAGGTCACTTCTACTAAGTGGCATCCTCTTGCAGATAACCCTACCGAGCAGATGATTGCTGTCAAAGCCGAGCTTCAGGAGCGTATCTGCGCTATCTTTGGAATCTCTGGACTGTTCCTTGGAGATATGAACTCTCTGAAAGGAAACTCCAATGAATCTCACCAGATGGCAGTCATGGACCGTAACCTCGTTACCATCCGTGCCTGTGTCAATGAGTTCCTAGCATTCATCAAGTCCAAGTATAAGGGAATCACCGATTGGGATTTGGTTCTTGTAGAACCTCCTGACAATCAGGCTCTCGATGAAGCAGAGAAGCTTAACAAGAACCTTCTCAATGCTAAGATGTTCAAGGACCTTGGTTTCGATATCATATCTCAGGCCGAGGGTAAAATCGAAGTGTCCGATACACCCCGTTCCTACGACCCCATCAAGTCCTTGTTCTCCAATCCTGGTGGAGCGAAGGACCAAGGACTCGATGTCCCCCATAATGCCGATGACCCCTTCAAACAGTCTGAGGATTACGGTAAATCCAAACTCTCTCCTTCCAGACAGGATGCTTCCGCATTCGCTGATGTGGGAGTTGCGAAGGGAACGGTCGAAGTGGATTTGGAGACAGCCAAGCAGGTTCTCCTTGAACATGGAATCGTGATATCATGATTACGAATACGGATGACCTGCCTACGGAGGTCAAGAACTCCTTTTCTCCCGATGACATGAAATCGTGGATGAGTTTCTACAACGAACATCTCAGTGAAGGGATGACTCCTGATGAAGCCAAGGAAATGGCTTGGTTCGATTGCAGATACTTGGATTCCTCCCGTTATGTCTGTGCTAACGTTTCCACAGAGGTTGTTGACAGAGAGGGAGACCTTGCGATTGTCAAGGAGTATGTCAGAGCAGGACAGGAGCTTGTGAAGCACGGCGGAATCCTCACCAAGAATCATTCCAACAAGGTTATCGGAACTGTTTGGAAGGTTGCAGAAGGAGAGGACAGTGAAACTGGAAAGCCTTGTGTTCTTGCATACATGAACTACTTTAGGGGAACCATGCTCTATGATTCCTCTTGGATGGAGTTCAAGGATGGAAGGACTGAGTTCTCCATCGGTTCCTACACTCAGAAGCCCGAAAGGGAATGTGACTTCAGGGGATGCTACTTCAAACTCATCCCTGAGATGTGGTTCGAGCTTTCCAACGTCGATAGGGGAATCAATCCTATTACCTACCCTGTCGATGTCCATGAGAACGCTAAAGGGGATATTCCTATGGGAAAGATTGTGGAGTTCCACAACGAGGAATGTCCTGTCAAGAAGAAGTACCTTGCATTCAAGGCAAGGATGCTCGATTATGGTCATGAGGTCAATTACGATGAGCATTTCCTGCTTATCCACAGGCCCATGAAAGAAGATGAACTGATTTATGTCTACGATGAATATCCTGATATCCGTCAGTTCGAAGTTATGATGGGAGAGTCGGATGATGATGTTTACACCCTGCTCCTTCCCAAACTCACAGTCAATGATTCAAACATTGATACGGATGTTGATTCATCCGTTGTCGCGGATGCCGAAATCAGTGAAGCCACCAAGGGCAACTGTCCTGCTGGTCAGCATGAACACGCAGGTGTATGGGGGTGTCATGACATCCTACGTAGGCATCATCAGGACGAAAAGACCACCCCCACAGATGCTCTTGACCTTACTGATGAGAACATCGACATTTCCGCGATTAAAAGCACCCCTACCGACACGTTGAAGAACATCGTCACAAAGATTGCGTCGATATTGTCGCGTTACAGTGATGATGCCGTTCAGCAGTTTTTGTCTTCTACGCAAGGTAAGGAGTTCGTGCTTGCGTTTCTCGAACTGAAGAAGCGCAAGATGAATGGAGAGAAGAATATGGCAGAAAAGGAAGCTGGATGCTCTGCTAAGGCCGAGGTTCCCGAAGAGGAAATCAAGGCCGAGACTCCTGAAGAGCCTGTCGAAGCTGATAAAGCTATGACGGAGCCGAAGGAGCCTACCGAGGAAGCAGAGAAGGGCACGATTCCCGATATCCAATCGTCCATTGCCAACATCTCGTCAACTCTCGCCAGCATCACCGCACTCGTGGACCAGATGAACATCAGGATTATGAAGCTCGAAGACTCCGACCTCAAGAAAGAGGGAGACGGAGGAATGAGCATTTCCGATGCCATCATGTCTGAGACCAACGATGTCGGTGGGGATGGCGCACCTGCAATCCCTGCTCCTGAAGCAGAGAAAGAGGATGCTGGTGAAGATAATAGTGGCGATGTGCCACCTCAGTTCGAGAAAACTGACGATGATGAATCCGACGACGACTCCGAGAAGGAGGATGTTGAAGTCAAGGTCGAAGAGGACTCGAAAGAGGAATCCGACGACAAGGACGAATCGGATGGCGATGACGAATCCAAGGATGATGATTCCGAGAAGGAAGAGTCTGAGGACAAGGAGTCGAAGGATGAATCCGAAGAGGATTCCAAGGAGGACTCGAAAGAGGAATCCAAGGAAGAGGACAAGGAGGATTCCAAGGAAGAGGAAGACAAGGAGAAGAAGAAGGGAACCGAAGATGAGGTTCCCGCATCCGAAGTGGCAGTCGATGCACCTGCTGACGCTGGTGCAGAATCGGTTGACGTAGCAGAGCCACCTGTTGAGAAAGCAGATGTTGTTCCCGAAGTCGCTGAAGAGGTTGCTGTCGCTCCTGAACCTCAGCCCGTTGTTGACTACGATGTGCCTATTCCCAACGGAGGTCAGGCTGTCGATTTCAGAGCTATGCTCTTGCAGAGACAGGCCGAACTCAGGGAGAAAGGTGTAGAGCTGTATATCGCAGGTGAAGGCGCACAGAGAAGCCTTGCGACCGTTCCTATTGAGATTATCAGGGGAACCAACGTCACGCTTGTTCATCCATCTACTGCAATCAAGGGGTTCGATGCCGAAACTGGTGTCAAAGGAGCTTCTATATTCGATATGATTGACAAGATGGGAACTATGAACTCAAACGATTTCATGAAGACAATGATAGGTGAGTAACTACATGATTACTGGTGTAACTACGGATGGACTTTTTCCGACGTATAGTACGATGAAAGAGGTCTTTGACTTCTCTTGGGGCAAAGACATGGCTATGTATGACAAGCAGAAGGGTACTTCTGGAACCGTCGCAATCACCACTCCTGGTGCGATGAATGCTCTCTACGGTCCGTTCATCCAGAACCTTGCATACAACCAGCACAACACTCTGGCCCTGCTCGGTCAGAAGGCTTATAAGACTGGATACAGGTTCCAGGAGGGACTGTCTATGAATGCCAACCAGTCGTCTGGTGTCATTCGTGGAGGATTCGCTCCCCAGCCTGTTTACGGTAAGTATGTGCAGTTCGAGATGCCCTATAAGACTCTCGCGCACAGGTTCGCAATGAACATCGGAATGGTTGACATCGGAGAGAAGGGCATCGACGATGTTATGACTTGGCAACAGCAGTTCGAGCTTGAGGGACAGACCTTCCTCTGGTCTCAGAACAACGATGTTCTTCGCAGGGTCGAGGATGAGCCTATCATCGCTCAGGGTAGCGCAGTCGCTACTGGACAGAACCAGTGGGGTAACGATGGTGCAAGCAAGGAGATTGTCGGACTTGAGTCCATCGACAGGATTATCTCCAACTTCGAGGAGGGAAAGCACCTTCCTGCTGGATACAACGTTCCTTGGAAGCTCGCTACCGATGCTTCTCAAAAGCTCCCCTCTTCCGATTCTGGTGCCGAGGGTGCGCTCAAGCCTTACAGGGATGGAACTACCAACGCGAATGCCGACAACAACTTCAACTGTTACGTCGATTCCAACTACACTGAGGGAGACCAGACTGGAAAGGCTACTCTCAGACAGCTTACCCTGCCGATGATTGACAATATGTTCCTGTCTGTCATGCCTTATTGGGAGAACAACTCCACTCAGGGTAAGGTGTGCGTTACGGGTTACGACACCCTTGCCAAGATGCAGATGCTCCTTCAGCCCCAGCAGAGGTATCAGGGATTCGTCAACGCTCAGGTTGATGTCAACGGTATCAAGACTGTTCAGGGTCAGAACACTGGATTCCAGGTCTCCACCTACAACGGAACCCCCATCTGTCCCGATAAGATGGTCAACAGGGGAGACAAGGACAACGCTGACGCAGGAGTTGCAAGGATTTATCTCTTCGACAACGATATCCTATTCAACGGTGTTCTCCGTGCGCCTACCGTCGAGATGTCCCAGGACAGCATCGTTACTGGAAGGTACATCCGCCTTGCCGATATCCACAACATGGGTGAGGTTCAGGTCAACGGTATGTTCAAGGGTCTCGGGAAGCTAATACATCTTAAATGATGTTATTAATACCAATGGGGGAACAATCCCCCACAAACCTTTTATCATTCTTTTTTATTTTATATCCTTATGAGTGAACTTTTACAGTCATTGGAGGATTGGACTCCAAAGCCAGGTTTCGGAGCCATCTATAGGTATGACTTCGATAATGGCAAATCTTATATCGGCATAACAAGATATTCAATAGAACAGAGATATAAGAATCATCTTCGTGCAGATAATCTTGTAGATAGAGCATTGAGAACTCATAAACATTCTGTTTCTCTAATAAAGGTAGTGGAAGAAGAACTCCTTGCAGATGAAGAAATCAGATTGATAAGAGAGTTTGGAACTTTGTGGCCAGATGGATATAACTATTCCTATGGAGGGGAAGGGAATCGCATGAACCCAGAGTCCAAGAAGAAACTATCTGAGAGTAGGATGGGAAGTAAGAATCCTATGTGGGGGAGACACTATGAGCGTGACCCAAGAGTTACAGAAGTTTTACGCGAATCTCGTATAATCCCCGTTCGTTGTGTTGAAACAGGAGAAGTATTCGAATCTCTGACTGATGCAGGTAAGTTCGCAAATGTAACCCCTGCCAGGATTTGTAATTGTTGTCGTGGATTGCGTGGTACTACTGGTGGATATAGGTGGGAATATGTAGATTATCCTGATTTAGCATCATTCAACTATATGTGTCACGAATACCAAAAGCACATAAATCAAGAGAGATATCTGGAAGAATGTCGCATGAAACGTCTATCTAAATCGAAGAACGTGTAATCTGGGGGAGCAATCCCCCATAAACCATTTACCTTTTATTTTTCCTTATTTTTCTTTATATTTCTTTTGTGTGTCTTTATATTACTGCATAGGGATTATGGTTTGAGGACCATAGGTTCTCTCTAATATTAGAGGAATAAAATATGGCAGATGCTACATATGTTTATGCCAAGCCCTTCTCTGGTGGAGGACTTGGAGATTGTAAAGTCGCTATCATCGAGTTCGATGGTGGTAAATATGTCGTAGGTGGACTTCCTATCGACTTCGAGGCCCCTATCTTCGCCTGTTCCGACAAGGGATATGCTCTTGATTTCTCCACTGCTGGAAAGATTGGAATCTATAGTGGAGATAAAGAGCTTACTGCAGACAATGAGGTTGTCGGAAAGGTTCTTCTGGTTTTCAAGGGCGCATACTGAGGTGATTCTATGGTGAACGCTGGAAATTCTGGAAGTATCATCAAGTATTCTGCTGATGATATCTCCGTCATTCCTTCCGACCTTGGAACACTCTCACTCTTCGGTGCAAGTAAGGCTTGCATCACCATCATCGGTGCTGTTACTGAGTCCACCAACCCCACTGAAGCTATCACTCTCGACCTTGCTCTCGGAAGCTCCATCGCTCTCCCTATGAAGGATGGAGCCATAGTTTCCAATGCAGAGATTGCTATCAAGGATGGAATCGACGTTAGTGCTAATTCCATCATGACCTATGCCTTCGATGTTTCTGGATACTCGGAGCTTGCACTGGTCAAGCTGGCTGTCGGTGGTTCTGCGAAGATTAAAGGTACTGTCTACATCGAAGCGGTGCGTTGAGTATGGCTACTGTAATCTGTCCCAACGACGGATGGGTATTCAAGTACCTCGATTATGAGGGAAGAGACCCTGTTATAGAGAAAGATGCAGACGAGAATGAGACGATTCTTGCCAGTTTTGACGATACTGGTGAGTCTTTCATATTTAAGTCTGATAAGGTCGATGCAGATTACGAAGCATACGTGTACCTTGTCGATGAAGACGGTATAGCTCTTACGACAGAGAACAAGCTGATTCAATCTATCAAACTGACTTCTCCACCTTCCTTCTTTGATATCTTCGAGATATACATGGAGGATTGCAACGGAGTGACTGCGACATATGGATTGAAGGATGTAGCTATCGGAAAGGAGAATATTGTAGATTTGTCTGCTCTTGTCCGTGGTGAAGATTTCAACGATGCCTACGTAGTTAGAATCGGATACCACTTCAAGGGTGCCAAGTCTGAGAGAGGATTCAAGCTCATCATCAATTCTCTTGAGCTGTCCTTCATGCTCTCCCCTCAATACTGCGACCCACAGGAGGTCATAGACTTCCTTAATATCACAGATAACAGAGGACAGCCATTGAAGCTTTCCGAGACATCCAATCCCTCCTACAACACCATAGCCAAGCGTGTTATAGAAGCGGAGGATTTCGTAGAAGCTACTACGAGACAGTCCTTTGTAGAGAGAAGGGTTGAGAATGAGATTAGGAATGCGGATTCCGCATGGCCGAGTGCATACGGGTATTATGGAATCTATACCACTTCTGGATACGATAT
>OQVT01003030.1_pt1 | contig 10805 bp, 10 predicted proteins | sample 1691561 | NCBI WGS metagenome assembly OQVT01 (sample SAMN03418260, study PRJEB22391) | human gut metagenome | biome: human-gut; feature: organic feature; material: feces | host: Homo sapiens | place: Tanzania | collected 2013-01
ATGTCGACGTCACGAAAGTCGTCGTTATGCTTAAGTTCCTTAATGATATACTCTTTCCCGCGAAAGACACAGGAAGAACCGGCACTGCGGCTAGAGCCGAAAAGATATAATTCGTCTATAGGAAAGTTCCTTTCATCCAGCACGCGGAGAAACTCCTGCCCTACCGCCCCGCTGGCTCCTACGATAGCTACGTTCATAATATTCTAATTTTGCGCTAAGTTATACTATTTTTATCAAATTTCACGCACCGTTCATCCCCGGAATATGTCAGTTCGTCCGGAAAACTATTGGATAAATGCGATTTATTTTTATTTTTGTAGACGGTACAAACACTGAAACAGAACTGATTATGAAAATAAATAAAATAGTATCGATTCTTTTGAGCGCCTTTTTCGTTTTCGGAGGCGCCGCTTGCACCCCGTCAGCCAAGCCGGACGTTCCGGTAGTTCCGGGAGGCAACACAGACCTTAACGCACTTCCTGCAGGACTTTCATCAGACCCTGCCCGTCCGTCTACAGAGAAGAGTTGCACACTTTATTATAAGGCAGGTGGCTCATTCCCGTTTGCCGGATTCACAGACGAACTCTATGTACACATCTGGATTAGAACCCTAAGCGGGGACTCGTTCGTACAGTCCGAGTGGGCTGTCAATACGGACAAGTGCAAATTGGCCCCGACCGAGGTGGAGAACGTCTGGAAGCTGGAAATCGGCCCGAGCATAAGGGAATGGTTCGGAGCAGGTCCGGAGGACGAAATGACGAAAATCGGCGTGGTGGTTCGTAACGCAGACGGCTCGAAGCAGACTGAAGACCTCTTCGTAGAGCTCGACGATGCCGCTGACACGTTCGTGCCTGCAGCCGTGGTAAAGGAGGTTATGCCTTCAGGTACTCAGATAGGTATCAATTACTTGAGCCCTACTTCCGTGTGCGTAGCCTTCTACGATAAGGACACTGAAGGAAAGAGCTACGACCACTGCTTCGTGCTGGGCGACTTCAACAATTGGAAGGTATCTAACAGCTACCAGATGAAGCGCGACGAAAGCAAGGGGTGCTGGTGGTACACATTCACTTCCCTGACGGAGGGTAAGGAATACCGCTTCCAGTATCAGCTAGTCGACACCGAGGGCGAAAGTTTCAGGACCTATGACCCTTACACCGAGATTACTTACGACGGTGACGACAAGTGGATTTCTTCCACCACCTATCCTAATTTGCCGTCTTTCCCGGCTAACACCTCTGGTATAGTGGGAGCTTTCCAGACTTCGAAACCGGCTTACGATTGGAAGAATAAGGACTTTAAGATAAAGGATAAGAACGACCTCGTCATCTACGAGCTTCATTTCAGGGATTTCAGCGCCACACACGACATCAACGGTGCGCTCGAGAAGCTCGACTACCTTGAAAATCTGGGAATTAACGCGATAGAGCTTATGCCGTGCCAGGAATTCGACGGTAACGACAGCTGGGGCTATAACCCGAGAGCCTACTTCGCACTGGACAAGGCCTATGGCACACGCGAGATGTACAAGCATTTCATCGACGAATGTCACTCCCGCGGAATCGCCGTACTGCTGGACGTGGTCTATAACCACACCACCGGTGTTCACCCTATGGCGCGACTCTACTGGAACAGCTCGAAAAGCTGCACTGCCGAGAACAACCCGTGGTATAACGTCACCGCGCCGCACCCATACTCTGTCTATCACGACCTTAACCACGAGAACCTGATGGTGCGCGAGCACATCAAGCGTAGCCTGGTCTACCTGATGGACGAATACCGCTTCGACGGATTCAGATTCGACCTCACGAAGGGATTCACCCAGCGCAAGTGTAACGAGAGCAATGTGGGTAATTACGACGCTTCGCGTATCGCCATCTTGAAGGATTATGCGAGTGCGATTTTCCAGGCCAATCCTAACGCAGTGATGATCTGCGAGCATTTCTGCGAGACCAGAGAGGAGAACGAATTGGCCCAAGCGGGAATGCAGCTCTGGAAGAATATGAACAATGCTTACTGCCAGACGGCTATGGGCTGGCTCAAGGACGGAGACGACCTGGGCTGGATGTGGAGCGGCAAATGCGGTATGCCGTTCGGTTCGCTCGTAGGATTTATGGAGAGCCACGACGAAGAGCGCACGGCCTACAAGGCTGCCCAATGGGGTAACGGTGCTTGCCAGAGCGACCTCGCAGTGCGTATGCAAAGGCTCGGTCTTAATGCCGCATTCTCTATGCTTATACCTGGCCCGAAGATGATTTGGCAGTTTGGCGAACTCGGCTACGACATTTCCATCGAGGAGGGCGGCAGGACAAGTGCCAAGCCTATACACTGGGAATACTACGACGATGCTTCGCGAAAGGGTCTTTACGACACTTATGCGAAACTGCTCGAGTTCCGTTTCTCTCACCCTTCACTGTTCGCATCTTCGGCTACATTTACCATAGAGGCCGGTAGCGGATGGACTCAGCGCGCACTTTACTGCACTAACGGAGGCGACGGATTCGTGCTTGTCGGTAATTTCGACACTAAGAATAGCGATCTTACGGCTTGGCCACCATTCGGAGGCAAGTGGAAAGATGTATTCACTTCAAATACTTACGATATGCCTGAAAACGGAGAGAGGAAGATAGTATTCTCCGACTGTCCGCAAGGCACATTCCATTTATTAATTAAAGAATAAACTAACACACTGAGCGTATGAAAATTAATTACGAAAGACCAGAAGTTCTGGAAATTGCCCTCGAGGCACAAAACGTCCTCTGTGGGAGCGGATTACCTACAGCTAGCCCTGCTTCGATAGAAGAATGGCAGGAAGAAACAATCACTTGGTAAAAATGAAGGTTATGAAAAGAATTATTACATCCGCTCTATTATTAAGTGCACTGGCACTTTTCTCTGCTTGCCAGAAATCTGAGCAGCAGGCACCGGCTAAGGGAGAGAGCATAGTTTTCACAGCATCGTTCGCCCCTGAGACGAAGACGGTTATCAATGGCAAACAGTCTCTTTGGAACAAGGACGAGATCCGTATATTTAATGGAAATCACTCTGAGGCACAGGAATATGTCACGGGTGCCGAAAATGAAGCTACAGCCGAGTTTAAAATTAAAAACACTGAAGCTACATTCACAGGAACCAGCTTTATCGCAGTATGCCCTAACAGTTTAGCTACAAATGCTTGGTGGAATGGTTCGGCAGATAAGACCATCAACAAACTTTGGCTTAAGCCGGAGCAGACCGCGACAGCCGGCACCTACGATCCGGAAGGACACGTGGCTGTAGCATACACGGAAAACACAGCACTTAGCTTTAGAAATGCTTGTGCGCTTCTTAAATTCACCATCAAGAGCGATAATATTAAGGAGGTATGCGTATACTCTACCGGTGCCGTTCTTTCAGGTAATTTCAATTTCAACACTGTAGACGATTATATCACTACCACCGGCGTTGATGAAACAGATATTTATGAAACAAAGAATTACGTTAAAGTTAAAGGCGATTTCGTAAACGGACAGACTTACTATATGTCTTGTATCCCAGGCACACTCGCTGATGGATTCACCCTCGAAGTCGTTAATGATAAAGCCGCTAAAGGCAAGGACAATGTATATACGAAACCAATCGAGCTCAAGCGTAGCAAGATTTACAACCTCGGCGACATAACTTATACGGAAAGACCGGCAGAGACAAGGACATTCTACCTCAAAGCCGGCGACTGGGCAAATGATGGTGCTGTTATAGATGCTTGGATATGGGGTGAAAGCATAACAGGTATGTGGATTGACTTCGAAAAAATCGGAGAGACAACAGAGTTCAAAGCAGAGCTTCCAAAAGGCACTACAAGAATTAAGCTATTCCGAAGAAGTACAACACACACTAAAAACGATTTCGATAAAAACAACTTTTGGAATATCAGTGGAGACTTGACCATCTCAGATGCAAATGACTGCCTCACATTCAAAAATAATTGGAAAGAAGGCGCAGAAGGATGGGAAGTTGGGAATTATAGCAAATAGTGGTTATTATTAAATCTCTAACGGATGGCTCAAACGGGCCATCCGTTTTTTCATCTCCTCCCCTCCGCGAGCCGTCAAATCCTCCCTGATATTATTCTTCCCCGTCCGAGGGGTGTCCTTTGCCGCGAGCGAAAGAGAAGCCGAAAACATTTCAATCTCAAAAAAATTAACTAAATTGGCATCATAAGAAAAAGAACACCTTTATATGGCAAACACTCTCCTATCCCATATGCTTTCCCACCAAGACTATTCACAAGTCGCCGGCCTATCCCGTTTTTTCAAATGTGGCCCAGGCCAATACGGTGAAGGTGATAAATTTCTGGGGATAAAAGTGCCCATCACACGCGAAGTCGTAAAAAGCACGTGGAAAGAAGTCACATTCGAAGACTTGGAAGAGTGTATTTCAAGCGAATACCACGAACTTCGATTAGCCGCCTTACTGACACTGATTGAAATATTCTCACATTCGAAGAAAAAGCCGGAAGTCCAGCAAGATTGCATAGACTTCTACCTCTCACATACTACATTTATCAACAACTGGGACCTCGTTGACCTAAGTTGCTATCCCCTCCTCGGAGTGTGGCTATTAGATAAGGATCGTACCTTACTCTACGATCTTGCCAGAAACGGCAAGACCATTTGGGAGCAACGCATCGGAATCGTTAGCACGATGACCTTTGTACGTGCCGGACAGTTAGACGACACCTTCGCCATCGCCGAATTATTTCTAAACGAAAATGAACACCTTCACGACTTACTGGAAAAAGCAGTCGGATGGTTGCTTCGCGAAGCAGGCAAACGAGACTCCGAACGCCTTGCCAATTGGCTTTACCCTCGAGCCTCATCTATGCCACGAACTATGCTTCGTTACGCCATAGAAAAATTCCCTGAAACGGAGCGACAACATTACTTGAAATTAAGAAAATAAACAAGGCTATTCTGATTTCAACTTAAGAACTTCCTCTTCCGAAAGACCCGGAGAGTAAACAAATATCAGTAATAAAACAAACCTCAGAAATAACGTAGAGTCAATCAAAAACAGGAAAACTCAGATAGACCGAAAAGATACCTTAAAATGATGCAGGTATTATTTGATTTTTATTAAATTTGTGAGGTTATGAGCACCAAGTTGAAAAAACTAATGAAACTGGGAGTTTCCCTTCTGCTGGCCATAACACTTATCTATATGGCGTTCAAAGGGATAAATTGGGCCGATTTCTGGGAAAACCTGAAATGTACCCGATGGGGGTTCATAGTGCTCTTTCTGCTCTGCGTGCTGGCGACCATCTGGATTAGAGCCCTTCGCTGGAAAGTGATGCTCAAGCCGCTCGACGCGAACATCGACACCTGGACCACTTGGCACGCTAACAACATCGGCAACCTCACGAACGCCATCCTCTCCGGTTCAGGGGAATTGGTGCGCTGCGCCTTCGCCTGCAAGGGCGGTGCCAATTACGACGCCGTCCTGGGCACCGAAATAATGGAGCGGGCGTGGGATGCATTGGCCATTATACTATTGGCATTCATAGCGATACTGAGCGGCAGCGATGCTATCGGCGAGTTTTTCACGCAGCACATCGTCGCACCGGTGACAAGCAGCAGCATCACACTGATATGGGCAGGATGCGGAATCGCGGCATTGGTGCTCATCATCTGCCTGTGCTTCAGGTTTCGGCGGGCTAACAGGGTCTGCGGCGCTGTGGCCAATTTCCTCGGCGGTGTCGGCCAAGGATTCATCTCGTTCAGGAAGATTCGTAACAAGGGAGCATTTCTGGCATTCACCGTTCTGCTTTGGGTAATGTATATCTTTATGTACCACTTTATCCTGCAGGCAGTTCCGGCGCTTTCCGGACTTAACGTCTACGATGCCCTGCTGCTCGCAGCCGTGGGAAATCTCGCATCGGTAATCCCGGTGCCGGGAGGAGTCGGAGCCTATCACTATCTGATATCACTATGTCTTTCAGCCATTTATGGAATAGACTGGAACATAGGGATTCTCTTCGCTACCCTTCAGCACGAACTCCACGCCGTACTTCTCATAGTACTCGGAATAATGTCTTGTGTAAAAACAAATCTTAAATTTCATAGTTATGATGTATTGTCCTAAATGTGGTGCGCCCCACGAAGACGGCGCATCTTTCTGTCCTAAATGCGGACAGCCGCTAAACGCTTCCAATCAGAGCTATACGCCACAAGCTAAAAACGACGAGAGATGGCTCATCGCGCTTCTTTTATGCGCATTTGGAGGAATACTTGGCCTTCACAGATTCTACACTAGAAACATAGCTACAGGTATCCTTATGCTGCTTACCGGTGGCGGTTGCGGAGTCTGGTACATCGTAGACCTTATAATGATCGCTTGCAACACCTATAAGGACGGCGACGGTAATTATCTCAAATAACTCCATTTATGATGTATTGTCCACAATGCGGATTTCCGGTAGGTGACCAAGACAGTTTCTGCCAGCACTGCGGAGCGGCATTAAAAGAAGAAGCGGGCTACAAGTTCGCAAGACCTTGCCCACGCACCTATCTCGCCCTCTCGATAGTCTGCACGGCGATGTGCTGCCTTCCATTCGGACTTATAGGAATTCTGAGTGCCATCGACGTGTCGTCGAAATACCAGAAAGGCCTTTATGACGAAGCCGAAAAAGCCAGCAGAAGAGCTCGAAGTTTCAGTATTGCAGGCATTATCTGCAGTGCGGTGATACTATTGGCCTGGATTTCACTACTAATCTGGGCCGGTGTCAGCGGTTATGACATTGACGATGTAATCACATCGATATAATAGCGGATGAAGCCTATACAGAGGAAAGTCGCTATAATGGGCGTAGTACTGCTATGCCTAGTGGGAGTAGTCGTATTCTTCCATTTCGACCCATCAGGCGAAAAATGGTTTCCGCGATGCGTGTTTTTTACTCTTACGGGATTCAAATGTCCCGGATGCGGTTCGCAGAGGGCCATACACTCGCTCCTGCACCTCGACTTCTGCCAAGCGTTCCGATATAACGGCCTGCTTTTCCTGCTGATCCCATATATGGCGATGCTACTGATAAGCGGAATTTTCAAATCCAAGATGGAAAGACTCTATCAGGCGCTGACAAAGCCCACGGTGATATACATTCTCTTAGTAGTGATACTGCTATGGTGGCTCCTGAGAAACATCTTCGGATGGTAAGCAAATAAACTATATAAATGAACAAATTACTTGTAATAGACTGTTGTATGCGCGCGGAGTCCCGCACGAAGAGGATTCTGAAGGCAGCGCTCGAAGAATTGGAAGGAAAATATGAAATCGAAATTCTGGACGTGGACGAACTGGGATTCCAGCCACTTAGCAGAGACATATTTAACAAAAGATGCAGCGGAGAAGTGGACGAGAAGGCGATAGTGACTGCTATGAAAGTGGCCGCTGCCGACAGGATAGTCGTGGCCGCCCCGTTCTGGGATATGAACTTCCCTGCTGCCCTCAAGGCCTTTTTCGAGAACCTTTCCCTTTATAACATCACTTTCGCGGATAACGGAAAGACCTGCTTCGGACTCTGCAAATGTAAACATCTTCTTTACATTACCACCCGCGGAATGGACATCGCAGACGGAGACTATCGCGAGCAAGGCAGCACCTATCTGAAGGCCCTGTCAAGTCTATGGTCCTTAGGCGAAGTAACCACGGTCTCAGCTCACAACCTGGACTATAGCACCGCAGAGGAAGTGGAAAGAAAAGTCGAAGATGCCATTCTGCGCGTTCGAGAAATATGTAAGACTTTTTAATTTTTTTATTAAATTTGTAAGGTTTGCCCAGGGCAGACGACATAAATGCATAACAATTAAATTAAGTATATGTTTAAAGGACAACCTAAAGGATTATTTGCCCTCGCTCTCGCGAATACCGGAGAGCGATTTGGCTACTACACGATGCTCGCCATCCTGGCCCTTCTCATGCAGGCTAAATTCGGATGGACGGAAGCACAAGCAGGAAACGTTTATGCCATTTTCCTCGCAGGCGTTTACTTTATGCCATTCTTCGGAGGAATATTGGCCGATAAGATAGGATACGGCAAGTGCGTCACGATAGGTATCAGCGTGATGTTTCTCGGATACCTCTCGCTGGTATTCCCTATTGCGGATCTGAGCGTGGCGAAGTACGCAATGTTCGCCGGATTGGCCCTTATCGCAGTGGGCACTGGCTTGTTCAAGGGTAATCTGCAGGTTATCGTGGGTAACCTCTACGACGACCCGAAATACTCTGCGAAACGCGACTCCGCATTCAGCCTTTTCTATATGGCCATAAACATCGGCGCTATGTTCGCACCTGCCATGGCTAAGGCCATCACTAACTTCCAGCTCTCTAAGGCGGGTTTCGTCTATGACGCGGCCAATACCGACCCCGCATACCTCGCAGCCCTTTCGGGCTCTTACGGAATGTGCTTCGGCGTGGCCTGCATCTCACTGATTCTCTCCATCGCCATCTATTTCTCTTGCAGAAAATGGTTCAAGCACGCCGACGTCAACACGAAGCAGGCTAAGGCCGCTTCCAGCGAGCCGGTTAAGGAGCTTACCCCTAAGCAGACTAAGGACAGGCTCATCGCCCTCGTTCTCGTGTTCGCGGTAGTAATCTTCTTCTGGATGGCATTCCACCAGAATGGTTCGGCGCTTACCTTCTTCGCGAAGAAGTACACGAACCTCACCGTAGAAGGTCCTATGAGACTGTGGTTCAACATCGGAAGCTTGGCACTCATCGCAGTTTCCATCTACACCCTGTTCTCTGCATTCCAGTCAGAAACGAAGAAAGGCCAGATCATCTCCGGAATCGTTACGTTGGCCCTGTGGGGCGGTGCTTACGCACTCTTCGCAGAGATGCCTAAGACCATCGCAGCTCAGCCTTCGGACTTCCAGCAGTTCAACCCATTCTTCGTCGTAGCCCTCACACCTATCTCGATGGCCCTCTTCGGAGCATTGGCGAAGAAAGGCAAGGAGCCAAGCGCCCCTAAGAAAATTGCCTTCGGTATGCTCGTGGCTGCCCTGGGATTCGTAATCATCACAGTAGCGTCCAACGGACTTACATCGCCTAAGGATTTGGGCGCGCAGACCCAGCCATTCCTTAGCCCGGCTTGGCTTATAAGCACTTATCTTACGCTGACATTTGCCGAGCTCCTTCTCTCACCTATGGGTATGAGCTTCGTTACGAAAGTCGCTCCTCCTAAGTATAAGGGTATGATGATGGGTGGATGGTTCGCAGCTACCGCCATAGGTAACTACCTCAGCGGTATTCCTTCGAAACTCTGGAACAAGATTCCTCTTATGGCGAACTGGGGCATCCTCATCGGACTTTGCCTTATCTCTGCAGTGATTATGTTCGCTATGCTTAAAAAGATCGAAGCAGCTACCCAAGACTAATGAAGAAGAGGATTATCAGATTTTTTATGCGGCTTTTCGCTGCGCTTCCTCTGGGAGTGCACTACGCTAACGCCCACTTCGTAGGCTGGATAGCCCGCGTAGTGGTGCGTTACCGATATGCCGTAGTAAAGACTAACATTGATAATGCCTTTCCTGAATTAAGCGAAAAAGAAAGAAAGGGAATCGTCAAGGCCTTTTACCTCCATTTCGGTCAGATAGTATGTGAAACCATCTGGTTCGGAGGAAGTAAGGGAAAAAGGCTGCGCCGCTCGCACATAGTATCCATAAAGAACCCTGAAGAGATAGAAAGGTTGTATAATGCAGCCCCTGGCACCATAGTGTTTTGCTCTCACTTAGGAAACTGGGAACTCTATGGAGGTATTCCTTTCTATAACTATACGGATAAGCCTATGCCCGTAGACTTCGACAATGCGGGCGTAGTCTACCGTAAACTTAAGAATGCTACCTGGGACGAGATATTTAAGGAGAACCGCAAGTTCTGCCATCCGGAGTTCGAACATCTGGTGGAATCGTCGAATATCATAAGACACATCCTCACCCATATGGACAAGAAGATGTTCTATTTTATGAATACGGACCAGTGGCCTTATTTCTCGGCTCCATCCTACATTATGGTAGATTTTATGGGGCAGCGTACCCGCACTATGAGCGGAGGTGCCACAGTGGCGAATAAATACTCGCTCGCGGTCACCTATCTCTCGATGACCCGTCGCGAAGGAAACAAAAAATACGAGATGGAATTCAAGACCATCTGCGACAATGCTTCCACCATGACGGTGCAGCAGATTATGGACCGATACTACGAACTATTGGAAAGCGACATCCGAAAAGACCCCGGAAATTACCTGTGGTCTCACAAACGCTGGAAAAAATGTTAACGAGTATGAAAAAGTACATCATTACCATTCTGCTTGCATTGACGACGCTTTCCCCTCTCTATGCGAAGAAGGAGAAAGGTCAGCAAGTAATCTACTGTATTCCCAAGACAGTCATCACCGTTACCGTAGAGAGTATGGAACAGGACATAAAGGCCGGTCCCTACTCCCATTACAGCAAATCCCTTCTCGGAATAGACTACATCGAGAAGGACAGCACCCACTTCAGCATCTCGAAGATAAGCATCAGTGCATCTACCGAGGCTGACCACTCTAAAAGATACAGCATCAATCTGACTCCGGAGCATCGAGACGAGTTCAGGATGCTGCTGGATGCCGGCTATATATGCCAAAGCCGCGAATCCGCCACCCACGACATCTCGCACGCCGAGAGTTTCCCGGTAAAGGAAGTATCCCTGGAAAAGAATGAAAAGAAGAGCTTTGAGAGTGCCAAGAAAGCAGCTGCTCAGATAGCCAAATACAGGGAAGACCGTTACGACAT
>OQVT01003031.1_pt1 | contig 10804 bp, 9 predicted proteins | sample 1691561 | NCBI WGS metagenome assembly OQVT01 (sample SAMN03418260, study PRJEB22391) | human gut metagenome | biome: human-gut; feature: organic feature; material: feces | host: Homo sapiens | place: Tanzania | collected 2013-01
AGGCTTGGTTTGCTGAAGGCTTGGTTTGCTGAAGGCTTGGTTTGCTGAAGGCTTGGTTTGCTGAAGGCTTGACCTATAAAAGGCTTGGTCTGTTGAAGGCTTGGTCCGTGGAAGGATAGAACATTGTAATTAACAAAATATTTTAAGGTAAAAAGATGAAAAATATTGTAATTTTCGGTGCTCCTGGTTCAGGCAAGGGCACACAGAGCGACTTGATGATCGAGAAGTATGGTTTCAACCATATCTCTACTGGCGACGTGCTTCGCGCAGAGATCAAGAACGGAACAGAGCTGGGCAAGACAGCTAAGGGATACATCGACAACGGTCAGCTGATCCCCGATGAGCTGATGGTTAACATCCTGGCAAGCGTTTACGACAGCTTCGGCAAGGAACACAAGGGTGTGATCTTCGACGGCTTCCCCCGCACCATCCCGCAGGCAGAGGCTCTCAAGGCCATGCTCGCTGAGCGCGGACACAAGGTAGCAGCCATGATTGAGCTCGACGTTCCTGAGGAGGAGCTGATGAAGCGTCTCATCAAGCGTGGACAGGAGAGCGGCCGCTCTGACGACAACGCTGAGACAATCAAGAAGCGTCTTGACGTTTACCACAACCAGACTGCTCCCCTCATCGAGTGGTACAGCAAGGAAGGTATCCACCACCACATCAACGGTCTTGGTGAGCTCAACCGCATCTTCGGTGACATCTGCACCGTTATCGACAGCCTCTAATTTGAAGCCTCTAATTTGAAGCCTCTGGTTTGAAGCTCTGGTTTGAGGGCTCTAATTTGAAGCCTCTGGTTTGAAGCCTCTAATTTGAAGCTTCTAAATTGAGACCTCTAAATAGAATCCTATAAAAATAGGAATAGAGTAGAAAAATATAGGCGCATGACCCTTTGCAAGCAATGCTTTCGTTGGTCATGCGCCTTTTTGTTTTTAAAAGGTTGCGGTTTATTTTGCTTCATTTTCCAATTTCTCCCATTCTTCCATAGCCGCTTTCCAGTCGGTTTGCTGTCCGCTCTCCACAGCTTCCTGCTGACGTTGTGCCTCGTCGCGAGCCTTGTCGCGAGCACGTTTGGCTTTCATGTCGGCAATAGTGGCATCGTCGAGAATGGCTATCGCACCGCGTTCTATTGCAGCGTGCAGCTCTTCTTCGCCGAAGGCCTTACCCTGCTCGTTGAAATCGGATATGTTAAACTCATAACCCACTCTCAGGTCGTGACGTATCTGCTTCTGCTGTGCACGGTTGCCGGCATTCTTCAGTCGCAGCAATCGACCAATCTCTTTTATCTCTTTCTCCGAAAATTTGGTTCTTCCCATTAATTATTTGTTTTATCGTATTTCTTTATTTTCTTCCTTTTCTTTCTTTTTCTTTTTCTCTTTCTTTCTTTTTTTCTTTTTATACAGCCTTCTCTCGTTTGTATAGACAACAATTCCCCTTCTGTCTATATGACTTTTAAATTCTTGATTTCGAAGCGTTGCACAAGACCTTCTTTTAACAAGTCGTCAACGTCGTCACCTAACATCTTGTTTGTAGATAAGATGTCGGCAGCTTTGCTAAGACGTTCAAGCGCTTTGTCGTAATTGCTTAAGCGTTGAATCCATCGCGTGTCGTTGTTGTTTGTTGTCATAATGGGGAATGGGTTTTGTTACTTTTGCAAAGTTACAACTTTTATTATTTATAATGTGAAAAGTGGCGCGTAAAAATGATTAGCTGGGGTAAGGAATAAAGAAAAGGTTAAAAGAAATGGATAGAAAGAAAATAAATGGAAAGAAAAGAAAATGAAAGGAAAGAAAAAGGATATGCAAGCACACACAGAAAGGTGGCGTTGCATATCCTTATTATCAGTTGTTCAAGAGGTTACGAGACCAGAACAGTCTTTTTACTCAGCACGGAAGCTGGGCAGGTCCTCCTTGATGAAGTTCATGATGTAAGCGTGGTCGCCGATAACGTCGGCCTGAGCCATGCGAACATAAACGTTGGCGCTCTTGGCGAACAGCTCTGCAGAACGTGTGGCATCCTCGAGGATGAGGAGCGACATGATAATCTCGGCTGTAATGTTGTAGAGACGGCGTGCGAGGAAATCGTGCATCTCCTGATCCTGTGCCTCCTTAACATACTCGAGAGCCTGCTCATAGAGCTTGACCATCTCTACGACGCGAGCCTTCAGCGGCTGCAGCTCCTCTGCCACTTCCTTCTCCAGCATCTCCTTGATGATGTTGAGGTATGTGCCGTTAGAGATGTAGCGAATGGCAGCCACCACCTGGAGCTGTGTCGTGCCCTCATAGATAGAGAAGATGCGGGCGTCGCGATACAGACGCTGGCTCTTATACTCCATGATGAAGCCCGAACCGCCGTGCACCTGGATGGCGTCGTATGCGTTCTGGTTGGCATACTCAGAGTTCATGCCCTTTGCCAACGGTGTGAAGGCATCGGCCAGACGCGAATATTTCTTCAGCTCCTGACGTTCCTCGGCTGTGAGCTTGCGCTCGCGCTGAATGTCTTCGAGAGCCTTGTAGATGTCCACATAGCGGGCTGTCTGGTAGAGGATTGAACGTCCTGCATCGAGCTTGCCCTTGATGCGGGCCACCATGTCGTAGACAGCAGGGAACTTGATGATCTCTGTGTCGAACTGCTTGCGCTCCTTAGCATATTTCAGAGCCTCGTCGTAAGCGGCCTGGCTAACGCCTACCGACTGAGCTGCGATGCCCAGACGTGCGCCGTTCATAAGAGCCATCACATACTTGATGAGGCCCAGACGTGTGCTTCCGCACAGCTCTGCCTTGGCGTTCTTGTAGACGAGCTCACAGGTGGGTGATCCGTGGATACCCAGCTTGTTCTCGATGTGGCGCACGGTAACGCCGCCATCGCGCTTGTCGTAGATGAACATAGACAGACCGCGGCCGTCGCGTGTGCCCTCCTCAGAGCGTGCGAGCACAAGGTGAATGTCTGAGTCGCCGTTGGTGATGAATCGCTTCACACCGTTCAGGCGCCATGTGCCGTCCTCGTCCTGTGTGGCTTTGAGCATTACGCGCTGCAGGTCAGAGCCGGCATCGGGTTCGGTGAGGTCCATAGACATGGTCTCGCCAGCGCACACACGGGGGATGTATTTCTGACGCTGCTCCTCAGAGCCAAACTCGTAGAGTGTCTCGATACAGTCTTGCAGCGACCAGATGTTCTGGAAGCCGGCATCGGCGCACGACACGATCTCCGAAGCCATAGAGTAGGGAGTGATGGGCATGTTCAGGCCGTTGTAGCGGCGAGGCATAGAGATGCCCCAGAGTCCGGCCTTGCGTGTAGCGTCGAGGTTCTCGAAGGTCTTGCTGGCATACACCATGCGACCGTCAACGAGGTGTGGACCCTCAAGGTCTACATCCTCAGAGTTAGGCTCGATAATGTTAGCAGCCACATCACCGGTGATATCCAGGATGCGCTTGTAGTTCTCGATGGCGTCCTCGTAGTTGACGGGGGCGTCAGCAAACTGGTCTTTGTCTGCATAGTCGCGCTCCTTGAGCTCAACGATGCGCTTCATCAGAGGATGGTTCAGGTGGAACGCGATCTCTGGATGGTCTGTATAATAATTAGCCATAATCTTATAGTAGCCCCACCCCAACCCTCCCCAAGGGGAGGGAGTAGAAAATGAAGGCTGTTTATTTGTTTTTTATTCTATTGTCTATCTCTCTTAGCACATTCTCGATTTCCTGGAGTACCTGTTTATTGGAAAAGCGTATTACCTCATAACCTCTCTGCTCGAGCCATTCGCTCCGCAAACTGTCATCGGCCGCTTAGCGCGGCTCTGCATGGTAAGCGCCATCTATTTCAATTACAAGTTTCTTCTCAACACAGGCAAAATCGACAATGTAATCGCCTATGATATGCTGCCGGCGAAAATGGTAACCACAGCTTCTGGTTCTTCTCAGATAGTTCCACAGCAAGGATTCACACGGAGTCAAGTGGCGGCGGTTCTCCTTGGCAAAGGCCTTCAATATGGGATAAAGGCAGGGAGAAGCATCCTGAAATCCATAAACTGTATCACCTTTTTTCATCAACAACACCCATCCCCCCTTTGATACCCTCCCCTTGGGGAGGGACAGGGAGGGGCTTTACTTAGAATTTTGTTTGTAATACTTGATGAGTTTGGGCACTACCTCTTCCACGTTACCCACGATGACATAGTCGGCAATCTTGTTGATGGGAGCCTCGGGGTCGTTGTTGATAGAGATGATGATGCCTGAGTCCTGCATACCGGCAATGTGCTGAATCTGACCGGAAATACCACAGGCGATATATACCTTGGGATGAACGGTGACACCGGTCTGACCAATCTGGCGGTCGTGGTCTACCCATCCGGCATCGACAGCAGCACGGCTGGCACCAACCTCACCATGCAGCTCCTTGGCCAGTTGGAAGAGCTGGTCGAAGGCTTCCTTGCTACCTACACCGTAACCACCGGCTACCACGATGGGGGCACCCTTGAGGTTGTGCTTGGCAGCCTCGACATGACGGTCGAGAACCTTGACTACGTAGGCCTCGTCAGAGACATACTTGCTCACCTCGGGATAGACAACCTCACCCTTGGCGTTGCCCTCGTAGAGAGCTTTCTGCATCACGCCAGAGCGTACGGTGGCCATCTGAGGACGGTGGTCGGGATTGACGATTGTGGCCACGATGTTACCACCAAAGGCAGGACGAATCTGATACAACAGATTGTCGTAGTGCTTGCCGCTCTTCTTGTCGTCATAGTCACCAATCTCGAGCTGGGTACAGTCGGCTGTAAGACCCGATGTGAGTGATGAGCTCACGCGGGGACCCAGGTCGCGGCCAATCACGGTTGCACCCATCAGAGCTATCTGTGGCTGCTCCTCCTTGAAGAGGTTGACCATGATATCGGTATGGGGAGCCGAGGTGTAGGGGAAGAGACCTTCACCGTCGAACACGAACAACTTGTCAACGCCGTAGGGAAGAATCTGGTCTTCCACCTGGCCCTTGACGCCTGTACCGGCAACGACAGCGTGGAGCTCCACACCCAGTTCGTTGGCCAGCTTGCGGCCTTTAGTAAGCAATTCCTGAGAAACCTCGGCAACCTGTGTGCCTTCGACTTCGCAATATACAAATACGTTGTTCATATCCTTAACCTATAATCTTTTCGTCCAACAATTCCTTTACCAGACCCTCGACATCGGCGTCGCTCGCTGTAAGGGTCTTGCTTTCCTTGGCCTGGAACACGATGTTCTTTACAGCCTTTACCTTGGTGGGTGAGCCAGCCAGACCACACTGTTCGGGGTCGCCATCGACTTCGGCTACCGACCACTGATTGAGGGTCAGATAGGGGCGCTCGTCATAGAGAGCAGACCATGGCTCGTCGCCCTTGCGCTCCATAGGACAGGTGGCATACTTGTACTTCATCACCAGCTTGGCATTGCAAGGGCGGCAGGGAGCAGCGCTTCCGTTTACCGTTACCACTACAGGCAGAGGAGCCTCGACTGTCTCCACGCCACCGTCGATGTGACGACGGATGGTGGCCTTGCCGTCTTCTACCTTGATGATTTCCTCTGCATAGGTCACCTGGTTGAGACCCAGCTTCTGGGCTACCTGAGGACCTACCTGAGCGGTATCACCGTCGATGGCCTGACGACCGCCGATAACGATATCTACATTGCCTATCTTCTTGATGGCTGTAGCCAGTGCATAAGAGGTAGCCAGGGTATCGGCGCCAGCAAACAGACGGTCGGTAAGCAGCCATCCGGTATCGGTGCCACGATAGAGGCCCTGACGGATGATCTCGCCGGCACGGGGAGGACCCATGGTGAGCACACCTACGGTGCTGCCGGGATTCTGCTCTTTCAGACGCAGAGCCTGCTCAAGGGCGTTCAAGTCTTCGGGGTTGAAGATAGCGGGCAACGCGGCACGGTTTACAGTGCCTTCTGCGGTCATCGCGTCTTTGCCCACATTTCTTGTGTCTGGTACCTGCTTTGCAAGTACAACAATGTTCAAACTCATAAAAAATATATTTAATTATATTGATTTTAATGCAAATACGGCGCAAAATTACAAATATTTTACAGCTTATGCAAATTAAAGAGAAAAAATTTGCACAGTCTTACACAAACTGTGCACAAAGCGCAACTTTTGTGCAGTTTTTAGACAGCATCTCGGCGATGAGAGTCCGAAACTGGGCCATCAGCGCCACGCTATATATATAATAAGGTGTAATCACGGCGATTGTCCCGACGACCTGGCAACGGCGCGCGGAGGGAGCAGCGATGGGGTCGGTGCCCACGCGGCTATGGGCGTAGGGAGCGGCGATGCCCTCTATCCGCACCGCGCCCGCCTCCGCGCGATGGCTCAATCTCGCAAATACTGCCGTGGGCCACTCCATCCTCGTGGCGAACCACGAAATAAGAATTGCGAAGCATGAAACGATGACGGCAAACCTTGATATATCCGTTTCGTGCCTTGATTTCAACTTTATGATGGCTGCATCCATAATTACAAGTCTCTAAGGAAACCTTACATCAAGCGCCACCCTACTCTCCCCGCCCTCCACCACCGTGGCCTGGAGCACGGCAACTGCCACAATGAACGCCCAGAAGGGGGAGAAAACCGCCTAAATGGCGGTGCGGGCAAGGGCATAGCCACTTTTTGTCAGCAATCTAAAGGAAATTATAGAAAAATAATTTGTCATATCAGAATAATTGACGAAATTTGCATTGGCTACTGCCGTGTGCATACCGAATGACACACAGCGGTATCTGGTCGTGACAGAGACTTACTTGAACAGAATATTTTAACAGGATGTGTACAATATCTATGCCTTGCGTGATTTTCCACCTACCCGCAAGGCGGTCATCGGGTAACAGCGGCAGACGGCTATCCATCATGCTTGCCGCCATCGTCTGCACCATCGCGTGCATGGCGCAACCGGCCACACCCGCACATCACTACGACTTCAGAAAGTGGTTTCGCACACTGGCGCAAAACCGCGTGGAGTACAACCGCTACAATGACAGCATCTTCCAGATACGCGACCACGACCACTGGACGAGGTTTCTACAGGTGCGGGCAAGGAAGAACCATGAGATAAACCTGTCTAACAGGCTGATTATCGACAGCATCAACCACGCCGTGACCGTCGGCGAGGTGCTCAACGACCGCAGCCTCTACAGCGAATTCATCAGAGCTTTCACCCTGGAATATCTGAGAGCCGGCAAGGCCGACCCCTTCAACACGCTCACCCTCTGCGACGCCATGCAACGCTACAGCGACCACCAGCCCGACAGCCTGCGCATGGACAACTGGCTGCACCTGTGGCGGGGAGTGGCTTATTTCCACATCTTCGGTCTCGACAACGACACCACCACGCTCCGCCGGTCATACAACCACTTCAGAGCGGTGCTCGGCAAGGAGGGCGAGCGTTTTCCCGACTACAAGCAGTGTCGCGTCACAGCCCTCTACAACCTGTCGAGCTTTGCTTGGGTCAACAGCAAGATAATGACCGTAAGGCAGTTGCGCAAGACTATGCGCACCATGCGCCTCATGCTCAACGACACAACCATCCACCTCTCTCCAAACCAGATGGCGAGACTGAAGGACAAGGCCGAAAGGATGGACGAGCTGCTGGTGCGCAACGTGTATCTCTACGACAGCACCATGATGAAGCGCCAGGAGGCCACATGGCTTATGACCAAGCTGGTAAAGGGCTACAAGAAAAAGAAGAACATGGACGACGAGCAGTATATGAACATGCTGCTCATGCAGGTAAGGCTCCAACAAATCACCGCAAAGGAAGCTCTGGACGCCTACAAGAGCCGGTATTTCCGCAACTGGAACCTGATAAGGGGCATAAGGCTCAACGACAGGGAGTTCATGGACTTCATCCAGCAGTATTACTCGATACTCTACCTCAACGACATTGCCGACATCCCCTACAGAGAAAAGCGCCGTACGGTCAAAGTGCTGTGCGGACATATTGTAACGGCGTTCAGAAACCGCCACGATGACCAGCACTCCACCCAGTTTGTAAAGATGCTCAAGACACTGGTCGTCTACGAGCGCATCACGCGATACCTGAAGCCCGAAGAGAGGGTCGCCTTCCTCGAAGAGCTCATCGTGACGACCGACTTGCCCACCTATGCCCACTCGGTGCACGTGGCGGAGATAGCCACGACCCTCATCAGCGCCATGGTGAAGGAAGAACCGCAGCTGCTGGTAGGCTATCTGGGCTGCCAGACCGAGCGTAGCGTGACCAGGCACAGGAAGCGGTTTGTAGAATACATGCGCAGGGCGGCAGAGTTTCACGACCTGGGCAAGATTATCATGGTTCCCGTGGTCAACAACGACTTCAGACCGCTCACCGATATGGAGCGCAAGATTATACAGGGTCATCCGCGTCGCGGACTGCGTTTTCTGGAGCTCGACCCACGACTGGCACCATTCCACGACGCCATTCTGGGCCACCACAAGTGGTACAACGGCAAGGGAGGTTACCCTGCAGACTTCGACAACACCCGCTCGCCTTACCGCCTGCTCATCGACATACTCACCCTGAGCGACTGCCTGCAGGCAGCTACAGAGCGCATAGGCCGCAACTACAAGAACCCGAAGACATTCAACACCGTAATCAACGAGTTCCGCCACGATGCCGGCACCCGATACAACCCCCAGGTGGTAGAGTTCATAGACCGTCATCCGGAGTTGGCTCACCGGCTCAACTGGCTGCTTACCGGCGGCTGGACGGACATCTACTATATGATATACAGCAAGTATATCGACCGCCCCGTGAGCAAGTAGCGCGCCATCGGTCCACACTCTCGCCACGGGGATGGCCTACGGGAGAGCGGGGATGGTGATTTGTCACATAATTTTAACGGAAAAGAGACAAGGAAGAACCCGAAAATTCATACTTTTGCACTATATATAACAGGTGGCATACACCTATCGTGCGCCACCATCAAAAAGACAACTGATATGGAAGAAAACAAAGCTCGAATTATGGTCGTCGACGACGAACAGGACCTCTGCGAGATTCTGAAGTTCAATCTTGAGACCGAAGGGTACCAAGTAGCCACCGCATACTCGGCAGAAGAGGCGCTGGAGAAGAACCTGGCGCGCTTCGACCTGCTGCTTCTCGACGTGATGATGGGCGGCATGGATGGGTTTGCGATGGCAGAGAGGCTGAAGTCCAACCCCGAGACGGCCCACATACCCATCATCTTCCTCACCGCCAAGACCGATGAAAACGACAAGGTCAACGGACTCAATCTGGGTGCAGACGACTATATCGCCAAGCCGTTCTCCATACGCGAAGTGATGGCACGCGTAAGGGCGGTGCTCCGCCGCTCGGGCGAAAAGAGCATCGGACAGCAGATACTGAAGTTCCGCGGGCTCGAAGTCAACCTCGACAAGAAGACCGTGAGCATCGACGGCGAAGACATCCCCTTCAGCAAGACCGAGTTTGAACTCCTGGCGCTGCTGTTGCGTGAGCGTGGTCATGTCTTCTCTCGCCAGGAGCTCATCAACCGCATCTGGCCAAAAGATGTGTTGGTGCTCGACCGCACAGTCGATGTCAACATCACCCGCATGCGCAAGAAGATTAAGGATTATGCCCACCACATCGTGACAAGGCTGGGTTACGGCTATTTCTTTGAAGAGTAACACTATGAGAAGACCCACGGTAGGACAGAAGTTGTTTGTAGGCGTCATCGCCGTGTTTCTGGTCTTCGCCAGCACATTCATCGTGTATCAGCAGGCAAGGGAGAAACAGTTCAAGATAGACGCGCTCAACATCAGGCTGCAAGACTTCAACGACCGCATGGCCGACGAAATCCACGACGGTGTCATCGCCACCGAGCGGGAGTACAACGACTATGTGCGCCGGCACCATGCACCGGGACTGAGAGTGACCCTCATCCGTCCGTCGGGCGTGGTAATCTATGACAACTGGTCCAAGCGTAAAGCCCACATTGGCAACCACGCCTCGCGCCCTGAAGTCAAGCAGGCGCTCGAGCATGGCACGGGCTCTACCGTCGAGCGCAGCAGCAACACGATGAAGGGTTACTTCTTCTACTCGGCTTCCTACTACCCCGACGACAGCCTCATCGTGCGCAGCGCTTTGCCCTACAACCACGACCTGGCCAAATCGCTCCAGGCTGACCAGCATTACCTGTGGTTTGCATTGGTTGCAATCTTCATATTGGTCATCATACTCTACCACTTCGCCCACAGGCTGGGCAAGAACATATCCAAGCTGCGCGCCTTTGCCATCAGGGCGGGTCACAACGAGTCGCTGGAGACCGAGGAGCTCATCAACTTCCCCAACGACGAACTGGGAGAGATAGCCGAGAAAATCATCAAGATATACAAACAGCTGCAGCACACCCGCCGGGAGCAGGATGTGCTCAAGCGGCAGCTCACCCAGAATATTGCCCACGAACTCAAGACTCCTGTGGCAAGCATCCAGGGCTATCTGGAGACCATCCTCGACAACCCCAATGTCGATGATGCCATGCGTCAGCAATTTCTGGAGCGCTGTTATGCCCAAAGCCAACGCCTCACGTCACTGCTGCAAGACATATCGACGCTCAACAAGATGGACGACGGCGTCCAGATGATGGACTTCACCGATGTCGACGTGGCGCAGCTTGTGGCGGGCATCGCCAAGGCCACCGCCCTGCAACTGGAGCAGAAGGGCATGAAGGCCATTGTAGACTTGCCCGAGCGGCTCGTCATCCACGGCAACCAGAGTCTGCTCTACAGCATCTTCCGCAATCTCACCGACAACGCCATAGCCTATGCCGGCGAGGGCACC
>OQVT01003034.1_pt1 | contig 10798 bp, 5 predicted proteins | sample 1691561 | NCBI WGS metagenome assembly OQVT01 (sample SAMN03418260, study PRJEB22391) | human gut metagenome | biome: human-gut; feature: organic feature; material: feces | host: Homo sapiens | place: Tanzania | collected 2013-01
ATATATTTAGTTACTGGCATCTTGCCATGGACTTTTTTTCAAACAGTAATAAATGAATGTGTTATAAGTGTTAAGAAAAATTCTGGAATTATAAAAAAAGTTTATTTTCCAAGAGTTATATTGCCCTTATCTTCTGCAATTAGTGGGTTAATTAACTTTTTCATTTCATGTTTGATTATTTTGGTTTTTTGCCTAATTTTTAAAGTTGGTTTTTCTTGGCATTTCCTATATGCAATACCACTAGCAATTATTGAGTGTGTTTTGGCTTTGGGGATTGGGTTAGCACTTGGAGCGGTGGATGCATATCCATTCATCCCGTTATAAGAAACATGTGCCCACGCTCCATTTCCTTTTGAAACATAAACCGTTGCGCCATGCGGAATGCTTCCAACTTTACTATATCCCGTTCCATGTCCTGATCGAATCGTCAAACTGCTGGATGCCGTACAGACATAATCACCCGCATAAGAATCTGAACAGTTACAGGTTACCTGCCGAACCGGTTACGAGTATTCGCTTTCCGTTCAACTCTTTAGACACCGATTCCAAATCGACTTTTATCTGTTCGCGAGGGAGCAAGTCTTCGATCTTCACATCCTTAAGGGCATACTTTCCTTCGCTCTTCTGAGAGTCGGAAAGGGCCTGTTCGAAAAGCAGTCTCACACCTGCATCCAGAATGGCATTATGCATGAACTCATTAGCCTTTACCTCGTTAATCCTATTTCTAGGAACTGCCACAGCCTTGATTTCCAGCTTCTTCAATACCGCAGGGAGATTCTCGTCCGGAAGATAGACAGTCTCGCCGAGCAGCGAATCCGTCGTCTTCGACAAATCGTGCGAAATGAAGCCTCGAACGCGATACCTGGCCGGCTTGTCACTCCTGATTCTCTTTGCCAATGACACACCGCCGTCGCCTATGCCATAGACCAGCACGATCATCGCGTTTTCGGTCCTGAATCCGTCATAGAGCAGTTTCACGCACACTCTCTCCACCCACATCACCAGCGTAGCCGACAGGAATGCGGTAATCAAATACTTGAAATTGAAGAGGAAGCCCTCGGGACCCGTACCATAGATGAACTGCACCAGGAAACAGCAGATCGTGGCCAATACCATAGCCAATCCCACATTCTTCAAATCCGCGAACGAAGAATAGCGAATGATACCGCTATATGTGCGGAAAACCCTGAAGAACACCACGTGAATCATCAGGAAGACTGCCAATGTGATGACGAACTGCCATCCAGCCTCTAGGGCACAACTACGTCCTGCATAGAACAGGAATGTGGAAAGATATGATATAAAAACGATTACGCAATCTATAAGGAGTACCGTCCAATGCGGTAATGTTTTATGACTAAAATACCAATCAGTAAGAGTAAAAAACGTATTTCTGCTTTTTTCCATTTCGTTTCATTTTAGTACCGGAAAACAAAGGTATAAAAAAATAACGAAAAAAGAGAGGCTTACCCAAATATATTACGGATAAACCTCTTAAATTAAAGTATTTTTATTCTGCTATAACTCATTAAGTTCTGCCATAGCATCATCTTTACGGCTAACTACGATATCCTGGTAGTCCTTAAGACCGGTTCCGGCAGGGATGAGGTGACCGCAGATGACGTTCTCCTTCAAACCCTCGAGATGGTCTACACGACCACGGATTGCAGCCTCGCTCAATACCTTCGTCGTCTCCTGGAAGGAAGCGGCAGAGATAAAGCTGTTTGTGCGAAGTGCGGCACGTGTGATACCCTGGAGGACAAGCTTGGCAGTAGCAGGACGAGCCTCGCGAGCGATGATTGGCTTCAAGCCCTGACGCTCAAGCGATTCGTTCTCGCTGCGGAGTTCGCGCGCACCGATGATGTTTCCGGCGAGGAACTTCTGGGAATCCCCGGCATCCTCGACATAGAATTTACCATAGATAGCGTCGTTCACATCCATAAACCTCATCTTGTCGACAAGTTCTTCCTGGAGGAACTCGGTGTCACCGGAATTGGTGATTTCTACCTTACGCATCATCTGACGAACGATAATCTCGAAGTGTTTGTCGTTAATCTTCACACCCTGAAGGCGGTATACGGCCTGAACCTCGTTAACGATATACTCCTGAGCCTTGACAAGTCCGAGGATGTTCAAGATGTCCGAAGGTGAGATACCACCGTCCGAAAGCGGAGTACCTGCCTTAACATAGTCATCTTCCTGAACCAGAATCTGCTTAGAAAGCGGAACGAGATAGTGCTTCTCGACACCTGAGCGGTTCTTCACGATAATCTCGCGGTTACCTCTCTTGACAGAACCCATTATTACCTGTCCGTTAATCTCGGAAAGAACTGCAGGGCTGCTGCTTGGGTTACGAGCCTCGAAGAGCTCGGTAACTCGAGGAAGACCTCCGGTGATATCGCTTGCCTTACCGAATGCACGAGGAATCTTGATGATGATGTCGCCGACCTTCACTTCAGTTCCATCCTCTACCATAACGTGTGCACCTACAGGAAGGTTATACTGCTTGATGATAGCACCTGTCACGTCCACGATGTCCACTGAAGGGCTCTTCGTCCTGTCCTTAGACTCGATGATGACCTTATCGTTAGATGTTGAGAATTCGTCGGCTGAATCCTTACGGTATGTCACGCCTTCGATCATATTCTCGAACTTAAGGGTACCTGCCACTTCCACGATGGTGGTTGCGTTATATGCATCCCACTCGCAGATGCGGTCGCCCTTCTTCACGATGTCGCCATCCTTGAAGTAAAGAACTGAGCCGTATGGAATATCGTATTGTGAGAATGTAATTCCCGTATTCTCGTCCACGATGCGGAGTTCAGTCATTCGACCTACTACGACCTGCTGAGGACCGTTTTCAGTACTACGTTCGATAGTACGAAGCTCGGAGAACTCGAGACGACCGTTGTATTTAGAATCGATGCTTGAATCTGCACCGGATGAAGATGCCGTACCACCGACGTGGAAGGTACGAAGTGTAAGCTGTGTACCAGGCTCACCGATAGACTGTGCTGCGATGACACCCACGACCTCGCCTTTCTCCACCATACGGCTGGTAGCCAGGTTACGGCCATAACACTTGGCACATACACCCTTGCGGCTTTCGCAAGTGAGCACTGAACGAATCTCCACGCTCTCAATAGGGAGAGAGTCGATAAGCTCAGCCTCGGCTTCTCTGATTTCCTCGCCCGCACGGATGATAAGATCTCCCGTAAGCGGGTTGAAGATATCGTGAACCGAAGTACGTCCGAGGATTCTCTCACCCAAAGACTCTACTACGGTATCCTTATCCTTTATGGCCGTAGCCACGAGTCCGCGCAATGTACCACAATCCTCTTCGGTGATGATTACATCGTGTGACACGTCTACGAGACGACGGGTAAGGTAACCTGCATCGGCAGTCTTAAGAGCGGTATCGGCAAGACCCTTACGTGCACCGTGCGTACCGATGAAGTACTCGAGCACTGTCATTCCTTCCTTAAGGTTGGAAATAATAGGGTTCTCGATAATGTCTGCTCCGGAAGCGCCGGCTTTCTGAGGCTTGGCCATCAAACCACGCATACCGCAGAGCTGCTTAATCTGCTGGGTAGAACCACGGGCACCTGAATCAAGCATCATATATACAGGGTTGAATCCCTGCTGGTCAGATGAAATCTGCTTGCCCACAATGCTTGTAAGGTTGTTATCCACTGCTGACCAGAGGTCGACTACCTTATTATAACGCTCCTGGTTGGTGATGAATCCCATAGCGAAGTTGCCCTTGATCTCTTCGATCTTCTTATATGCATCTTCGACGAGAGTCTTCTTTTCTGCAGGGATGATGACGTCACCGAGGTTGAAGGAAATACCGGCACGGAATGCCTGATAGTATCCCAAGTTCTTGATGTCGTCGAGGAATTTGGCAGTACGGGTCACACCTGTATGCTTGATAACCTCGGTAATGATGGTACGAAGAGGTTTCTTACCCAAAAGAACGTTCACATATGGAACTTCCTCCGGAACATACTGGTTTACGATGATTCTACCTGCGGTAGTCTCTACGAGCTCGTAACCCTTTGACAAATCCATCTTATCCTTAGGCAGTCTCACCTTAATAAGGGCGTGCATATCGATCTTCTTAGCATCGTATGCGATGATTACGTCCTCCGGACCATAGAAACACATTCCTTCACCCAATGCATTAGGGCGAACTTTTGTGATATAGTAAAGTCCGAGCACCATATCCTGTGAAGGCACGGTGATAGGGGCGCCATTGGCCGGATTAAGAATATTCTGCGAACCGAGCATCAGGAGCTGTGCCTCCATAACGGCGGCGTTACCCAGCGGAAGGTGAACTGCCATCTGGTCACCATCGAAGTCGGCGTTGAATGCCGTACAAGCGAGTGGGTGCAACTGAATGGCCTTACCCTCTATCATTCGAGGCTGGAATGCCTGAATACCCAGACGGTGAAGTGTAGGTGCACGGTTAAGAAGTACCGGATGACCCTTCATCACGTTCTCGAGAATATCCCAGATTACAGGATCCTTCCTGTCTACGATCTTCTTCGCCGACTTTACGGTCTTAACGATACCTCTCTCGATGAGCTTCCTGATAATGAATGGTTTGTAGAGCTCGGCAGCCATATACTTAGGCAAACCGCACTCGTGCATATTGAGTTCAGGACCTACGACGATAACTGAACGAGCCGAATAGTCGACACGCTTACCGAGGAGGTTCTGACGGAAGCGTCCCTGCTTACCCTTGAGGGAGTCGGAAAGAGACTTGAGTGCTCTATTCTGCTCACTCTTGACAGCCGAAGACTTCTTCGAGTTATCGAAAAGACTGTCGACAGCCTCTTGAAGCATACGCTTTTCATTACGAAGGATGACCTCAGGAGCCTTGATCTCGATGAGCTTCTTCAAACGGTTATTACGAATGATAACTCGTCTGTAGAGGTCGTTGATGTCGGATGTAGCGAATCGTCCGCCATCGAGCGGAACGAGTGGGCGGAGATCCGGCGGAATGACAGGGATAACCTTCATTACCATCCACTCAGGACGGTTCTTTCCGTTAGACTCCTGGAACCACTTAACTATCTGAAGTCTCTTCAGAAGTTCTGCCTTACGCTGCTGCGACGTCTCGACCGAAAGTCTCTGGCGGAGTTCCTTTCCGAGTTCCTCTACGTCGATTTCGCTGAGGAGTTCATAGATACCCTCGGCACCCATCTTGGCGATGAACTTGTCCGGATCGGAATCTGAGAGATACTCATTACCCGGGATACGGCTCAAAACATCCAGATACTCGTCCTCTGAGAGGAGTTCCATCTTAGCGACACCACTGTTACCAGGTCTTACTACTACATATTTCTCGTAATAGATTACAGACTCCAGTTTCTTTGCAGGAAGTCCAAGAATAGCCGAAATTTTATTAGGCGCACTCTTGAAATACCAGATGTGAGCTACAGGAACTGTAAGAGCGATGTGTCCCATCCTCTCACGACGCACTTTCTTCTCGGTAACTTCGACATTACACCTATCGCAGACGATACCGCGATAACGAATGCCTTTATATTTACCACAATAGCACTCATAGTCCTTAGTAGGACCGAAGATCTTTTCGCAGAAAAGACCATCCTTCTCCGGCTTGTAGGTCCTATAGTTAACCGTTTCCGGTTTAAGGACCTCTCCGCAAGACCTTTCAGTAATGTCCTCCGGAGAAGCCAAAGAGATGCTGATTGTCTGGAAATTGCTTTTTACCTTTGTTTCTTTATTATTGAAAGTAGGCATATTTCTATCTAATCAAATTTCGTTATTTAATCGAGTGTAACCTTTAATCCGAGACCTCTCAACTCGTGGAGAAGGACATTGAGTGACTCCGGCACACCTGCAGGTGGCATAGGGTCGCCCTTGACGATAGCCTCGTATGTCTTGCTACGACCTGTAATGTCATCGGACTTGACGGTGAGAATCTCCTGGAGAATGTTTGCAGCACCGAATGCCTCGATGGCCCAAACCTCCATTTCTCCGAATCTCTGTCCACCGAACTGAGCTTTACCTCCGAGAGGCTGCTGAGTGATGAGAGAGTAAGGTCCGATAGAACGAGCGTGCATCTTGTCGTCGACCATATGACCCAGTTTGATCATATAGATGACACCGACTGTAGCGCACTGGTCGAAATAGTCACCGGTACCACCGTCACGGAGCTGAGTCTTACCAAATCTTGGAAGACCTGCCTTGTCGGTAAGGTCACAGATCTCATCGATGCTTGCACCGTCGAAGATAGGCGTACTGAACTTAAGTCCAAGGTTAGCACCGGCCCATCCCAAGACAGTCTCATAGATCTGTCCGAGGTTCATACGGCTTGGCACACCCAGAGGGTTAAGAACTATGTCTACCGGAGTACCGTCTGCGAGGAATGGCATATCCTCCTGACGCACGATCTTAGCCACGATACCCTTGTTACCGTGTCTACCGGCCATCTTGTCACCGACGGTAATCTTACGCTTCTTCGCGATGTAGACCTTTGCCAATTGCATAATGCCGTTAGGGAGTTCGTCACCTACCTTAATCTTATCGATCTCGCGCTTGCAAGCAGCCTCTTCGGTCTTGAGTGTGAGACAATAGTTATTTATGAGGTCACGAATCATCTCGCTGATGTGAGCATCTGTGGTCCAATCACTTGAATTTACATTCTGGTAATCGATACCCTTAAGCACGTCTGCCGAGAACTTCTTGTCGGCACCGATGATTTCTACACCGTAAAGGTCGAAGACGCCATTACTCTTACGGTTCTTCGTAAGGTTGATGAGCCTCTGGATGAAATCGGTGCGGAGACGCTCTGCCTTCTGCTCGAATTCTGCCTGACGAAGTCCGATGCGAGTCTGCTGGTCAGCCTTGGCAGCTGAGTTCTTGCGATTGCTCTTCTCGTTAGGTTTTGAATAGAGGGCAGTCTTGATGACTGTACCGCTCAGGGAAGGATTGGCCTTCAAGGAAGCATCCTTAACGTCGCCGGCCTTGTCACCGAAGATGGCCTTGAGCAATTTCTCCTCCGGAGAAGGATCGCTCTCGCCCTTAGGAGTAATCTTACCTATCATAATGTCGCCCGGCTCGATATGAGCACCGACCATCACGATACCGTTTTCGTTCAAACGCTTGGTAGCATCGTCGCTGACATTAGGAATATCGTTTGTCAACTCCTCCGGACCGCGTTTGGTTTCACGAACTTCGGTAAGATATTCGTCCACGTGGATAGAGGTAAGAATATCCCATTTTACCATCTCTTCCGAGAGCACGATGGCATCCTCGTAGTTGTAACCCTTCCAAGGCATGAATGCCACCATAAGGTTACGTCCGAGTGCAAGCTCACCTGCCTGTGTCGCATATCCTTCGGTAAGAATCTGACCTGCGTGAACGCGATCTCCCTTACGAACGAGCGGCTTGAGGTTAACGGTGGTACTCTGGTTAGTACGACGGTAGTTAGGAAGTTTGTATACTGTCTCGTCAGAAGCGAAGCTTACATACTTCTCGTCTTCCGTACGATCATATTTGATACGGATCTCATTGGCATCCACAAAAGATACCGTTCCCTCTCTCTCGGCAACATACTGAGTGCGGCTGTCCTTACATACTCTCTCCTCGAGACCGGTACCTACGATAGGTGACTCAGGTTTGATGAGAGGAACTGCCTGACGCATCATGTTCGCACCCATAAGTGCACGGTGGGCATCGTCGTGCTCCAAGAAAGGAATAAGAGATGCAGCTACTGAAGCCATCTGGTTAGGAGCGACGTCCATATAGTCCACCTCTTCTTTAGTGACTACAGGGAAATCAGCCTCCAAACGACACTGGATACGATCCGAGAGGATGTTTCCGTTATCGTCCATCTCGACATTGGCCAGAGAAACGAGCTTATCTTCCTCTTCCTCTGCGCTCATATAGCTGTAACCGCTATCGGAAAGGTCTACCTTACCATTCTCCACGTGGCGATATGGGGTCTCGATGAAGCCAAGCTTGTCGATGCGCGCATATACGCAAAGTGAAGAGATAAGTCCGATGTTAGGACCTTCCGGAGACTCGATAGGACAAAGACGACCATAATGGGTGTAGTGCACGTCTCGAACCTCGAAACCTGCACGGTCACGGCTAAGACCACCAGGGCCAAGCGCAGAAAGACGTCTCTTGTGAGTTACCTCTGCAAGAGGGTTCGTCTGGTCCATAAACTGAGACAACTGGCTGGTACCGAAGAAAGAGTTGATTACTGAAGAAAGAGTCTTCGAGTTGATCAAGTCGATAGGCTTGAACTGCTCTGAATCCCTTACGTTCATTCTCTCACGAATGGTACGTGCCATACGGCTGAGTCCGACACTAAACTGGTTAGCGAGCTGCTCACCTACGGTGCGAACGCGACGGTTGCTCAAATGGTCGATATCATCTACCGATGCCTTGCCATTTATCAACTGAATGAGATATTTGATAATCTCGATGATATCTGTATTAGTAAGGACTCTCGTATTAGGGTCTATGTCAAGACCGAGCTTCTTGTTGATACGATAGCGTCCTACATCGCCCAAGTCATAACGTTTTTCAGAGAAGAACAACTTGTCTATAACGTCACGGGCTGTATTTTCATCAGGCGGTTCTGAATTACGGAGCTGTTTGTAGATATAACTTACCGCCTCAAGCTCTGTATTTGTAGGGTCCTTCTGAAGTGAGTTGAATATGATACTGTACTCCGCCGTACTTGCCTCGTCCTTTTGGAGAAGGATGGATTTGGTATCCGTGTCAAGTATAGCTGCGATAGAGTCATCATCGAGAACCTCACCTCTTTCTACGATAGGATTAGTACGTTCGATAGGAATAACCTCACCTGTATCCTCGTCTTCAAAATCTTCCACCCAAGTCTTCAAGACTTTGGCTGCAAGTTTACGACCCTTGTTAGCTTCGAGAGCCTCCGGAGTCACCTCGATCTCATCTGCGAGATTGAAGATGTCGATGATATCCTTATCGGAATTGTAACCGATGGCTCTGAGAAGAGTTGTAACCGGAAGTTTCTTCTTTCTGTCAATGTAAGCATACATAACATTGTTAATGTCAGTAGCAAACTCTATCCAAGAGCCCTTGAATGGAATGATACGGGCAGAATAAAGTTTGGTTCCGTTTGTATGCATACTCTGGTCAAAGAAAACACCAGGAGAACGATGTAACTGGGATACAATGATACGCTCCGAGCCATTAATCACGAATGTGCCGGCCGGAGTCATATATGGGATGTTTCCCAGGAATACATCCTGTACCATAGTATCGAAATCCTCGTGTTCAGGATCGGTACAAGAAAGGCGAAGCTTCGCCTTCATAGGTACGCTGTATGTTAAGCCTCTCTCGAGACACTCTTCGATAGAATACTGAGGTGGATCGACAAAATAATCGATAAACTCGAGTTTGTAATTGTTCCTCGTATCCTCAATTGGGAAAATTTCCTGGAATACCTGATAGAGCCCCTCGTTCTTTCTGTTCTCCGGGGTGGTCTCGAGCTGGAAGAAATCACGGAATGATTTCAACTGAACTTCAAGAAGATCAGGATAATCCAATATTTTTGATGTGGCGAAATTTATGCGCATTGAGAAAAAAACTTTTAATACGGAAAAAAGGTTTAGAGCCTATTTTCCCAGCTCTAAACCTGTTGAGTTCCCTTTTTCAAGCAGGGAAAGGCGTGAACTTACTTAAGCTCAACCTCTGCACCAGCCTCCTCAAGAGTAGCCTTGAGTTGCTCTGCCTCTGCTTTTGAGATCTTCTCCTTAACGGTAGAAGGTGCACCGTCAACGATGTCCTTAGCCTCTTTAAGACCGAGACCGAGAGCTTCCTTGACAACCTTGATTACCTGAAGTTTAGCTGTGCCAGCTGACTTGAGAATTACATCGAACTCAGTCTGCTCAGCCTCAGCTGCAGCACCATTACCACCATCAGCAGCTACAACAACAGCAGCAGCTGCAGGTTTGATACCATATACTTCCTCAAGAACCTGTGCGAGTTCCTGAACATCTTTTACAGAAAGGTTTACCAACTCTTCTGCGAGGGCTTTAACGTCTGCCATAATCTTTATCTTTTTTTTAATTATTAATAATACTTTTTATTCTGCCTCAGCAGCTACAGGAGCTGGAGCCGAAGCGATTTCATCAAGAGAAGCGTGATCAAGTTGTTTAACAACAGCGACTTTGTAAACTTTCTCTGTGTTTGTAGAATCATCAGAAGTTGCAGTTTCTTTAGCGCATCCAAGAAGTGTAGTAAATAATGTTGCCACAAAAGTTAAAATAAATATTTTTTTCATGTGATATCCTCCTCCTTTTCTGCATTTTCTTTTTTATAGTGATATAAACAAAAAACGCTCATCCATCTAAGGACAAGCGTATGCCTGCGGTACCACCTTGTTTAATGCAAAATGCATTCTCTCTGCAGAGTGCTATCACACTCCTTGCCCGTTACGCCGGCATCGCGTCTCAGCTACTAAGCGCATCTGCAGTATTTACAGCTGCGTTACAAAGCACTTTTCACCTTGCCCTCGGAGGCCCATTTACTGAAACTGCATCTGCCCGGATCTCACCGCCCCGGACTCTCTTGGAGACCGTACCTCAGTTTTACTTCCTCGTCTTCGGTTTGTTCTTATTTATTTGGTATGGTCATATATTACCATTTGTCTTTTGTGCTGTCAACTATTTTTTAAAAACTTTTTTGTGTTTCTGCACAAAATTTCATCTGAAGCTGTTTTCGTATATGTCCATAAACGCAGATACAAAAGCAGCCTGCCTTCTAGCTTCCTCAC
>OQVT01003035.1_pt1 | contig 10794 bp, 6 predicted proteins | sample 1691561 | NCBI WGS metagenome assembly OQVT01 (sample SAMN03418260, study PRJEB22391) | human gut metagenome | biome: human-gut; feature: organic feature; material: feces | host: Homo sapiens | place: Tanzania | collected 2013-01
TGCCATCCAGCCCCCACCTAACCTCCCCCGAAGGGGAGGGACAGATACCATTGGCTATCTGATTATTACCCATAGCAATTTGATTATTACCCATAGTAATCTAATTATCGGTGACTTATCATTAACTATAGTAACCTGCATCTCCAGTCTTTGACAAAGCAGAGTAACTGTCCCTCCCCTTCGGGGGAGGCTAGGTGGGGGCTGAAGTGATTGACAGGATTCAGTAGCAGAGCAATCCGCCTTGGGTTTATCAAGGTTTTTGTCTTTATATAAAAGTTGTTACTCCGCATATTGCCATTAGCTCTCCCCCTCAAGACCAGGCAACACAAAAATAATCCACTCCTTGTCATTGCATTTCCAATCAAAAACTGTATCTTTGCACGTGGTGGATGTCTTGGCTTCCCCCGCAATACGACTGTAGCATGACGAGGCCATGCGCTCACGCCCCTATGGGCAAGCCGGCGCAAGGCGGAAAAAAGAAAATCAAAGACACATAATATTATAAAAACAAAACATTATGGCAACAAAACCAGATTTCAAGTATGCTCCTATGTTCCAGATGGGCAAGGACAATACTGAATACTATCTGCTCACCAAAGAGGGTGTGTCGGTAGGAGAGTTCGAAGGAAAGAAAATCCTGAAGGTGACTAAAGAGGCGCTCACAGCCCTGGCACAGCAGTCTTTCCACGACGTGGAGTTCATGCTCCGCAGAGAGCACAACCTGCAGGTGGCCAAGATCCTCAGCGACCCGGAGGCTTCTGAAAACGACAAGTATGTGGCTCTGCAGTTCCTGCGCAACGCCGAATCGGCAGCTAAGGGAATCCTCCCGTTCTGCCAGGACACCGGTACTGCCATCATCCACGGAGAGAAGGGACAGCGCGTGTGGACAGACTTCGAGGATGAGGAGGCTCTCTCTCGCGGTGTCTACAACACCTTCACCGAGGACAACCTGCGCTACTCCCAGAACGCACCGCTCAACATGTATGACGAGGTGAACACACGCTGCAACCTGCCGGCACAGATCGACATCGAGGCTACAGAGGGCGACGAATACCGCTTCGTGTGCGTGGCAAAGGGTGGCGGTTCTGCCAACAAGACATACTTCTATCCGATGACAAAGGCCACGATACAGAACGAGGGCACACTGCTCCCATTCCTCGTGGAGAAGATGAAGAGCCTCGGAACGGCAGCTTGTCCGCCATACCACATCGCATTCGTAATCGGCGGTACATCGGCTGAGAAGAACCTGCTCACCGTGAAGCTCGCCTCTATAAAATACTACGACTCGCTGCCTACTACCGGCGACGAGACAGGACGCGCCTTCCGCGACATCGACCTGGAGAACAAACTCCTGGAGGAGGCACACAAGATCGGACTCGGAGCACAGTTCGGAGGCAAATACCTGGCTCACGACATCCGCGTGATCCGTCTGCCACGCCACGGCGCAAGCTGCCCAATCGGTATGGGAGTGAGCTGCTCGGCTGACCGCAACATCAAGGCGAAGATCAATGCCGACGGTATCTGGATAGAGAAGATGGACAGCAACCCGTCGGAGCTGATTCCTGAGGAATACCGCAAGCCGGGCGAGGGAGCAAAGGGTATCGAGATCGACCTCGACAAGGGTATCGACGCAGTGCGCGCCGAACTCACAAAATATCCTGTCAGCACCCGCGTCAACCTGAAGGGCACCATCATCGTGGCGCGCGACATCGCTCATGCCAAGCTCAAGGCGCGTCTCGACGCAGGTGAGGAGATGCCGGCATACTTCAAGGATCATCCTATCCTTTACGCCGGACCGGCAAAGACTCCGGAGGGATATCCTTGCGGATCTATGGGACCTACCACTGCCAACCGCATGGACCCATACGTTGACGAGTTCCAGTCACACGGAGCATCGCTCGTGATGATTGCCAAGGGCAACCGCGGACAGGTAGTCACCGACGCATGCCAGAAGCACGGCGGTTTCTATCTCGGCACCATCGGCGGTGTGGCTGCAGTGCTCTCTCAGAGTTCTATCAAGAGCATCGAGTGTGTGGAATATCCGGAGCTGGGCATGGAGGCAATATGGAAGATCACCGTTGAAGACTTTCCTGCATTCATCCTCGTTGACGACAAGGGCAACGATTTCTTCAAGCAGCTCAAGCCTTGGTGTCCTAACTGCAAGTAAGTTTAAACCCAAAACGGCCTAATGACCGGTTTTGGTTAAAACAAAGGCATTATGATAATCCGGCAGAAACGTAGACCAGCGTGTCGCGTTCCTGCCGGACTTTTTTTGTCCGTTTCCTCACGAAATGTGAGAGAAACCTATTGCATTCCCTCATAAAATGTGTATATTTGCAGCGTTATTCCCTCACGAAATGTGTATGAAACGGCATTTGTTCCCTCATGAAATGTGTGAGTAACGGTGTTAGTTCCCTCACGAAATGTGTATGGAACTGTATTTGTTCCCTCACGAAATGTGTATGGAATGATGCTTGGATAGTTGCTAAGTGCTTGAGACTTAGTATGTTCAGTATGTTTATTGTGGATTAAAAGTATAAGGTCGCTGGAGGTAAAGGCAGAAACGAACGTCAGGGCGAAAAGCCTGCGCCAGTTCGTTGCCGACAATCAGTCGCCCAAGGCATTCCGCATCTCGATGAACGACTACAAGGAGGAGGAATGGGTCACCAATGTTCCACTATATGCTGTGGACGGATTCGTGTTTTAGTGACGGATTTGTTATGATATATATATGAACCGCCTTCCGACATCAGCCCCCACCTATCCTCCCCCGAAGGATAACCCATCCTGACCTTCCCCAAGGGAAGGGACAAGTTACTCTGCCAATTGTCATCAGCCCCCACCTATCCTCCCCCGAAGGGGAGGGACAGATACCATTGCAAGTAATATTATCGTTGGTAGTAGTCTGATTATCAATGGCTTATCAATGGCTTATCAATGGCAATAGTAACTGTCCCTCCCCTTCGGGGGAGGCTAGGTGGGGGCTGATGTCATTGGCTGAAGAAGTCTTTGACAAAGCAGGGTAACTTGTTCCTTCCCTTGGGGAAGGTTAGGATGGGTTTGAGAACGAGAGGGGGCTGAAGTGATTGGCAGAAATCATAGGCAGAGGATGGAACAGACGGTTATAGTCTTGATTGCCGATAGGGGAAATAGCCTGATGAACGACATTTATTTTCCGATGCAATAATTTTCTGATGCAATAATCCCCGTTGCAATATTTTCCGATACAAAAAAATAGAGACCACCTCTTGTTGATGGCCTCTATTTTTATTCAGTTATATGTTGTCCGGTTGGCGGTTGCTATGCCCGGACAGTCTGTTCTTTCATCATCCGCTTCCACTTGAAGTAGCCGGCTACGGCGATTGCTACATATAGTCCGTAGAGTCCTGCCTTGAAGGGGATGCCCTTCACCACATAGAGATAGCAGCACACCACGTCTACCGCAATCCAGAACAGCCATTGCTCGATGTATTTCTTTGCCAGCGCCCACAGGCCGATGAAGCTCAGGGCGTTGGTGAAGGAGTCGAGCAGCGGCACCGTACTGTTGGTGAACTCCACCAGAATCCAGTATGTCGCCGCCCATGCCGCCACGAACGCCACAGCCACCGGAGCGTATCTCCTTGCCGGCATGTGGGTGATGGGCAATGCGTTCTTCGGTGCGTCGCCCATCCTCACGCCTTTGGCGAAGAGGCCCTTTATCGCCGTGCCGTATCGCCACATGGCATATCCGTAGATGCCGGCGAGGGTGTAGTATGCCGCCATTCCGGCGTCGCCGTATAGCCCGTGGCTCCAGTAGAGCCAGATGTCGAGAGCCGGCATTATGATGCTCACGAGCCAGAGGGCGATATGTGCGCGGTATTCCAGCCAGATATACAGTAGGCCCAGCAGCGTGGTGAAGATGTCGAGCCAGTGTTCGGTGATAAATTCAGTCATGATGTAGTCTTATGATCCCAGTGGGAAGTATTCCGTCATTTATAATCTCGATGGGATTTTCCCAGTCAACTTAGAATCTCAGCGTGATGTTACCCATCATCGTGAATCCCGCTGCCGGCACGTATCCCAGATAAGACTTGCGGGTGTCGCCCTCATACCATCCCCAGTCGTAGCCCATCACGGCATAGTGGCGGTCGAAGATGTTGTTGAGGTCGAGACCGAGCTTCACGCTCTTCAGTCCGCAGCCCTTCAGGTTGATGGTGTAGCTCATGTTGATGTCGGTCTGAGAGAAGCTTGGCAGCTGGCGCTCGCTGCTCTCAGAGTTGTCCACATACTGCTTGCTCACGAAGTTGGTGTGCCATGTGGCGTTGAAACCCTGATAGTGGAAATCCAGGAATCCGTTGAGTATGGCGCTTGGCGAGTATGCGAGGGTAGACTTGTCGTAGTGGTTCACGTGGTCGCCCAGATATTCGTCGAAGTCCTTTATCTTGTTCTGGCTCAGAGCGGCGTTTCCCTCCACGCTCAGCCATGAGAGTGGTGCCCATCCTGCGGTCAGCTCCACACCCATGCGGTAGGAGTCCTTGATGTTTGTGGTCAGTGCCTCGCCGATGTCGCTCGTCTGTCCTGTCTGTGCAATCTGGTTGTCGTAGGCCATATAGTAGAAGTTTGCTCCGGCGTGCCAGTTGCTGCCAGTATACTGGTATCCCAGTTCATAGTCGGTCACCTGCTCCTTCTTCGGGTAAGGATAGTTGCCGTTGTCGGTATAGTTGTTGCGCTCCGGCTCACGGTTTGCGAGCGATACCGATGCGTAAGCCTTGTGTCTGCCGTTGGTGTAGCTCACACCAGCCTTCGGGTTGAAGAAGTTGAAGTCGTCGTCCACGTCGAGTCGCTGTGCGTAGTAGTTGCCGTCGCTTCCCATCACGAACTTGTCGTTGATGCCGTCGGTCTTGTATCCCACGTGGCGGTACTGCAGGTCGGCGAATACGTTCCAGTTGTCGAGGAACGTGTATGAAGCCTTCACGAATGCGCTGTAGTCATCCTTGCGGGCGTCGGAGTCGTAGTATTTGTATTTGCCGTGGTTGTCGAAGTATTTCTGTTCCAGTGCCTCGTCCTTGATGTATGTGAGATATCCCCAGTGGCTGCCGCGGAACTGCTGCAGGTTCACTCCTCCGGTCACGTCCCACTCCTCGTCCTTGTAGTTCACGTTGTACACCAGTCCGTAGGCGTTCTGTGTGAGACCCTTCAGTCTCACGGCGTCGCTCTTGATGAACTTGCCAGCGTCGTTGCGTTCGTTGATGCCGAATTTCTCAGCCAGCGACTTCTTCACCTTCAGGTCCTTGTAGTATCCGCGTCCGTAGGTGTAGTGCAGGGCGGCATTGTGAGTCCAGTGTTCAGAGGGTTGCCATGTGGCAGAGAGGATGTTGTGGTTCTGGTAGAAATTGTCCGTCGTGCGGTCCCATGGAGTGCCGTCGCGGTAGGTGAATGGAGTAAGCTTGTAGTTGCCGTTCTCATCCTTGTCGTAGTTTCCGAGCAGTGTGTTGCTGCGTCCCAGTCCCATCTCGTATATCTGCTTGTAAGACTCAGTTCCTTCCGGTCCGGTGATATAGTTCCAGGCCTGTCCGGTCTTCTCGAAGTTTCCGATATTCTTGTATCTTATCTGGAAGTTGTCGCCCAGCCATGTCAGTCCGCCGTAGTATGAGCCCGAGCGTCCGCGGGTGCCGTCAACGAATCCGTCGGTTGCCGTTTCGTGGTATGCTCCGTCGAATATCAGGTGGTTGAAGAGCAGTCCGGTGGAGAAGCTTGCACCCGTGTTGTAGGTGTTGTAGGTGCCGTAGGAGCCAGTCAGCTCGGCGAACGGCTTCACCTGAGGCGCCTGTGTTGCGAGCGAAATCGAACCACCGAACGCACCGTCACCGTTTGTTGATGCTCCCACACCTCTCTGTATCTGCACGCTGCCCAGCAGTGCGGCATAGCTGTTCATGTTAGCCCAGAACACCTGCTGGTCTTCAGGCGAGTTGAGTGCCACTCCGTCGAGAGTCACGTTGATGCGGCTTCCCGCAGCACCACGCATGCGGAGGTATGTCGTTCCCGTTCCGATACCGTTCTCGCTCCATGATATTATTCCCGGTGTGCGAGAGAAGAGGTATGGCAGTTCGCGGCCCGTAGTGGAGAAGTCTTTCAGTTCCGATTTCTCGATGTTTGCCACGGCGAATGGAGCGTTCTTCTGTGCTCTCACTGCCTTCACCACCACCTCGTTGAGCTGGCGCACCTTCACGGTGTCTACGTCTTTCTGTGCAAGGGCGTTCTGTGCGCATAGCGTACATACTACTGCCATTGCCACTTGGTTGATTCTTTTCATCTTAACCTGTTTTTTTGTTGTTTTGTTTGTTACTATCGGCTTCCCTTTTCTGTGGGGAATCAGTTGCGCGGCATCTGTTCCTGCATCTCCCAATCTCTGCCGAAGCGGAGTAACCTGCATCTCCCGGTTTCTGCCGAAGCGGAGTACCCTGCATCTCCCCTACGGGGGAGACCGAGAGGGGGCTGATGTTCATTGGCTGGGTAATTTGTCATGATATGCCAAGGTCGCAGACTTCCAGCCCCCACCTAACCTCCCCCGTAGGGGAGGGACAGATACCCTTGACTGTCTTATTGTAGCTTGTAGCTACTTGACTGTCAATGGTTTTTCGTTAACAATGCTAACCTGCATCTCCCCTACGGGGGAGACCGAGAGGGGGCTGAAGTTCATTGGCAGAGTAACCTGTTCCTTCCCTTGGGGAAGGTTAGGATGGGTTGTCCTATTCCCTGTTTCCCACGATCAGTCATGAAGCCAATATCGCGGTGGGCATTATGGTTTCTGAGAGTTGCCATATTGCCCGTCGTTTTCGTTAATGAATCAAGGGGAGTGTAGTCATTGTAGTCGTTTTCGCCTACGCCGGCATTATCCGGATCAGGTCTGTAGGGTATGGTCTCAGCATCCGCAACGGCGGCAGCACCCCTTAGCCGGCAGTTTGCCGACCGGGTGCAAAGTTACGTCTTTATTATGTCACGGCAAAATATTTCTCCACCTTTCCGCCTTTCTCCGCTATTTCACGAGTCGACGAGTTGACGAGTTGACGAGGAGTTTTCCGTCACCTACTCGTATCTTCTCCGCTATTTCTCAAGTCGCGAAGTTGCTATATATATAATAAGGTGAGATGGCGTGTAATTCATTCAAATATTTTCGACACGGCGTATAGGGGGATTATGTCGATGCGCTTGTTGGCGAAAACACTGTTTTTCAATGCTTTCTGCTAAAAGATAGACCTATCGAGCATTGTTTTCTGCTAAAAGAAAGACCTATCAAGCGTTGTTTTTTGCTAAAAGATAGACCTATCGAGCGTTGTTTTTTGCTTAAAGATAGACCTATCAGGCATTGTTTTCTGCTAAAAGAAAGACCTATCGGGCGTTGTTTTTTGCTAAAAGAAAGACCTACCAGGCGTTGTTTTCTGCTAAAAGAAAGACCTATCGGGCGTTGTTTTCTTCAAAATCTTTGATTCTCGGAAATCAGGGACTACTCTTAGATTTTGCTATTTCATAAGCTGAAGATGCCATATAATACTAAAATCAAACAAATAGACTGGATTTTAAGAAATCAAGGTCATTTCTTTTATTTTGCAAAATAAAAGCATTAACTTTAACGTATTTACCATAATTATGGCACAGATGAATCTTACCCCATTGGACGATGTGCTTGACAAGCACTTTGGAAAAGTTGGACCATAGATTTGGGTGTTGCCGGAAAAGTGGCTTTGTGGTAAAAACAGAATGGCGAAGTAATAAGCCGCACGACTGCAGGCAGTGATTTAACTCTGCATCCAGCCGGCTGGCGACCGTCTTGTGTGGATTATCTGAAGAGGTCGTCAAGTGTCAATACGGATACGAAGAGGTCGGAATATTCGTTCTTCGCCAGTTCCGTGCCGCCGATATATGTGAGGTGGAAGGTGTAGTCAGGATATTTCTCCTCCATCTTCTGCTGTCTGGTTGTCAGCGTCTGTGCATATTGTTTTGTCAGTGTGAATGGCGATTTGTAGAATTTCATCTCGCACAGGTTCACCACATCGTCGGCGCGTTCTATAATCAGGTCTATCTGCATGCCGTCGTGTTCGCCCTCTCCACGCACCACATACGACGACTCCACCGACGACACTCCGCCGATATTCAGCGCCTGTTTTATCTGCGCTATATGCAGGAAGCATATTTCCTCGAAGGCTATTCCCCGCCATGAGGCGATGTCGCTCTCTCTGAGATGCCGCTGCCAGTAGTCTTCCTGTTTTATTTCCTTGCTCTCTTTGAAGTGGAGCCAGAACCAACAGAATGAGTCTACGAGTTTGTAGCGCTCATCCCTGCCGCCCGAACCGAACGGCACGTATCTTATCACGAAGTCGCTGCCTATCAGCGCCTTCAGCATCTTTGTGAGGTCGCCGTTGGCCTTCAGCCCGGTCTTTTCGGTTATCTCCTTTCTTGTGAATCCGGCATGTCGCGTGGCGAGTAGCCTTACGATGCGCATGCAGTCGTCGGCATTGTCGAACACGGAGTTGAAGAGTCGTTCAAACTCGTCTCCCAGTTTTGCGTTGCGGGCAAAGAACAGCGTGTCGATGTTTTGTGCCAGACTATATGCCGGATTGAAGAAATTCATATAAAACGGTATTCCTCCCATCACCATATACGCCTGCGCCACGTTGTATCTCGACATCTTTATCCCCCGGCTCGCATAGAATTCTTCGCTTTCCTTCAGTGTGAATGGCGAGAGCTTGATCTCTCCCGTCAGTCGTCCATACAGTCCGCCTTTGTTGCTTATCAGATTGTCGAGCATCCATGAAGTTGCCGATCCGCATACTATGAGGAGCAGATTGTGGCGCATGTTTCCCCATCCGTTCCAAAACGCCTCCAGGGCAGTCAGGAATCCCGACCGTGCGGTGTCCATCCATGGCAGTTCGTCTATGAATACCACCTGCCTGCTTCCGTTGTCGCAAGTGTCAAGGAATCTCTCCAGCAGGAAGAACGCCTCCATCCACGATTTCGGCTGGGCTATATTCTCCATCCCGTGGCGGATGAGCGAGAAATAGAAGTTCTGCAGTTGGGCTTTCAGCGTCACTTTGCGTTGCCTGTCGTATGGCGACAATCCTGTGTGGTGGAACACCATGTCGTCGTGGAACACCTCGTTTACGAGGAATGTCTTTCCAACACGCCTACGGCCATATACTGCCACGAACTCAGCCCTGCCACTGTCGTAGTATCGTCTGAGCTCTGCTATTTCCTTTTTTCTTCCGATGATGTCACACATAGTCTTGCCTTTTTTTCTTTTTGCAAAGATAGCGATATTTTCCAAATTCCTGCAAAAAACAGCGTTTATTCCGCTACGAAGGGTGTGAAATGAGGGTTAGCGGCGGAATAAACGATGTTTTAACACGATTTTAACATAAGGGCGCCCTACATGTTCCCCTCTATGATCTTCACTATGCGGTCGTCGGTAGACAGCATCCAGTTCAGGTCGGCAGGCTGCCGCAACCGTCCGTCGCGGGCATTTAGATATGGCGAGTTGGCGGCGCGGAACACGAAGCGGCTGATTTCCTCATCGGTGTAGTTCTGTCGGAGCCTGACGAGCCTCTTGCGTCTCTCGCCGTTTACCACCCTGATGGGGCGCAGCCTACTGTTAGTGGATGTCAGCACACTGTTCCAGTAGTTGCTGAAATATGCCAGAAAGCTCTCGATGCGCGCTTCTTTGCCGCCTGCTGCCGATGGTGTACTTCCTTTACTGTGCGAACTGGTAGTATTGACACAACTGCCATCTTTGTTAGCTGCCGATGCCTCTGCATTCTCTTTAGTAGTCGCTTTCTTCGTTACAGAGCCCTTGTTACAGTCCTTTTCGCCCTTGTCACAGTCGTTTCTTTCCTTGTCAGGAGAGCCAGAAGCTTTGTTTTCTGAGGTTTTCAGATTACTGTCATTCTCTCCGCCATTGTCTTCAGCGAGAGAAATTCTCTTCTCTTCTGCTCTTTCTTTTTCTTTATCTTTTTCTTTTAGGGGGTGCAGGGGGAGATTTTCTTTTTCTTTCTTTTGTGCAGAAACCATCGCAGAAGTGCCTGTATATGGGCGTTCTGAAGCTGTCGTACAGTCGTTTCCTTCCTCTTTAACGTCCTGCTCGCTGTCCTCCTCACTGGTATCATCCGGCATGTCGCTGGGGTTGAGAGAGAGGCGTCCGTCGTTGAAGCAGAAGAGATGGTAGTCCTCCGCCACGCATTTCACCAACTGCTCGTCCACACGGAAGTCGAATGCCAACACCTTGTAGTCGTCTATTGCATATTCGCACCTGTCAGACTCGGCAATCTTCTCCATCAGCATGTGATACACGGCATAGCCCTCAATACCGTGGTCCATGCGCAGTTTCAGTATGCGGTCATCGTTGCGTGATGCCGCGATGGGGTAGGAGCGTACAGCTTTTCTGCCTCTCCTCGATCTTGTCTTTCGCTCTCTTGCGATTCTCGTTGTGGTGTTTCTCATGGGAATTTATTTTTATTCGTTTTCGATTATTGATATATGTCCTGGTATGTCAAATCCTACCAAGTTATTATTTTAACGTCGCGCAAATATATCGAAAAGGAAAATTCCGATGTCCAGTTTCATACGGTTATGGTATCTTGATTGATGTTATGATGTTGTTCTGCCAATGACATCAGCCAAACCCATCCTAACCTTCTCCAAGGGCGACCCATCCTAATCTTCCCCAAGGGAAGGAACAGGTTACTCAGCAACTGATTTCAGCCAATCATATCAGCCCCCACCTAGCCTCCCCCGAAGGGGAGGGACAGTTACTATTGCCATTGA
>OQVT01003036.1_pt1 | contig 10793 bp, 5 predicted proteins | sample 1691561 | NCBI WGS metagenome assembly OQVT01 (sample SAMN03418260, study PRJEB22391) | human gut metagenome | biome: human-gut; feature: organic feature; material: feces | host: Homo sapiens | place: Tanzania | collected 2013-01
ACTGCGGTAGTAATACTCTGCGCTCCGCTCCAGGTTCGACTGGGCGCTCACGCCTTCACGCCAGGTATATCGGCTGGTAGCCAACTGGTTGAAGATGTTCTTGAGCTGATACTTGTGGTTGCCGTCCTTAGAAAGGAAGGTGAAGTTGAGCATTGCTCCGAGTCTGACGTTATTATTATACTGGTTGTCAACTGAATGACGAAGATAGTTCGGCTTGTCGTTAGCCGCATCATAGATGCCATAGAGGTTGTTCTCCATGTTCTCGTAGGTGCGGTATTCGTTGGTATAGTTCAGGGCGGCGAGCATGCCGAGTGTTCTTCCGCCCAGCATCCAGCGCTGGTTCAGGCTGGCTGCCAGTTTCAGGTCGCCCAAAGGCTTCTTGTTTTTGATGAGCCAGTCATTATTAAGCCCGTTTCCGAGGAGCGAAGTAGCATAATCGCCCACCGGCTTTCCGTTGGCATCGAGCTGCTGATTCAAGGCTGCATGGATGCCTCCGTTCAGGTTTCTCAAGCCATTGTCGAAACCGAGGAAATCGGTTCCCGAACCTTTCGAGTAAGAGAAATCCTTGAAGGCAGAAGATGTATTCCAATTTCCGCCCACGGCGATATTGAAACTGTTTTCTGCCGGAATCTCCTTGGTGTTGACGATGATGAAACCGCCTGAGTAATCAGCGGGATATTCAGCCGATGGCGACTTCACGATGGTGAGGTTGTCGATTTGCGAACTTGGGATGATATCGAAGGAGAATGCCCTGGAATCAGCCTCAGAACTAGGCACTGCTCCTCCGTTCACCCACACATTGTTATAACGCTGTGACAATCCACGAACCATCACGAATTTATCGTCGATGAGGCTCACGCCTGGCACTCGGCGTATCACCTCACCCGCATTCGTATCCTGAGTACGAGATATTTCCTGTGCCGAAACATTGCTCACGATGACGGGACTGTTTTTGGCCACCTGTATCATTGCCGCATCCGTATTACGCCTTTCCACTGCGGTAACGGTCACCTCCTTCAGCTGCTGTTCATCAGGTTGCAGCGCAATCACCTGGTCTGCGTCCTTCGCCTGAACCCCGTCAATTTTTTGAGTCTTATATCCTACATAATTAATATATAGTGTATATGTCTTTTCTTTATCCAATCCATCGATCTGGAAGTTTCCGTCGATGTTGGTGATAGCCTTCACGTTGGTTCCATCCACAGTGATGACTGCACCGATGAGTGTCTCTTTCGATTTCTGGTCGATAACCACTCCTTTAATCTGTTGCGCCCACGTTGGCATACTGGCCGCCGAGAGCAATCCTAATACAATAATTCCCCTTTTAGCATTCATAACCTATATCGTTTGATTACGGTTGCAAAGGTACGGTGGTTATATTACACCATGGTTGCAATGAGGTTGAAAGGCATTGACGAAGCTGCGACAAAGATGTTACTGGAAAATGATTGCTTTCTTTTTGAACGCTTTTGAGCGGTAAAACATACCCTTGAAACGTTATTTTCTGGTGATATATAACTTTTTGCTATGAAAATTCAAAATTTTTAAGAATTATGTTTGGTGGTTAGCGATTTTTGTTATACCTTTGCATTAAAATACATATTTTATGTAAAAATTGTAAAGGATAACGTTGCAATATTTATATTAATGTGTATTCAAGATAAAGAGAGAAGATATATAATTATATAAGAAGAGAAGAAATATGAGAATGAAGGTTTTGTTTGCTTCCCTGTTGCTGGCAGCTTCGGGGCAAGTGCTGGCACAGTCTTCCGGACAGGTTGGGGGACAGGTCTTCGATGAGAATGGAGACCCCGTAGTGGGTGCACAGATCATGGTGAAAGGTTCCAAGACAGGAACCGTGACCGACATTGACGGTAAGTTCAGCTTGCCTAGTGCTAAACGAGGAGAAACGATTGTAATCAGTTATCTCGGTATGGATTCCCAGACCGTGAAGGCGGCTTCTGGTATGAAGGTAAACATGCATTCGCAGGACCGTGAGCTCGATGAAGTCATCGTTGTGGCTTACGGTGAGCAGAAGAAATCATCCTTCACGGGTTCTGCAGGCGTAGTGAAAGGCGACCTCCTGGAGAAAAAGCAGCTTACCAATGTGTTCAGCGGATTGCAGGGCGAGGTAGCCGGTGTGCAGATGACCAATACTTCCGGTTCTCCAACAGCCACCCCTTCTTTTGCCATTCGTGGTTTCGGTTCCATCAACGCCGGAACATCTCCACTCATTATCGTGGATGGTGCGCCATATGATGGCGGATGGAACAACCTCAACCCTAACGATGTAGAGAGTGTCACTGTATTGAAGGATGCGGCATCCAATGCCCTCTATGGCGCCCGTGGTGCCAATGGTGTCATCATGATTACCACCAAGAAGGGTAAGGCTGAGAAGGCTACCATTACATTCGAGGCAAAATGGAGCGGCAACAGTCGTGCTACCATTGATTACGACCGCATTACCGATCCTGCCGAGTATTATGAAACCTATTACAAGGCTCTCTATAATTATAATGTACGCGATAAGGGTATGTCGGCTTTTGATGCGCATGTGGCTGCCAATGAGACGATGGGCAAGACAAGCGATAAGGGCGGATTGGGCTATGTGGTCTATGCCGTTCCTGATGGACAGTATCTTATCGGAACCAACGGTCGTCTGAATCCGAATGCCACTTTGGGCAACCGTGTCTATAACAACGGCAAGTTCTATACACTCACACCTGATAACTGGGTGGATGAGGCTTTCCGCAATGCGCTGCGCCAGGAATACAACATGAGTATTACGGGTGGTAGCAACAAGATGACTTATTATGCTTCTTTGGGCTATCTGAAGAACGAGGGTATTGTATATAACTCTGATTTCGAACGATATACAGCTCGTATCAAGGCTGATTATCAGGCTAAGGACTGGTTGAAGGTGGGAGCAAATGTAAACTTTGCCCATACCGACCAGAACGATGTAAGCGATGGTAGTCAGACCGTTTTCGACATCACCACTCGCTTTGCACCAATCTATCCTGTTTATCTGCGTGATGGAGATGGCAACATCATGACCGATGAGAATGGCAAGATGTACGACTATGGAGATGGCGGAAATGGCGGTGCACACCGTCCTACTAGATTGGAGCCTCTGAGAAACATGCTGCAGACCGATAAGTTGAATGCCAACAAGACATTTACCAATGTTTTCACCCTCAATGGTTTTGCAGATATTACCCCTATTGAAGGCTTGAAGCTGACTCTGAATGGTACCGTGACCGACAATGAGTGGAAGAATACCCAGACCAACCAGCCTTTCTATGGCAATACAGCCACTGTTTATCCTGGTGGATATATCTATAAGGCAAATTATCAGACTTATACAGTCAACTTCCAGCAGATAGCCAACTACAGCAAGCAGTTTGACAAGCACAGCTTCACCCTGATGCTGGGTCATGAGAACTATAAGTATATGTATAACTATCTTTCTGGCGACAAGGAGAAGATGTTCTCTTACTTTGGCGCACAGGAACTGGATGGTGCCGTGAAGGTGCTTTCTAATGGTAGCAATACCAGCAACTATAATACTGAGGGATATTTCTCTCGTCTGATGTATGATTATGATGGCAAGTATTTCCTGCAGGCATCTTATCGTAGGGATGCATCATCCCGTTTCCATCCCGACCATCGCTGGGGTAACTTCTATTCCTTTGGTGGTGCCTGGATTCTGAGCAAGGAAAACTGGTTCGAGTCTTCCTGGATTGATATGCTGAAGCTGAAGGCTTCATGGGGACAGCAGGGTAACGATGCCATCGGCGACTACCGTTACACCGATACCTATTATCTCAGCAACTTCAATGGCGAGGTAAGTTTCGTGCAGAACACCGTGGGTAATCCGAATATTACCTGGGAGACCAACAGTAACTTCAATGCGGGTGTCGAGTTTGAACTCTTCAAGAGCCGCATCACGGGTAGCATCGAGTACTTCAGTCGCAAGACCACAGATATGCTCTGCTTCGTATATGTACCATTCTCTGGTGGTTATACCGGTTCTTACGACAATGTGGGTGATATGGTCAACCGAGGTGTGGAGTTTGATTTGCACTTTACTCCAATCCGTACCAAGGATCTGTCGTGGATGATCAATCTCAATGCCACCCACTACAAGAACAAGATTACGATGCTCAACGACGACAATAAGGGCAGTATGCTCGATGGACATCCAGGTTACGTAAGCGATCCTTACTTCTATGGCGAGGGTCTGCCTATGCACACCTTCCGCCTGAAGAAATATGCTGGAGTCACGGCAGATGGTGAGTCTTCCTGGTATGTGAAGGATGAGGCTACCGGCGAGCTGACTACCACAACATCCAGCTCTACGGCATCCTATTTCAACTGCGGTACACCAGATCCTGACCTCTATGGAGGTTTCGGTACCACCGTATCATTCAAGGGCTTCGATTTCTCTGCAACCTTCAATTACAGTCTGGGTGGCAAGGCCATCGACTATGGTTACAAGGCATTGATGGGCAATCCATCTTCTGGAAACACAGGATTCTCTTTCCACAAGGACATCCTGAAGGCATGGTCAGAAACCAATACCAATTCAGATATCCCACGCTTCCAGTATGCCGTGAAGGAGGTGGATACCAGTTCGGCGATTACTTCCGACCGCTTCCTGACGAATGCTTCCACGCTTACCCTGCAGAACATCAACCTGGGCTACACCTTCCCACGCAAATGGGTAAATAGCCTGGGATTGAACAGCTTGAGAGTATATGTATCGGGTGATAACCTCTACTATTGGAGCAAGCGCAAGGGCTTCGACCCACGTGGCGGATTCTGGGGTACTTCTTCAGAGTCATCCTATGCACAGGTTCGTTCCTTCACTGGTGGCATCACCGTACAGTTCTAAAGATGGATGGCTTCCATCAAGATGTATTATCGTTATTTTAAGACATGAAGAAAATGAAAAGAAATATCAATCATATCATCGCAGCAACGGGGATGGCATTGGGTATGCTGAGTCTCAGTAGCTGTATAGAGGAAACATTCCCGAACAATCAGGCTGTGCCTGGTCAGATCAGTTCGTCAAGCAAGTCGTTGGAGTATCTTGCCAACAGTCTTCCTTCTTTCCTCACCACTTGGAATACCTATGGTGGCAGTGCCTATACTCAAGACTGGGGTTATCCTTGCCAGATGTACATGCGCGACCTGCTTTGTGAGGATTTCCCGATGAGCGACAATGGCTACAATTACTGGTCGTATACAGAGGATGGATCTACCCTGCGTTATGCTTATTATTATCCGTTCTACTACTATTATGCATTCATCAAGAATGCCAACAATGTAATCTCTGCAGCCAAGAATGCCGTGGATGGAGGTAACAAGAGTGCTGTGCCTTATCTGGGACAGGGCTATGGCTATCGTGCCATGCTCTATCTCGACCTGTACCGACTCTATGAGTATCGCAAGACGGGTGTGGCTAGTCTGGATGATGTCGCTGACAAGGCTGGTGTATATGGACTCACAGTGCCTATCGTAAAGGAGACTACCAGCAAGACGGAGTTGGGCAACAACCCAAGTGCGCCTTTCTATACCATGTATCGTTTTATCATGAACGACCTGAATATGGCAGAAGAGGCTTTGGCTGATTATACCCGAAGCAATAAGGCTTTCATGGACAAGAGCGTAATCTATGGTCTGAAGACCCGTCTCTGGCTTGCCATGGCATCCCGCTTTGAGCAGAGTGCTGATGATCTTGCCAAGCAGATTGAGGCCGATAAGAACGAAGACGGATATGGCAAGCTGGGCATCACCTCTGCCAACGACTGCTTTGCCAAGGCTGCTGAATATGCGCAGAAGGCGATTCATGCCGATACCTACAAGCCGCTGACAGAGGCGGAGTGGTCGGATACCAATACGGGCTTCAACACCGCCAACGATTCCTGGATGTTCGGTACGCTGGTTAACAGCAAGGAGCAGATTAATACGGCTGAGTGGTACACCTTCTGGGGATGGATGTGCTCAGAGGCTACATGGAGTATGAGTCAGTTTAATTCTTACCGTTGTATCAGCAAGGCGCTCTACGACAAGATTTCTGTGAAAGACTGGCGCCGCAAGAGTTGGGTAAATCCTGATGATGCAGGAGAGAAGATCAATGCGGCAGGCAAGGACAGTGTGCCTGCGGGCTACAAGACCAAGATGACGGGCGAGGAGTGGGCAAAGCTTCCTAAGTATGCCAATATGAAGTTCCGTGCAGGTAGTGGCGGTATCACCAAGAACGACCTGGAGACCGGTCAGATTGCTTCTCTCCCGCTGATGCGAGTAGAGGAGATGTACTTCGATTATTTCGAGGCCATCGCTCATACCCAGGGTGTTGAGGTGGCTGCCCAGGCCTTGAAGGACTTTGTGAACACGTATCGTTATACCGATGGTTCCTACCAGTGCAAGGCAAAGACCATGGACGATTTCATCACAGCCCTGATGGTGCAGCGCCGCATCGAACTGTGGGGTGAGGGACTGGTATTCTTCGATTACAAGCGTCTCAATCTCCCTATCAAGCGCCATTATGCAGGCAGCAACTACGAGGCAAGCTATCAGCTCAACTCTTATGCCGGCTATGTGGCACCTTGGATGAACTATATGATTCCTGAGGATGAGAAGGATAGAAACCCGGCAGTGGTGCTTGGTCCAAATCCATCTGGTGCCATTACGGCAGAGTAATTTATTTAAAAAGAACAAGAAAAATGAGAAAGTTACAACATTTATTATATATGCTGCTTGTGGGTATGGCCATCACTGCCTTCACTGCATGTAGCGACGATGATGATTATCAGCCTGCCCAGAAAGTGGCGGAGGATAATATGGGAGCCTACTTTGCTGCAGCCAATGCAGCCAGCGAGGTACTTACTCCTGAGGAATATGCGGCTCGACCAACGGTTGATTATCATGTTGCGCGTGTAAGAGGCGGAAGCGGTCTGAATATTGTGGAGGTCAGCAGTGTTCATACACCGAGTGCACCGAGGATGTTCCTTTCATTGTCAGAGGATATGTACATACCCGGAATGAAGGAGCTCACCAATGCTATCCATAAAGAAGGCGGAAAAGCAGGTATCCAGCTTTGGCAGGGAAGTATCGCAGTAGGAATGGACAGGACTGCACAGATACTTGTGGCAAGCGATATGCCTGTAGGCCCCGGAATGACGATCCCGGGAATGTCGGTAGACCAGATACATGAGATAGTTGACTGCTACGGAAAGGCAGCAGCAAGAGCAGTAAAAGCGGGCTTCGACTGTATTGAATTCCATTGTGCACACAACTATTTACCACACTCAATGCTTTCAGGTGGAATCAATCATCGAAGTGATGAGTGGGGTGGATCTTTTGAAAATCGTAAAAAATTCCCATTGGAATGTATTAAATCCATTCGTGCTAATATGCCAGAAGACATGCCACTATTCATGCGTGTCGATTGTCATGATGACATGTTAGAAGGTGGATTAACGGTTGAAGAAGTGATTGAATTTTGTAAAGATGCCAAAGAATTAGGCGTAGATGTTTTAAATATTAGTCGTGGAAATATCTTAACGGCAGCTACACTCTATGAAGTGGCACCAGTTGATATTGAAAATGGATTTAACGTAGAAGATGCTGCGCGTATTCGTAAAGAAACAGGTATGTTGACAATGCCTTGCGGACGTATCAATACGCCTGAATTTGCCGAAAAGATTTTAGAAGAGGATAAGGCAGATCTAGTTGTCATGGCACGTGCACAGCTTGCTGATGCCAATTTCTGTAATAAGGCAAAGGAAGGTAAAGTCAATCAGATTCGCTATTGTATCGGATGTAACCAAGGTTGCTACGACTCATTCTGTGCTTCTCTATACAATCCAGCTATTAAACATATTACTTGTATGCGAAATCCTGGTTTATTAGAAGAAGAAACATTAGGATTGAAACAATCTTCATTACCTAAAAAAGTTGTCATCTTAGGTGGTGGAATTGCAGGTATGGAAGCGGCTCTAGATTTAAAAGAAACAGGCAATACACCAATCTTATTTGAAAAGAGTGAAAGTCTTGGTGGACAATTCTTATTGGCAGGTGCTATTTCAGCTAAAAAAGACTTTAAGAATGCCGTAGACAAAATGTCTTTGAATGTTCAAGAATCTGGTATTGAGGTGCACTTAAATACTGTTGTTACTAAGGAAATGCTAGAAGAGATTAAACCGGATGCACTCATTGTTGTTTATCTTCTTCTGTTCCGGAAACGATGTTGTGCCAATCGTTTCCTTACTTAGATCTTAATGTCTGTTTGTTCTTTCTGAATTTCTTTACGATATGCTTCTGTAAACCATATTTGTTTGGGTTTAAATCCATCATGGTCGACTTGACGCAGTATCTCGCTAGCAAAGAAAGTGCCAAAATACTCATTCCCTCTGCATAGTTCTGCCATATCTGCATGAACAGAGCAATGAGCAGAAACCATCCCAGGAGTTCGTAATACCAATACTGTTGACCTGCTTTCATCCTCTTGATGGTCTTCCATGCAAAGATGAGGTTGAGCGGATTCAATATCAGAATCTGGAAATTTATCTGTACGGTAGGATGCTGCGAGAAGATCATGGCAAAGAGAATAAGTCCCGGTAATCCTGTCAGGACAAGCAGGATGGCATCAAACCACCAGTAGTTTTTCTTTTTCACGCATTCTCTTACCGTTGTTCCTATGATGATGAGCGCCAGGGCGATGGCTATCATTTGTGGTGTGACAGGAGCATCGTCTGTTATTTGTGCCTGGGCTGGGATAATATCGGATGTTTCATCTACCAGAGTGATATAGCCGCTGGCACTTGTTGCATTGGTTTTGCCGTCTGTAGTCTGAGATGCATCAATAAAGTCGGTTCTTCCTTCTGTGGCAAAGTCTTTGCTCAGATTGTCTGGCAAGAATTCCCATTCTCTTTGTGTGATAGGGCGGTCTGCCTGACAACCCAAAAGAAGGTCATTGCCGAATCTTGCCCAGCGGTGCTGTCCGTTGAGCTTGTGAATCTCTTCCCTGTAGGTAGAAGTGGTAGGAGTATCTTTAAAGTTGGTACTCTGGGTTCCTATGTTGGAGAGAATCATCTCGCGTGCCCGGGTTGTACAGTTGTCATAGAAGAAATTGTAACGGTATACGCGGTTCTCCGGCTGTGCATTCTTGTCGATGCTTCTCAGGATTCCCAGCTTCTCTGTGCGGGAGAGACGGAGGCGCTGCTGTCTTACCCATCTGCCTTCATGTGCATATTCGGCAATGAAGTCGCTCATTGGGTAGATGCCAATCTGATAATCGGTGAGCCCGAAAACAAAGCGGAGCACAAAGCAACTTTGGTTAAAACTGAACATGCCCCAGTTGACGGCAACGTCGGTTCCCATAGCTTTGTTCTGGATTCGTAGGGCGGTATGTCCATAATACGACCACACCTCCTGGCCTGGTCCGCAAGTCAGGAGAGAGATGTCAACAGAATCGAGCCACGCAGTAGCTTCTTCATTGACACGACTGTTCTGCACAGAAATATCAGAGTCCTTGTCTCTTGAAAAATCCTGTGCAGCCACTTCAGTAGTTAAATTGATTAAAATTACTGCTAAAATGGCACTAAAAATATGCTTAAAACGTTTCACGATGCAAAAATACCTTATTATTTTCAATTATCCTTCTTTTTTCTAGATTTTTTTTAATACTTTTGCACTCTGAATGTATTTTTGATGCACTCTGAATGTATTTTTTACTGATTTATATATAAATGAGAAAGATTATCTTAGCAGCCCTTATGTTGGGTTCGACTCTTATGGTTAATGCCCAAAGTGGTACTAATTCTCCATACAGCCAGTATGGTCTTGGCGTGTTGTCAGACCAGACTTCTGGTTTCAATCGTGGTATGAATGGCGTTGGTCTCGGTTTTCATGAGCATAACCAAATCAACTATTTGAACCCTGCTTCATATTCAGCCATAGATTCCTTATCTTTTATTCTTGATGCAGGTATCTCAGGTCAGATTACCAATTTCGAAGAGAATGGAGTCAAGAAGAATGCTAATAATGCTAACTTTGAATATGTGGTTGCTGGTTTTAGAGCTGCCAAGCATTTAGGTGTTAGCTTTGGTGTGCTGCCATTTACTAATGTAGGTTATAACTATACTTCTACAGAAAAAGTAGGCTCACAGTTTAATGATGCTACTTATACCAATACTTATAATGGTGAAGGTGGACTTCATCAGGTTTATCTCGGTGTCGGTTGGGCTCCGGTTAAGGGTTTGGCTGTAGGTGCTAATGTGGCATATATTTGGGGTGATTATAATAAGTATGTTTCTAATGCTTATAGTAACTCCAATTATAATACGTTGATTCGTACTTATTCTACTCAGGTCAACAGCTATAAGTTAGATTTTGGTATCCAATATACAGCCAAACTCTCCAAGAAGGATTGGGCAACAATCGGTGCAACCTATTCACCAGGTCATAATCTTGGTGCAACTGCCGACATGAATATTATTTCTAATAATTCTCAGACAAGTGCATCGGATACAACCTTTTTCTCTATTGATAAAGCATTTGAGCTGCCTCATATGTATGGTGTAGGTTTGATGTGGAATCATAATGATCAGTGGAAAATAGGATTTGATTATACCTTGCAAAAGTGGGGTAGTTTGGAATATCCTCGAAGATATGTAAATGTCAATGACAAGAATCATGTCCTTGATGTGGATGGCGCTTACGCAGACCGCAGTAAGTTCAATTGTATGCTTAATCTGAAGGCTAAGTTCTGGCGGATCTGAAAG
>OQVT01003037.1_pt1 | contig 10792 bp, 11 predicted proteins | sample 1691561 | NCBI WGS metagenome assembly OQVT01 (sample SAMN03418260, study PRJEB22391) | human gut metagenome | biome: human-gut; feature: organic feature; material: feces | host: Homo sapiens | place: Tanzania | collected 2013-01
TGCGGCTCTTCAGTCGCAAGGCATCAACATTGTGAAAATCGAAGCCTACGAATATGCTGATGCCCCAGGCATCAAACATCTGTTTTTCTATTTTGCAGAGGATAGCAAGAAAGCTATTCCCTATTTCATGCTAGATAGCGAAGTTTGGAAGGAGATTTCTAGTCACATCATGGGTTAAATCTAATTATATCCATGAGTATTCTCTTTAACATGCACCCAACACAACTATAGCTTTTTCCACTAAAGTCATTAAACCTTTTACAACAAAGCCATTAGCTATACCTTTGATAGCATTAAGCCCCATTGTCATTAACTTCTTGTTCCATGTAGGCTTTTGAGTTTCAGCCTTAACTATATCTACAGAATCTTTTAAATCCTGATTACTTGATTCTTTTACAAGTTTTTCTATTTCTTCCAATACAGACAAGAACTCTTTTTGCTCTTTAGAATAAGCCACATTACCGATATGACTATTTTCTACACTTACAGAACCAGCAGAGATGGAAGAGCCTTCTGTTGCAACAACAGCAGCATTTATATTATTTGTTATCATAATTTGTTTGATAATTTGTTTTGTAGCCATTACATCAAAATTCAATTTCCAATCCATCTTATCATTGAGTTCAAAAAAGAATGTCAGCAATAACGATTTAAACTTAGAAATAACTGCTTGAATATTGTTCATATTAATATGTTGATTAGCTACTAAAATATAGCCTTCAACATATTGCGCCATATAGTTTTGAACGATATATTGCGGTACAGCCATTGTCAAATCATTACCATGTTTATCATCTTTCATCATTAATTCTATTTCACTTAATGACTCAAATACGGCCATATGAGTCATACGTTCTCGAATTTTATCATCTTTAATGTATTCACATGGAAATGGGTAGTTCTTAGCCATACGCCCAAAAGGTTGGGAAATATCTACCTTTACAATACAATTAATCTTTCGATAACTTGGCAAAGGATAATCATCGTCTCCATAGCCATTCATCTCATGCTTTATCCAGGTTGAAAATTCCTCATCCTTTAAATAATGACTTATTGTCTGAGTTTTCAACAAAATGGACTCAATAGACTTGTTTTCTGTCAAATCAGAAATAACACTATCAACTAATGATTTCAAAGTATTCATCCTTATAAGTTTTTTAGAAGTATATAAATAGAGCAGAAATCGCAAAGTCACGATATGCTCTATTTATCAAATTGATCTTTTTAACTTTGCCCACATTAGACAAGAAACCACTTTATCAAACATTTCATTTAACCGAGTTTTTCTGCTTGTTTATATATTGTGAGAGTAGCTTATCTATGTTATCAAAGCGTTCTATAATCATCTTCTTACTATCTATCATCAAAGAAATTTCATCATAGAGCATTGACTTCAAAACAACACAATCCTGAGTAATAGCATTTACAGTTTCACTATTATTAATCATCGGTAAAATCTGATTCATATCCTGAATTAGAGCCGACAACTTTCCGAACAATTCTGTCATATTGCGACCTTTGTTCCAATTTACTCCTCTAGAAATCGTTATAAAGTTTTTAAGTTCACTATGAAAACGCTCAGAATATTTGAATAAATCAAACATATGCATCAAACTTCGGGTTTCCTCTTTATATACCTTAGCAGACTTTGCCTGACGAAAAGAATAAAAAGCACAAATAATAGAAATTACAGTTACTATTGTATTAACGTTGGTCGCATCTATCATATTTTTCCAAAAGTTCCAATCCATATTCTAATCTTGAAGAAAAATAATCAATTTCATCATAACTCCAACCCTTTTCTGTTTGTAGCCACTCCTCAAAATCACTTATTGACAGATGTTCCTTGGTTTTATGCAAATCTATCACAAAATTCAACCATCGTTGCTGGTCATGAGGATGATGTGACAAAGGAAAAGCATCAACCCATAGAAAAAAAGCATTCCAAGAAAGAGGAATCTGTTCTTCAAGAGTATAACTTTCCTTATTAGTATAGACCTGATATTTTCCTGCATTAACAGGAGTCAAAACTTTATCGACAAAATACTGCAATATTTTGTTATATACTTCTTTTTCTAAAGAAGAATAGCCACTATCTTGTGTTGGTACAATATTCACGATTGACAAACTAAAAATGCCATCCGTTTTATATACAGAAAGTACCAATCTGACTTTAGGTAATCCTTCTATGCTAATAATAAAAGCTGTAAAATTACCAAAAGTTCCCTTACCCTTGCTCTGTTCTGAAATTTGCAATCCTATCGAAGTAGCTTTATTTTCAACACATGATAATAAAGACATTGCTGTTTCATAATCAGGCAATTCTATCTTATAATCTCTATATCGTTTCATTTCGGTTCTAAAAAACTCAATTTATATAAAATCACACTGATATTCTTATCACTCATATCATTGCATAAACATACTAGAATCACAGATCTTCTCATACCATCCAACCATGGTCTTAGCCTTTTCATCCCAAGACAATTCTATCTGTCTCTGCTTGCAGTTCTCAGACATTTGTTTCAACAAATCTCTGTTACCCTCCAATTCATTCAAGATAGTTGCGAAGGATTGAGAGGACTGAGAAGGATTGGTCAAAAGAATCTTCTTGCCTACTTTTTCATTTACAGCATCACCTTGCCCGCAAGTATCAAAGCAAACAACAGGAAGATTATTACCTATCGCCTCCAATACAACATGCGGTGTTCCTTCGGCAACGCTTGTAAAGAAGAATACATCAGAATTCTGCATGATACTTTGCACTTCATCATGACTTACAGCTCCATGCCAAATACATTTGTCTTTAATACCTAGGGTATTTGCCAACTGTTTATATGGTTCAGCATCACCACCTCCAACAATATGAAGTCGAATATTATCATTACCCGTAATAGCAACGCTTTGCAATGCTATACCTAACTGCTTTCTGAAGTCCAGTTTGCCTACCCAAAGTACATCAAACGTTTCTTTCTGTGACTTATCAATCAAAGAATGTTCCTGTACATAGCAACCTGTCTCATTCAACAAAGGAGAATCGATAGCCATATATTTATTAAAAGACTCTTTAGAGTTCGAAGATGCCGAAAAGATAACGGATGCCTGGCTGGCCGCTTGACGAACACGTTTAGAATGTTTCAACTGCCACACAGTCAGAAAGTTTTTTAACCGCATGAACAGCTTCGTCTTCATACTCGCACCACCCAAGTAAGCTACCGGAAACTTATCCTTTGCATCTACAGGTCCCCATACAAATGGAATATCAGTTTCCTTTGATAGTTTCCAAAGATACCCAGGCTCACGGAATCCTATCATATTCAATTGATGCAGCACATCAATATGCTGCTTTGAACAGATATCCTTAGCCATACAATAGGTCTTCCACTGCCATTCTTTATAGTATTTATAGAATCTCCAGTCACCTTGATTCCAGCACATTTTGCGAATCTCCTCAGAAACCGGATTATAATAGAAGTGCATATTTTTCCCTTGTTCCAATTTAGGGACAACATCTTCTATCTCATCTTGAAATTCACCTTCTGTAATAATGTGAACTTCACAGTATTTGGCGAGATTACTCACCCAATTCCAAGCCATACCAGGCTCACTACCCATATTAGGGGAGCAAGCATAGGCATTTATTAAAATCTTAAGCATTAGAATAATTCATTTTAAATCTTTATACTTTTACTATATCTTTCCATTCCAAATGCTCTTTTGACAACACAGCTAAGAACAATGAGGTCAAAATTTTAAGCAGGTATGCGGCAAAAGTAATAAGGATAAAGACGATAAATATATTTAGCGGAAATAAATGATTAAAATAATCTGTTATAACAGAAAACTGCACCACATATATCTCTAACGTCAAAACTGCAATGACGGTAATAATTCTTCCTAAAATACGTATCTGAAATATTGATTGACACCATGAATAGGAACATGTCTTATAGCAATAGTACACAAAAGTATGCAAAGGTAACAATGCTAATATCTGCGCATAATACCTAATACCATTTTGCCCTTTTCCAATCTTCAATATTACAAAATATAATACAAAGGATAGAAACATTACCAAACAGTCTTTCCACAATCTGTTGCAGTTTAGTTTATCGTGTTGTATATAACAGAGTCCACCCATAACCATTATACTGAAATGACAAACATAATGAAAGTTTGTATGGAAAGGTGAACTTTCTGCAACTGGCATTAAGAAGAAATATGCCACAGAAACAACTAACGACAAGAGGAACACATACTGTAATTGTTTATTACCCCCCCCGAATCGTTTTAAAGGCTTACTAAATATATAAAACAACAGATATGCAACAGCTATGGCTTGCAAAAACCAATAACCATCCATTAACACCAAACGAGGAATGGTTAGAGGAGCATCCCATATAGCTGCAGCAACAATTGCCCACAAAAACACAGACGGCCAAAGCCTTCGAATTCTCACTTTATACCAATCCACAACATTCAGCCCTTTATGCTTATCAAATCCCATCATCAGCAAAAATCCCGCCACAAAGAAGAACAATGCATTGCCTTGCACACCAAATGTAGCCAAAGATTTATTCACATCTTCATAAAGTGGCTGAAAATGAGAATTAGTGATAAAAATAGCAGCTACAAACTTCATAAAGTCCAAAGAACACAAACGCCCTTTACTTGAATCTACCATATATTTTTCAATAGTGTCCAATAGCAATTGGACGAGTCAATTAATTTAACAGTCACTAAATAAGTTATTATCTAAATCTCTACCATCAACAAAAAAACTTTTTAAATAGATGTATCAAGTAAACTTTATTCTTCTATGAAATACACAGTATTTACAACATTTTTATCATAGAGAACAATAGCCACAAGTTTATATAGAAAATAGCAAGACTAATCTATACGAAGACAGCATACGCTGTTGAGATTTTTTAACAAAGACGTTATTTTAGGGACTTAAAAAAATCACATTTTATTCAAAAAATTCAAATGTAGCAAATAGTCATTCTCATTAGAAAAACGATTTGCTATTTTTTTTGCAGGAATACCTCCCCAAATTTCGCAAGGAGGAATATCATTTATAACTACAGCACCGGCAGCCACTATACTGCCTGGACCTATTTTTATTGGACCTACAATAGTTACACGATGCCCAATCCAGACATCATCTTCTACAATTGTAGTACCATTATCACCTCGCTTACCATTCCAAATCAACTGACCAGGAACATCGTATGTATGATCATGCTTTCCAACGAAACAAACACGCCCAGCCATAAGAACATTATTTCCGATAACAGTCGGAGTTGAGATGTTACAATACTCACCAAACTGCACATTATTTCCCAAAATGATGGGAAAATGACCAAAGGAGGTTCCCTTCATAACGCGAACAAATCCATTATAATGAACCCAAGGCCATTTCACATGAAAATACCACCAACTTCTTAATAGATTAAAAAAATATCGTATAACAAAACTAAAATTATTGGCACCATTAGGCATATTACTATATTCTATCTTCATACTCTATTTATTAACGTCCTACATTACTATGAAACATTCATGGATATTTATTTCTCTAAAAGTCTAGTACAAGCAGATAATATTCTTCGTGCTGCCTTATCAGGAGTAAAATCTTGTTCTATCTCTATTGATCTTCGCCCCATTTCTTTTAAATTATGATAATGAAACTTCTCTAAGGCATCAACTATAGACTGATTATTTAATGGATCAAAAACAAAACCATTTTCACTATCTTTTATTAATTCGACATGGCCACCATTATATATTGAGCACGCAATCGGCTTTCCACAGGCCATTGCCTCCGGCACAACCAAACACCAATTATCCTCTAATGTTGGCATCACAAAAACATCACAAAGAGCATAATATTGATATATACTATCATAATTTACTCCTCCTAAAATATGAACAGATGACTGTTCTTTAAAACGATTTTGCAATTTATCCAATAAGATACCAGTACCTATTACTATCAGATTATCATCTTCATACTTATCATGATGAATGCTCCATGCAGATAATAATTGCTCGATACCTTTACGTTCTACCATTTGACCAACAAATAAATAAGTCAATCCTTTTTTATTAAGCAGAAGTTTTTCTCCCAATCTTATCATATCATCTTTACTAAAAGATGAAACTGCATTTGCCAAACTGAAACTATCTGCACACATACATCCTTTAACCTTTGGAGTACTATTAAAATGAAGTTGCTCATTCAGATACTGTTCTGTTAAAGTTCCATTAATTAAGAAATAATCTACAGGAATACCAATTATTCTGCGATATAAAGATCTCCATCTTGGAGAATTTCGCTCAACATAAGCAGTACGTTCATAAAACATACAAAGCTTTTTTCTGTGAAACAAAGAAAAACGGATGCCAGCTGGAGCCCACCCCCCAAAACCTTCTGTTATAACTATATCTGGATTTATCTTTTTAATTTCATTATAAAGACCAGGTTGTCTTTTTAAAACAAGTGAAGAATTGGCAAAATCTGACTCAGAGTTTCCCATCGTTGCCTTTTTCTCACCTTCCATAATGACAACATGACTGCCCAATGTTGCCTTAAGTTTTTGACGAACCAGTTCAGAAGTATTCTCCTTTGAACAAATCAAATAAAAACTACCATTACTCATTTTATTCAAATTCTCATAAACGGGAATTCGATAATTTCCAAACCATGGAGAAATCCAAAGAATTTTCATAATTTTAAAAATATTTTTTTATAATTTGATTATACAAACCACGAATAGTCTGTTTTAGCCCAACACATTTAAACGTAAAAAAGAAAGGATTGTAATGTCGAGAACTCAAGGAACTTAACTCATTACGACTCATATTTAAAACAACAGGAATAGCAACCTTTAAGAAAGGTACACCATGATGTGACGTTTTAAAAAATAATCTATTTATCTTTAATTTTTGAGAATGTATAAATTGGTCAGAATCCCATTTTGATTTTTCACTTACAAAATAAAAAATATTATTTTGATCATAAACGAGATTCAATAAATCGTAATATATTCCATATTCTTCTTTAAGTTTAATTAGCCTTTCGATATTAAACTTTTTTATTGAAGAATTGATTTCCCACTGACCATTGAAATCAAAAACAATATCAGCATCAAGCATAGAGCCAAATAATGCTGCAGCAGTTCCACCAGCCGACGAACCAATCATAACAATTTCATCATAACCCTCTGTTTCCTTCTTGAGAAAATTTAAAATTTGTGGTATGCTATTAATCTTAGAATTAATTCCTTTTACATACCATATTTTAAATATATCTCTAAGAAATATATGCTTTGAAGCTCTATTTATCTTAATTCTCGTCCATTCATATCTATCTTTTTCCTTTATAGCTTTTTCAAAACATTCTATTGTGTCAGGATAAAACAAATTATGAGAAGTAAAATACACAGCAACTGTGTTTTTTGCCCCCCCACTTTGAATAATTTTATAATTATCTAAATTATTATAAGCCCATTCTTGTAATTCTTCTAATGTCATGATTAATATTTTATACAATACTTCTAATACAACTACAACTCGTAATAACTTTCATTAATAGGATTGCACCCCAAATATTTAATGAGTACTAAAAGATATACGTTACTACATATACTCCAACTCCTATAAATTATTTTTCTCAAAAAAACTATCACGTTTTCTCTTTTTATATGCCAAAATACTTTGTGAAATTTTCCTTGGCAGAACCATTTTTAAAAAGTTTTTCACGTGCATCATAAGACCTTGCAAAAAAGACACTTTATTCCAAGTGGACATATAACGATGAACGGTATAAGTCTTATTTGTACTAGTATCTTTTCCACTTTTTAATGGACTAAAATAAACCGCTGGAAAAATATTAAATATCTTAGAACCTTCTATAAAATCTTCCTTGCTATTGAGTTCATTAAACTTAAAACCATTTTTCAACAAGTCGTCCTTTATCAACTCGGGATTAACTCTCATATCCATTACATTACCATGCAAGAAATGCCGATTATCATAGTGCTGCATACAGATCTTAATCCAAGAGCAATATGGCTCTACTCCAATCGTCGCAGTATTTATACCATGAATAGTATTCTCACGTCCAACGAAATATGGTAAGTCTAACAAATCATCGAAAGAGCGTAACACCTCAACATCTGTATCCATATATATGCCGCCATACTCATAAAGTACCTTTAGACGAACATAATCGGACACGAAAGCAAACTTATGGCAAAAATATGCTTCCTTAGTCCAAACAGAAGAGTTCACATCAAAGTTACTTTCATTCCATTCTTTTATCTCATAATCAGGAAGATATTTCTTCCACGATTCTATGAACATTAAAATTTCTGGTGTAAGAGGTTTTCCTCCGAACCAGCAATAGTGAATAACTTTTGGTATCATAATCTAAAATGGATTTTTAAAAAATAATGAAATTGCATCACAAGTTAAAGCATTAGTCACTGATGTATATTGCCAAGGCATATTTTCAAATGTTAGATAAAAGCGGAAAAAGAGGAATATACAAATAGAGGCTAATACTATGTTTGCCCCTAACGACTTTTTCAAAAATAACAAAGGTATAACGAATGGCCAGAAGGAATATGACATCATAAAGTATCTATACTGCATAGTAGCATCAGGCGTCAAGAGATAAAAGATAACTATTGCTAGAAAAAACACATAGAAAAGATACTCTTGAGTTTTATTTGCATTTCTCTCCTTACTAAAAACATTTTTCGCAATGATTAATACCAATGGAAGAGTAAATATCATTAAAAAACTATAACTAAAAGAATCTTCCGTAGAATTTCCTGCATCAGACAATCTCTCAAGGGCATAAACATCCCCACCTAAAGAATTAAGCATAGATCCTGCTATTGCCACACAAGAAAGAACTATGACTATCACTAGACCCATAATTAATAGAAATTGTTTCTTGCCTATTCTATCTTTAAAGATTTTACGTAAACAGAAAAACGGTAAAAAGATACCTACACTTGTATGTAGAGTCATAGCAAATAAAGGTAACATGAAATTCTTCCACGTATATTTCTCAGACACACAATAATCAACAATAGCCATTAACATAACAGCAGTTGCGATTTCTTGTCTTTGCAAATGAATAGTCAAATTGAAATATTGAGAATAAAAACACATTATATATATTGCAGACACTGTTAGGATTAACCAATTATTTGGCCTAACAATACTGAAGAAACGTTTAATTGCCTTAAATCCAAGCATATATAAGCATACAGTAAACTCGAGAACAAATAATGGATAATATCCAAAACTTAAAATATAACCTATTATATTTAGTAAACCATACCCCATTTCTTTAGTTGTTCCTGCTCCATTATAATGCTCACCATATATGTTGGTAAGAGATGCCCAAATTGATTGTTTTGGCACCAATAAATAAGCATTCATATATTGGATTTGGTCAGAAGCTGGAGTTTTTGTAGCATTAAGCAATCCCATATAAATGGCTATCATAAAAAACAGTAAATTAAGAGGTCTATTACAGGAAACCTTGTTACTACATATTATAAACATTGTCAAAATGACAATACCTAATACCGGATTTATACAAAATAGTAGAAATAAGACTACTAAATTTCTATTTTCTTTGTTACTTTTTAACAGCATAAATCAAATATAAAAACATGCGAATTCAACAAACATTATGTGCACTATAAATTAGTCGTAATCGTGACTACTGTTTCACGCTTATAAGAACCATCATCAAAAATATGATGTTTATCTTTATAAAGTTCCATTAATACTTATAGAAGATACTTCTCGATAAAGATGGAGTCTAAGATTCTCAGTTGTTTCACCAGTTTTAGACTCATTTATAAAATCCTTATCCACTAAACTTTCACAAGTATATAGACACTTGTGAAAGTTTAGTGATTTACATAATTATTTAATAATATACAATCGATTGGCATGTATGACATTAGATACAATATTCATTAAGGAATTTCTCAAAGACGGATGAATACCAAATAAACCGAGTATCATTTTGTATTTCTTGTTCTGATTTACCTTAACTTGTATATATGGACGAGGCAATGGTCTAGACAAGATTAACTCTTTCTCTTTCTCTATATTATCTAAGATTTCATAGACTCCATTTATAAAATCACCTAAATTGCCACTTTTTTCATGCTTAATAATATCCTCATATTGCTCAAGAACATCTGACTTATCCAAAATCATTCTCTGTTGAGAAAATGAAAAATGGGATATTACAGTAGCACAATCAAAACAGTTTAATTTATGGATGTGAGCAGGATACATTACAGTTAAAAATTCTTCATCATCTCCTGTTACAACTGCATTAAACTTCTTAAAGTCTTCTCCAAACCAAGCAACTGCATTGATAGCAAAACGATTAAGACCTATCTCAAACTTACCACAATACAAATCTGAATAATTATTTGTTTTGAGGTAATTATTCAAGAACCAATCATGAAGTTGCAAAGCAAAATAGCCATTATAATTTCTAATATTATAGCACATGCATGGATAATACTCAGTCAACTTCAATAATCCTTCATTCTGAAGAATATAGGTAGATATGTCATTGTTTATAACAAGAGGTGAAACTAAAAAATATTGTGGATTAGCTATTCTAAATGAAACAATCTCCTCAAAAAAGTTTGGTGCAAGCCATACAACATCATCATCAAGTTTAATATAAATAGTATTATCATCTTGACAGTATTTATAAAATGCATCTATGCTTACCACT
>OQVT01003038.1_pt1 | contig 10791 bp, 9 predicted proteins | sample 1691561 | NCBI WGS metagenome assembly OQVT01 (sample SAMN03418260, study PRJEB22391) | human gut metagenome | biome: human-gut; feature: organic feature; material: feces | host: Homo sapiens | place: Tanzania | collected 2013-01
AGCACTGGCATCGCTAAAAGGCTGTTTTTTATGTTTTTTGTTTCTGTGCCCCCAGTATTTATCCACTGAACCGAAAAAGCAAGCCCCAATCCTGCACGCGGGATTGGGGCTGTATGGGGAATGGATGTGTGAGGAAATAGGGGTTACTTGAGGGTGACGAGGGTGCCGCATGGCTCGCCGGCGAGCACTTTGCGGAGATTGCCCTTCACGTCCATGTTGAACACATGGATTGGGAGTCCGTTTTCCTTACACATGATGGTGGCTGTCATGTCCATCACCTTAAGGTTGCGGTTGTAGATTTCGTCGTAGGTGATTTTGTCGAACTTGGTGGCTGTTGGGTCCTTTTCTGGGTCGGCGGTGTAGATACCGTCTACGCGGGTGCCCTTGAGCATCACTTCTGCCTCCACTTCAATGCCACGGAGTGCCGAGCCAGTGTCGGTGGTGAAGAATGGGTTGCCAGTGCCGCACGACATGATTGCCACCTTGCCTTGCTCCATTGCCTCGATAGCACGCCACTTGCTGTACTGCTCGCCGATTGGGAACATGTTGATGGCGGTGAGCACCTTCGATGGCTGGCCCACTGCGTCGAGACCTGAACTCAATGCGATAGAATTAATCACGGTAGCCAACATGCCCATCTGGTCGCCCTTCACACGGTCGAAGCCTTGCGCCGCGCCTTTCAGTCCGCGGAAAATGTTGCCGCCGCCGATCACGATAGCCACTTGCACGCCAGCGTCAACCAATTCCTTGATTTGCTCGCAATAGTCAGCCACACGCTGTGGGTCGATACCGAAGCCTTGCTCGCCCTGGAGCGATTCACCACTGAGTTTGAGAAGCACACGCTTATAAATTGCCTTCATAGTTTGTCCTGTTTTTTTGTATTTGATACTTGTTTGTGATTTCGTAATGCAAAAATAGCGAGTTTTGCGCCAACTGCCAAAAAAAAGGTTGGACAACCGCTCGGCGATTAATCCAACCTCTATATCTTACTTAATTAAAAGTGGTCAACTCTTACTTTGAAGCCTTAGCACGCTCAATGTATTTGTCGATGTTCATACCGAGAGCGGTGCGTGGGAATTGAGTCTTCATAGCCTCATACACGGCGAGTTCGTCGTCGTATTTCTTGGTGGCGTGAAGCACTGTAGCCTTCTTCTTCATGATGATAGGAGTGAGTGATTCGTTGTCGCCAGCTTGCTTGATAGCCTTGTCGTAGTTAGAGATGGCCTTGTCGTAGTTTTTCTTGTTCACATAGCAGTCAGCCAAGAGTGATTGAGCAGCAGGACCCATAATCTTACCGTTGAAGTTTGAGCCTTCGAGAAGTTGGATGGCTTCGTCGTATTTCTTTTGCTTGTAAAGAATAGTTGCTGCCATTTGTGCTGCGCGGTTAGCAGGAGCGTATGATTCGTTGGCAGCCTTCTTGTAAGCAGCAAGACCTGCAGAGTCGCCCTTAGTCACATATTCCATATCGGCCTTGTTGACCATATTTTGAGCGTCTTGCATACCATTGTTGCGAACCATGATAAAGATTGCAACAGCGGCAAATACTGCAACGATAGCACCAACACCACCGTAGATGAGCTTTCTGTTGTTTTCAAGTTTCTGTTCCCATGAGGTGAGCGTTTCGTTCACTTCGTCAACAGTTGTACGAGCTTGTTTGTTGTTCTGTTTAGCCATATTATGTTTTTAACTAAAAAATTTTCAATAGTTTCAGCTCGCAAAATTAATAGTAATTATTGTGATTTAAAAGTAATTTGCGGATTATTTTTCAAAAAAGAGCGAAAACGCATCAGTTATATGCTTAATTTGAGTAAATTTGCGGTCGAAAAGCGAGCAATATCACTTTTGCAAATGATAATATGATTTGAAATAAAGTACGGCTAATAATTTTGTTGGTAAAATGCGAAATGTTTTTAGATTAAGATTAGGAGCATCACTTCATTTTCTGATAGCCATAGGTCATTTGGCTTGCCTATTCTTTTTGGAGAAAGCGTTCAGGGCTTACGACATTTTAGACAACATGAAGCACCTCTGTTTCGGGCAGGAGTGGCTGTTGTATGCTATCACGGTTTGCTTGGCTGTAGGCTTTGCCATTGCTGGTTTTTATGCGCTCTCCGCCACTGGCGATATAAGGAAACTGCCATTACAGCGTTTAGCGATGATAGCGATTGTAGGTTTGTACTCTGTCAGAGTGATTGTTGGAGCCGTTTGGCTATCGCATGAGTTTTCTTATCTACAATTCTTTTCGACCTTAGTGCCAGCGTTACTCGTTTATTGTTATCTCCCCGGATTGAGACGAAACATATAATTTATTATACTTAAAGTGAAAAAGATTCTTTTGGCAATGGGCATGATGCCGCTACTGTGGTGCTGCGATGGTAGTGGCGAACGCAAAACGACAAGCAGTGGCACCGACACGGTGGCCACAACCAGTGCTGCGCCCACTCCCACCAGTGAGCGAATTGCCACAATGACCGAGGAAGTGCGTATGCTCATGGAGCAATTCGGCGAAAACCCCGATCCAAAACTTCTGCAACAGGCAATGAGTATCAACGACAGCATCGAGCGGCTCGACACCACACAGCAGGGACGCTTCAACACCGCTCTCACACGCGCGCAACTGCTCGCTATGAGCGGCAACATGCTTGAGGCGATGGAAATTCAGGAACGATTGCTCAGCAACAACCCCAACGACTTTGTGCGCCTCCAGTTCTACGCCGGGAAATACCGCATGGAGGGCAAACTCGACTCGATGAACATCTACGCCGAGCGTGCGTTGAGCAGGTGCGATAAGGTAATTGCCGACAGCGCCGACAATGCCGTGGCGGTGGACCAGGCGTTGATGAACAAAATCAACATCTACCAGATTCTTGACAACCGCAGCAAGGCGAAAGAGGCGAACGACCAACTCGCCAGCCGACACAAAGACGACCCCGACTACCAGTTGACCGACGAGGAATTTAACGAGGAATACAACGCCGCAAGAGCATCGCTCAACCAGTCGGCAGAGGCATACCGCAAAAACGAAAAAGAGATGCTTCGCAAGAGCGAGAAGGAAGTTCATCGAAAGGGCGAAAAGGAAAAGAGAAAACACTCCGCACCAGCGCAATAAAACGAATGGCAAGGCTTTGTCCCTCCCACATTAAATTTTGCCCTCCCACATCAAATAATTTTTGTATCTTTGCATTTGGATAACAAACGATGAACGCTCACTCGTATGGAACTTAGATGCCCACATTGCGGAAAAAAGCAGACACTGACGGTGGCAAAACTCACTGCCAGCGGTGGTGTGGTGATTTGTCCGCAGTGCGTGAGCGAGTTTACGGTAGATGTGAGCAAACTGCCTAAGGAGTCGCCAGCCGTGGCTGAACCTGCTCCTGAAGTGGCCGCCGCCCCCAATCCCCACAGCGAGGTGGCATTCTGCTCCACCTGTGGCAAGGGGCTGCCAGCGCGCGGACTGAATTTCTGTCCATTCTGCGGTGCGCCACTGCCATTTGCCGAAGTGAGCGCCACAGCCTCAGCCGCACCACAGCGCGCCACACAGGAAGCCCCAGAGCAAAGCAAAACCACACAAACCGAGGGAAACACACTCGCCGCACTTCCGTTCGTGAAAGTGCCACATTTCATCCCTCAAAAGCACGAGCCAGCAAGCCTCCGCTTCAAACTCATGGCATGGGTGGTGATTGCCGCCCTCATCGCCTTTTTCGTGCTGATGGTTTGGCACGGCAATGTGGAATAACACACCCCAAAACAAACCAAAAATTAAAAAATCAAAAATAATCGGTTTTTGCTATAATATTCTGTGATAATATGCGTTATTATGGAAAAATTTCGCTAAATTAGCATATTCATTTACGCAACCAAGTAAAAACCAGATATGACCGAGAAGAACAGATACTGTGTGATCATGTGCGGTGGATGTGGAAGCCGCCTATGGCCTAAGAGCCGTACACAGATGCCCAAGCAATTTATTGATTTCCTTGGAACAGGTCAATCGTTGCTACAACTCACCGTAGCGCGATTGAAAGGTATTATTCCACAAGAAAATATTATTATGCTCACTCGCAGCGAATATGTGGACCTGGTGAAGGAGCAAGTGCCCGAAATCACCGACAGACAGATATTGTGCGAGCCAGCACACCGACGCACCGGACCAGGCAACGCCTGGGCAGCCTACCATATCAAGGCACTCAACCCCGACGCAAAAATCATGGTGGCTCCGTGCGACAATATCATTCTGCGTGTCGACGAATTTCGCGATAGTGTGGAAAAGGCGTTCGAGTTTATTGAGCACCACGACACGCTGCTCACCTTTGGCGTGAAACCCACCCACCCCGAAACCCGCTACGGCTACATTCAGCAGGGGCGTGAAATCGACGGCGATTTCGCCATGGTGAAAACATTCACCGAAAAGCCCGACTTGGAGTTGGCGAAGGTGTTTGTGGATAGCGGCGAGTTTTACTGGAACACCGGCATCTTCTTCTGGAGTGCCACTTCCATTATCAAGGCGCTCAACGACAACGCCGCCAAGGTGTCGCCGAAGTTCCGTGAGGGCGAAGGCATCTACGGCACCGACAAGGAAGAGGATTTCATCAAAGAGATTTACTCCGCAAGCCAGAGCATTTCCATCGACTACGCCGTGCTTGAAAAGGCCAACAATGTGACGGTGCTCCGTGTTGATGGCATCGGCTGGACCGACCTCGGCACATGGGGATCGCTCTACGATGTGAGCCCAAAGAACCACGACGGCAACGTGCTGCAAGGCACCAAAACGATGATGATGAACAGCCACAACAATATCGTATCGACCCAAAGCGACAAGTTGGTGGTTGTGTCGGAACTCGACGACTACATCATTGCCGACAGCGACAACGCCCTGCTCATCGTGCCACGCAGCGAGGAACAGAAAATCCGCACCTATGTGCGTGAAGTGAAAGCCACCTACGGCGATGAATACAAATAATGCCCCCACGATTACCACGATTGGGCTATAGCCCAATCGTAAAGAAAATATATAAAATAACCGGCCGCGATTGCGGTCGGTTATTTTATTGTGCTAATAATAGATGTCGTCGTTGTCGGGGCTGCTTTGGTTCACGCGTCGGCCTTGGTTTTTTGCCTTTTGGTTTTGGCTTTGCTTCTTTGCCGCCTTTTCTTGGGCGCGCTTCACTTCTTCGCGCTTGCGAGCCTGCTCTTCTTGCTTTTGCTTTCGCTGGCGGTCGGCTTTCGCCTGCTCCTCTCGACGCTCTTTGGCCTCTTGGCGTTCCTTATCTTTCTTCTTCAGGAATTCCTCACGCTCCTTTTGGTCGCGCTTGGCTTGCTCCTGACGCATTTTTTCCTCTTTCTCGGCACGCTTGCGTGCTTCTTTTGCTGCCTTTTCGCGGCGCTTTTGCTCCTGCTTGGCAGCCTCTTTCTGCTCTTTTTCTTTGAGTTTTCTGAGTTTTTCCTTCTGCTTAGCCAGTCGCTCAGCCTCTTTCTTTTCCTCGGCTTTGCGCTTTTCGGCACGTTTGCGTGCCTCCTTGTCGAGTTTTTCCTGCTCTGGATTTGGCTTCACTTGCTTTTTCTCCTCCGCCGCAGGTTCGGGCTTCTTCTCCTTATGTGCAGTGGCGTGCGTGCGTGAGCGCACCTTTCTGCCACTGATGAGAATGTCCTTCAAACCGCAGCCCTTATTGAAGCGGCAAAGGTCCACAGCGTGGTCGATACCGGCTATCACGCCCTTTTCGGAGAATTGCCACAGCACCCAGTTGGCACCGCCCGTAAGGCGAGGCTCCACTTTTGAATAGCGGGCAATGAACAGCGGATAACCCGGAATTTTCCCACTCAAGTAGGAATTATAGAATGCGTGACCGGTGTAAATCATCGGTTTGCAACCATAGTGGTCTTCCAGTCTGTCGGCAAAGGCAAGCACCGAATCCACCAGCGCCCTCACCGTGAGGTTGTTGCCACGCACCTCCACATCAATAAGCGGAATCAAGTCCTGGTCCTCCTTCTTCACCACGGTAGTGAAGTTGCGAAACTGCTTCTCCACCGGCACATTCGGGCGGAAGAAGTGGTATGCGCCCACATGTATGCCGTATTGGCGCGCATTCTCAATGTTGTATTGATAGTGTCGGGAGCGATAGGTGGCGCCCTCGGTGGCTTTCACATACACGAATTTGATGTTCTTGTCCTTAGCCGTCGCGCTCCAGTCGATGTCTTTCTGATAGCTCGACACGTCGATGCCGTCGTAAATCAGATTTGCCGACGAACCGTTCACGGTCACCTGCGCGCACGAAATGCCGGCCACCACGGTGAGCAGCAACACAGAAAGCGTATATTTTAGCCAAGAGCTATGAAGCAACATGAGTGTAGTTGAAAAATTGCAGATACAAAGATAAAATAATTCCGATAAAACTGCACCTTATATAAATGCAAAAATGTATAAAAAACTCTGCTTATCGGAAGAATCTGCCCACTACTGGCAACTTCTGGAACATTTCGCCCATGTGCTCGCGGCGGAACATTACCACAAAGAACACCATCATCAGCACGCAGCGATACACCGTGTCGAGCACGGCAGTGCCGAACGGATGCCACAGCATGGCCACAAACAGCACGGCGGCGAGGCCGGTGTAGATGCCGATATCTTTCATCGGGTAGGCAATCGGGTAATGCTTCTGTCCCACGAAGTAACTAATCACCATGGCGGTGCCATAGCCAGCAAATCCGCCCCACGCGCAAGCCATATAGCCATACTTGGGCACGAAGATGAAGTTGATGGCGAAAAGCACGGCGCAACCCACAAACGAGAACACCGCGCCCCAAATGGTTTTGTCGATGAGTTTATACCAAAATGAGAGGTTGAAATACACACCCATCATGATTTCTGCCGCCATCACAATAGGCACCACCTTCAAGCCTTCCCAGTAGTCGGGAGCGATGATGTGCTTGAGCACGTCGATGCCGGCAATCACTGCCAGGAATGCGAAAAGGGTGAACATGATGAAGTATTTCATCGCCTTGGCGTAGGTGTCTTTGTTGTCCTTGTCCTTGCTCTTGCCAAACACAAACGGCTCGTAGGCGTAGCGGAACGCTTGAGTAATCAGCGCCATAATCATTGCCACCTTCACAGCCGCGCCGTAGATGCCCAGTTGCTTCTGCTGGTCGGCTGCCTCGTAGATGATGGGGAACAAAATCTTGTCGGCGGCTTGGTTGAGAATACCGGCGATGCCGAGCACTAAGATGGGCCAACTGTAGCCCAACATGCGCTTGAGCAATGCCCAGTCGAAGCGCCATTTGATGCAAAGCAGTTCTTTCCAAAAGAGGAAAGTGATGGCGCCTGTGGTCACGAGGTTGATGTAGAACACATAGCCCACATTGAGCGTGAAGTGGTCGTCGTAGATGCCGAAAAGGTTGCACTTCATTGCTGGCAATATCAGGAAGTAGAGCAGATTGAACAGAATATTGATGAAAATAAACGCCAATTTCAGCCCTGCGAACTTGATAGGCTGCTTTTTATAGCGGAGATAGGCAAACGGTATGGCTTGGAATGCGTCGAGTGCCACGATAATTGCCATCGACACCACCCACGACTGATGGTCGGCATAGCCGAGGGCTGATGATATGCCGGGCAGGAAGCCCACAACGGCTGCCACAAACATCAGTGCTGTTACACCCACCGACACCAGCGTGGTGCTATACACCTTTTCGGCATCCTCGTCGGCTTTGTTGGCAAAGCGGAAGAATGTGGTTTCCATACCATAGGTGAGAATCACCAGCAGCAGCGCAGTCCACGCGTAGAGGTTGGTGATCACGCCATAGCCACCAGAGGCGGCAGAGAGTGTGGCGGTGTAGAGTGGCACGAGCAGATAATTGAGGAAACGCCCAAAAATGCTGCTCACACCGTATATCGCAGTGTCTTTTGCAAGAGATTTTAAATTAGTAGCCACAGTGATAGTGTTTTTTTAAATTCTATATATGTATATATTTAATTCGTGTGAATGTAATCTACATTTTAGTCAAAAATGTTGCCCTGCTCGGCAATGCGGTGTCGCTTCAGGTGCTTGTAGGCGAGTTCGGTCACTTCGCGTCCACGAGGGGTGCGGTTGATGAAGCCCTCTTTCACAAGATATGGCTCATACACTTCCTCGATGGTGCCGGGGTCTTCGCTCATCGACATGGCAATGGTGTTGAGCCCAACGGGGCCGCCCTTAAACTTGTCAATGATAGTTAGCAAAATCTTATTGTCGATTTCGTCAAGTCCGTATTTGTCGATGTTCAGTGCCTCAAGCGCATAGCGGGCAATGGTGGTGTCGATTTTACCAGAGCCTTTCACTTGGGCGAAGTCGCGCACACGGCGCAGGAGCGAGTTGGCGATACGTGGCGTGCCACGGCTGCGGAGCGAAATTTCAAGTGCAGCCTCGTCGGTGATGGGCACGTTGAGCAATCGAGCCGAACGCTTCACAATCTGCTCCAGCACCTCGTGGCTGTAGTATTCCAAGTGGCAGTTGATGCCGAAGCGCGCACGCAGTGGCGAGGTGAGCAAGCCGCTGCGGGTGGTGGCACCAATGAGCGTGAATGGCGCAAGCGAGAGTTGCACCGATCGTGCGCCCGGACCCTTGTCGATCATGATGTCGATGCGATAGTCTTCCATCGCCGAATAGAGGTATTCCTCCACCACAGGGCTCAGACGGTGAATTTCGTCGATAAACAGCACATCGTTTTCCTCCAGCGAGGTGAGCAAGCCAGCCAAATCGCCCGGCTTGTCGAGCACAGGACCAGAGGTGACCTTGAAGCCCACGCCCAGTTCGTTGGCTATGATGTTGCTGAGTGTGGTTTTACCCAACCCCGGAGGGCCATAGAAAAGAGTGTGGTCGAGCGCTTCGCCACGCATACGTGCGGCTGCGACAAACACGCGCAGATTTTCCAGAATCTTATCCTGACCCGAAAAATCCTCAAATCGCACCGGTCGCAGAGCCTTTTCCACATCTTGGTCGCTGCGAATACGCTCCTTTCTTATGTCAAATTCTTCTTCCATCATATTTAAAAAGCAAATTTACAAAAAAATCCTTGCTCCCTCCTTCCTTATCCCATTTTTCTTTTCCCCACCCATAAAAAAACTGATGCCCACAGCATCAGTTTCCTTTATTATCCATTTCGCGCGTGTGCTATAGCACGCGTGCCATTTTATTGATGGGGAATGGTGTCGTGCTTTGCCTTGGGGTGCGAGGGTGTGTGGTGGGCATGGGTTTTGCTCTCCACATGACTGTGTGCCGCAGGCTTCTCCGCTGGCTTCATGGCTGCCGCTGGCTTGGTGGCTGGTGCCGTTTTGGTGGTGGCTGGTTTTGCCGTGGCAGGTGCCGTGGTGGCTGGTTTTGCCGTGGTGGCTGGCTTCGCTGCCACTGGTGCGGCAGAATCGGTTTTCACCGTCTTTTTCTCCACCTTGGCAGGCTTTTCAGCCTTAACTGGCGCAGGTGCAGCGTTGCCGCTCTTTCTGAGCGCTTCGAGGCGTGCTTTCTTTTTCGCTCCGCCGTGCCAACATTGATAGTCCACGCTGTTGAGCACGCCAAACTCGTAGCCATGCTGCTTGAAGTAGTGGATAATTTGTGGCAATGCAGTGACGGTGGTGCGCTTTGCGCCGGTGTCGTGCATCAAAAGGCACTGAATGTTGTGTCGCGAGCCACAAGCCGAGCGCACGAGTCGGTCGGCAGCAATGTTGTTGCCGCGCGCATCGCCAGAATCAAGGTTCCAGTCCACAAACTGATAGCCGCTGTCGAGCAAAGCCACGCACAGGCGGTCCATAAATTTAGGGTCGGAATTGTATTTGCGGTAAATCGAGTTACTGCTACCGCCGGGGAAACGCATGATGCGCGCACGCTTGCCGGTGTACTTCTCAATCAAGTCGTTGAGTTTGTTGAGGTCGGCAAAGTAGGAGTCGATGCTTTTATAGATTTTGAAATTGTGCGAATAGGTGTGGATTGCCACCTCATGGCCGTCTTTGGCAATGGCTGCCATGCGGTTGAGGTAGGGGGTGAACTGCGCAGTAACGAAGAATGTGGCTTTCACCCTCTCTTGGCGCAGAATGTTCAATATCTGGTCGGTGCACACCGATGGGCCGTCGTCGAAAGTGAGATACACGATTTTCTCGTTTTTGCCCACCACACGGAGTTGTTCGGTCACGGTGGTCACATTGTGGGCAGAGTCGTTCACCGAATAGGTCACCTCGTAGATGCCCTGTCGGTTCCAATTCACCTTCGAAGCGTCGATGGCGAGTTTTGCCTCGCCCGAATTGTCGGAATACTTCACGCCACGCGTCAGGAAGGTTGAGTCGTGAGGCTCGCCCTCCATAATCATCATTGGTCCACGAGTGGTGAGTGTGGGCGCGATGGTGTCGTCGGGGGTGGAGTCGAATATCGACGCTCCCGCTTTATTAGTGCACGATATGGTGGTGGCAGCGATTGTGGCTAACGTAATGATAAATGCGGCTTTTCGCCAAGATTGAAACAAATTCACTTTACTAATGTTTTTTATGTGTGCGTGGATTTTACGGAAAATTGGGTAAAACCTTTGTACAATACTATTTTAAAATATCAAACCCCGATGACTCGGTGCGAACTTCTTTAAATTGAACTACAAAGTTACGAAAAAATCCAAGAATTATAACAAGAAAATCAGAACATTAGGCACTTTTTAACATATCGGCAAACACATCACCGCACCAACGCCCCACACAGGCATTTTTCGGCTCAGTGGAAAAGTCTTGGGGATAGATTATGCATTGTTGCCGAATCGTGAATGTAATCAAAAACAAAAACA
>OQVT01003039.1_pt1 | contig 10789 bp, 12 predicted proteins | sample 1691561 | NCBI WGS metagenome assembly OQVT01 (sample SAMN03418260, study PRJEB22391) | human gut metagenome | biome: human-gut; feature: organic feature; material: feces | host: Homo sapiens | place: Tanzania | collected 2013-01
TTGCAAAACTTATTTGTGTATTTTTTATAGGATAACTTTAAAACAATAGATAATGGCTAAATATGGAAATGTTTTGGTTGTAGATGACAATGAATCGATTTTTACAACTTTAGAAATCTGTTTGGAGGGTGTGTTTGAACGTATACTAACCCTTACGAAACCCGATAAAATATTAGCAACTTTGGAGCAAGAACATATAGATGTTATTCTGCTTGATATGAATTTTTCTTTAGGTGTAAATAATGGACAAGAGGGGTTGTTGTGGGTTCAGGCAATTCATCGCAGACATCCTAATGTACCCATTGTGTTGATGACAGCTTATGCAGATGTGAAACTCGCGGTGAAAGGGTTGAAAAGTGGGGCTGTAGATTTTGTGACTAAACCTTGGGATAATCATGAACTTATCCGTGTGTTGAAGGATGCTATTGACGTGAATGCGGAAGTTGTTTCTTTAGAAAAAATGGAAGAGGAGCATGTGCGTAAGGTGGTTGATAAGTGTCATGGCAATATTAGCAAAGCTGCTGAATTACTTGAAATCTCACGTCAAAGACTTTATAAAAAGTTGGGCCGATGATGATAGTTGTTTTTATTCATGTTGTGGTACTTGTGGGAGGTTTGATTGCTTTTTTCCATCATCAAAATAAACTAAGGACGCGTGCTCATTTGATGCGAGAGGCAGCTCTGAATAGGGATTTTACATTTCGTTTGCCTGTAAATGGATTATTTTATGGCGAAAGGGCTTTGCAAGAAGCTTTGAACGACCTTGGGCAAGATATAGGTAAGTTGGTGGCGAAAAACGAGGTGGAGTCGTGGCAAAAACTAACAAGGGTGCTTACGCATGAAATTATGAATGTAAGTACACCGATACAAAGCATCAGTCAAGCCTATCTTGAACATCCGCAAGTTGTGGGCACTTCGTTAGAAAAAGGCATTTATGCCATTCATGAGGCAGCTGATAATTTGGTGGCTTTTGTGGATAGCTATCGAAAAATGACGCAACTGCAAGAGCCTGTGCTAAAAAAAGTGCGTTTAGAAAAATTCGTTTCTAACCTAAAAGTTTTATATCCGACCGTAAAATGGGAGGTTCAAATTCCTGAAGATGTTTTGGTTGAGGCAGACGAAATGCTTTTGCGTCAGGTGTTTGTTAATATAATAAAGAATGCCATTGAAGCTCAAGCTAAACGTGTAAATATAACATGGCAAGCACCTTCTTTGCACATAAGCAATGATGGAACACCTATTTTGCCAGAGGTGCGTAGGGATATCTTTGTTCCATTTTATACAACAAAATCCACAGGGACGGGCATTGGTTTAGCTTTATCTCGACAAATTATGACGATGCAGGGTTGTGCATTACGGTTGGCGGAAAAGGCAGATGCGGGTTATCATGTAACCTTTGTCTTAGACTTTTAGTAGGATTGTTTTTTCTGGTTTTAATTTAGTTTGTTTAAAACCGCGTTATGAATTCTCCTTCTCCTTATTCTTTCATTTATTCCCTCCTCCTCCCTTTCCTTCAAAAAAATCAGTCAAAAATCTATAAAACGGTGTTTTGTATAAAAAAGTTGTTGATAAAGATTGATTTTCTGTTGGTTGTTCCGAGAAAAGTTTCTAACTTTGCAGCCCGAATGGTGTAGTGTATACTTGCACCCTTATGACTTCGATAAAAATAAAACAAAATATATAACAATAAAAAAATAAAACAATGCCTACTATCCAACAATTAGTAAGAAAGGGCAGAAGCGTTGCAGCTGACAAGAGTAAGTCGCCTGCATTGGATTCATGTCCGCAGCGTCGTGGCGTTTGTGTGCGTGTGTATACTACCACGCCTAAAAAGCCTAACTCAGCTATGCGTAAGGTTGCCCGTGTGCGCTTAACTAACTCTAAGGAGGTTAACTCTTACATCCCTGGTGAAGGTCACAACTTGCAGGAACACAGCATCGTGCTTGTTCGCGGTGGTCGTGTAAAGGACCTTCCTGGTGTACGTTATCACATCGTTCGCGGTACGCTTGATACTGCAGGTGTAGCTAACCGTACACAGCGCCGTTCTAAGTACGGTGCTAAGCGCCCCAAGGCTGCTAAGAAGTAATTGAACCTCGGTTCGAAATGTGCAAATGTGCAAATGTGAGAATCTGCAAATGTTGAATGCGTTGATGCTGAAAATTGGTTCGCCAACGTGTGATTTGTAAACGGTATTCCGCATTTGCATATTTGCTCTTTTTAGTAAACACTACGCTTTCCCCTTGCAGTGGAATGCGTGTATGCACGCTTATTTATAATAGGTGTGCGTACGAAAAAAAACGGAACTGCACAACACAACAACACATACAGTTGTAAATTCTTTTTTTTATTCACACATTTGGTTTGCAGCGGTTGAGTAAACATCCCAATGGGGAGTTGAAGAACTGAATTGCAGCCCTAATAAACCAATTTTTTACTCAAAATGAGAAAAGCAAAACCTAAGAAGCGTGTGATCCTTCCCGATCCCGTATTTGGTGACGTAAAAGTTTCAAAGTTCGTTAACCACTTGATGTACGATGGTAAGAAGACTATTTCTTACGAAATCTTCTACAACGCCCTCAATATTGTTGGCGAGAAGATGAAGGATCAGGAGAAGAGCGCCCTCGAAATTTGGAAGGCTGCCCTCGACAAAATCACACCTCAGGTAGAGGTTAAGAGCCGCCGCATTGGTGGTGCTACTTTCCAGGTTCCTACTGAAATTCGTCCCGATCGTAAGGAGTCTGTAGCCATGAAGAACATGATCGCCTTCGCTCGTAAGCGTGGTGGTAAGACTATGGCTGACAAGCTCTCGGCTGAGATTATGGACGCTTTCAACGAACAGGGTGGTGCCTTTAAGCGTAAGGAAGATATGCACCGTATGGCTGAGGCTAACCGCGCATTCGCTCACTTCAGATTCTAATTTTCAAATTGAGAATACATTAAACGATGGCAAAGCACGATTTACATTTGACTCGTAACATCGGTATCATGGCGCACATCGATGCCGGTAAGACTACAACTTCTGAGCGTATCTTGTTCTACACAGGTAAGACTCACAAGATTGGCGAGGTTCACGATGGTGGCGCTACTATGGACTGGATGGCCCAGGAACAAGAGCGTGGTATCACTATTACCTCTGCTGCCACTACTTGCTCTTGGCACTGGAATAATCAAACTTACAAGATTAACTTGATTGATACTCCGGGTCACGTTGACTTTACAGCTGAGGTTGAACGTTCGCTCCGTGTGCTCGATGGCGCTGTAGCAACTTACTGTGCAGTAGGTGGCGTTGAACCCCAGTCTGAAACTGTATGGCGTCAGGCTGACAAGTATAACGTTCCCCGTATTGGTTACGTTAACAAGATGGACCGCTCGGGTGCCGACTTCTTTGAGGTGGTTCGCCAAATGAAGGCTATTCTTGGCGCTAACCCCTGTGTAATCTCAATTCCTATCGGTGCTGAAGAAAACTTCAAGGGTATCGTTGACCTTATCAAAATGAAGGCTATCTTCTGGCACGATGAGACAATGGGTGCTGAATACGAAGTAGACGACATCCCCGCTGAATTGCAAGACGAAGCTCAAGAGTGGCACGACAAGATGGTTGAAACCGCTGCTGAATGCGATGAAGCTTTGATGGAGAAGTTCTTCGACGATCCTTCTTCTATCACTGAAGAGGAAATTGTGGCCGCTATCCGTAAGGGTACTTTGGCTATGGATATCGTTCCTATGACGCAGGGTTCTTCATTCAAGAACAAGGGTGTTCAGACATTGCTCGACTACGTATGTATGTTCTTGCCTTCTCCTCTCGATACTCCCAACATCGTAGGTACTAACCCCGAAACTGGTGAAGAGGAAGACCGCAAGCCTAGCGAAGACGAACACACTTCAGCGCTCGCATTTAAGATTGCAACTGACCCCTACGTTGGTCGTTTGACTTTCTTCCGCGTTTACTCTGGTAAGGTTGAAGCAGGTTCATACATCTACAACACTCGTTCACGCAAGAAGGAACGCGTATCTCGTTTGTTCCAGATGCACTCTAACCACCAAAACCCTGTTGAAGTAATCTCAGCTGGTGATATTGGTGCAGGTGTAGGTTTCAAGGATATTCACACTGGTGATACACTTTGCGACGAAGATGCTCCTATCGTACTCGAGTCAATGGACTTCCCCGATCCCGTTATTGGTATCGCAGTAGAGCCTAAAACTCAGAAGGACCTCGACAAGTTGTCACAAGGTTTGGCTAAGTTGGCTGAAGAGGATCCTACCTTTACTGTTAAGACTGACGAACAGAGCGGTCAGACAGTAATCTCAGGTATGGGTGAGCTCCACTTGGATATCATTATCGACCGTTTGAAGCGTGAGTTTAAGGTAGAATGTAACCAAGGTAAGCCCCAGGTTAACTACAAGGAAGCTATCACTAAGACTGTTAACCTCCGCGAGGTTTACAAGAAGCAGTCGGGTGGTCGTGGTAAGTTCGCCGATATCATTGTAAACGTTGGTCCTGTAGACGAAGACTTCAAGGAAGGTGGTTTGCAGTTCATCAACAAGGTAACTGGTGGTAACATTCCTAAGGAATTTATTCCTTCAGTACAGAAGGGCTTCGAGAACGCTATGAAGAGTGGTGTGCTCGGTGGCTTCCCCTTGGATAGCTTGAAGGTTGAGTTGCTCGATGGTTCATTCCACCCCGTTGACTCTGACCAGTTGTCATTCGAAATCGCTGCCCTCCAGGCTTACAAGAACGCTTGCTCTCAGGCTGGCCCCGTTTTGATGGAGCCTATCATGAAGCTCGAAGTTGTTACTCCTGAAGAAAACATGGGTGACGTTATCGGTGACTTGAACAAGCGTCGTGGTCAAGTAGAAGGTATGGAAAGCAGCCGTAGCGGTGCTCGTATCGTTAAGGCTATGGTTCCTCTGGCAGAAATGTTCGGTTACGTAACAGCTCTCCGTACTATTACTTCGGGTCGTGCATCAAGCTCTATGCAGTATGATCACCATGCACCTGTATCTTCAAGCATCGCTAAAGCTGTGCTCGAGGAAATTAAGGGTCGCGTAGACTTGGTTAAGTAATTAACCGCATCTCATAAAAAACTTTTTTCTTTGTGCAGGGGCGGGATAACGAATGACTCTTATCCCGCCATCCTGACAAGGATTTTCAAATAAACATAATAAACAAAAATGAGTCAGAAAATTCGTATTAAGCTGAAAAGCTTCGATCACACTCTCGTTGAAAAGTCAGCTGAGAAGATCGTAAAGAACGTGAAGGCTACTGGTGCCGTTGTTAGCGGTCCTATCCCCCTTCCCACACGCAAGCGCATCATCACTGTTAACCGCTCTACTTTCGTTAACAAGAAGAGCCGCGAACAGTTTGAGATGTCTACTTACAAGCGTCTTATCGACATCTATAGCTCAACTGCTAAGACTGTTGACGCTTTGATGAAGCTCGAGTTGCCTTGTGGTGTTGAAGTTGAAATCAAGGTATAGTACCTGGGTTAAGACATCATACAAAACACATGTCCCCATTTCGGTTTTTGCTGAAATGGGGACTTTTGGTTAATGAATAATGAATAATGAAAAATTGATTATTCATTATCCATTATTCATTATTATGTATTGGTATTTTGCTTGTATCCTCTCATGATTTTTAATTAGATAGGGAATAAAAGTGTTCATGTTTTGTTGATGAAATTGTTTTTTCTTGTTTCTTCCTTCTTTTATATGCCTTATTTTATGTATGTTTGCAACTTACAAACACTAAACTCTTTAATAAAATAAGAAAGATGAATCGTTTTTTAAGCCTTATACTTACATTTTGCTTGGCATTAGTGGCACATGCTCAGCTCAAGCAATTTTCATTTAACATGATAAAGCCTACAGCCTTTGCTGTGCTCAATGTGAATAACCCTTCACTGCGTAGTTCTGCTAACGGTAAGAGTAAGCGTGTGAGTTTGCCTCGCATGTATAAGGGTGAAATGTTGCCCATCTGTGGTCAGAATGGTCAGTGGCAATGTCTTGAAGTGAAAAGCCGTAAAGGTGGTAACGTGCAAGGATGGTTGCCTAAGTCGCAAATGCGTGTGCTCCGTGTAGCACAACAGCAGCAGTGTGTGATGCCACCAGCTTATCGGGTAGAAGGGGTTAATGGCATGATAGGTGCGGCTATTGAAGGGCCTGATGCGCAATTCGTAACACGTTCGGAGGGTATGTATGGGATGCTCCCCTTTAGTGTGGCGCATCCATCGGGCAGCGATAATTATACGTTGCAATTCCTTATGGCTGGTACCGACCCAAGTTACACTTATGTGGTTACAACCTCGTTTGTTTTGACCCGTATAAATGGCTCGAAAATGAGTCTTGACTTTTCACGCGATGTTGAGGATGGGGAGATTGTCTACGAGATGCTTTATTTTAATATGCCACGTGCAATAGCAGACGGGGAGGTTGAAGCAAAGGTCTTAGACTTTTTGCAGAATTGTCCTGACTCAGAATTTGAGAATGTGATTGATGCAGCGTTCACTATAGATGGGGGCGTGAATAATGTGGTGGTATATTTTAAGGGTACGGATGGTAAACGCTATTCGTATGCCTACGATGGAAACGCTAAGACTAAGTGCCCCGCCCAAATTTTTCGTTGGGAATTCAAATAATAAAGTATTAAGTATTACATTCTATTGAGGTTCTCATGCGTTAACCAAACCCCGAACGGGGGTATTTATGAAAATTCAAAAATAAAAATTTATGGGAATTTATGGCTCATTGATGGACATTTTTGACTAAAAAACTATATCCCTTAACCCTCACATAGAATGTAATACTTTATCAGCGTTACTCATATAGAATGTAATACTTGATACTTAATACTTGATACTTAAAACTTAATACTTATTTCTAATATGGCTCGTACACTTATTCATATTGCACAGGGCATTACACGTCATCCTGATTATCGCATGGCGCAGCCTGTGGACTTTGTTTTGACCGAAGGAGAACCTTTGGCAATATGTGGTCCAAATGGAGGTGGAAAATCGCTTTTGGTGGATATGCTAACAGGCGCACACCCTTTGCTTGGCGATGCCATAAAATATGATTTTGGGGGTAGAAATGGGAATCGTGCGGCTGACAATGTGCGCCTTGTGAGTTTTCGCGATGTGTATGGGGGCAATGAGCCTGCTTACTATCAGCAGCGATGGAACCAGGCAGATGAGCAGGTTTTTCCCACTGTTGGCGAGATGCTTGTGCAAGCGTGGAAAACCTGGCACCCTGATGAGTCGGAAATGAGCTTTAACATAAACTCGAATCCAGTAATAGCACATTTAGGGGTAGATGAGCATGCAAATAAGCCCATCAACCAACTGTCGAGTGGTGAATTGCGACGCATGCAGTTAGCACGTATGTTGATGTCGGCACCCACTGTGCTTATTATCGATAACCCCTATATTGGACTTGATAAGGACGCACGTGTGATGCTTACGCAAGTGCTTGCGGAGTTAGCAAAAAAACTTACATTGGTGCTTGTGGTAAGTCGTAGTGAGGATGTTCCGCCTTTTATTGAGCAGGTAGTATGTGTAGAAAATAAAGTGGTGAGTGCTCCAATGTCTGTGACTGCTTATGTAGAGAAAGAACAAGCCACATTGCCTAAGAGGGCAGAACGTATCAAGTTGCCTAAGGATGCAGATTTACGCCATGAGGTGCCACAAGAGGTAATAGACTTTAATCGTATTAGCATTCGTTATGGTGAGCGTACGATTTTGCGTAACCTGAGTTGGCATGTACGTAGTGGTGAACATTGGGCTTTGGTCGGTGAAAATGGTGCGGGTAAAAGCACTTTGCTTTCATTGGTCTGTGCCGATAATCCGCAAGCCTATGCCTGTGATATTCGTTTGTTTGGATGTCAGCGAGGTAAAGGTGAAAGTATTTGGGATATAAAGCGTCGCATAGGTTATGTGTCGCCTGAGATTTATTCAACCTATCGTAAGTCTTTGCCTGCCATTGATATTGTGGCAAGTGGGCTGCGCGACACTGTAGGACTGTATTGCCACCCCTCAGACGAGGAACGTGCTGTATGTATGGAGTGGATGCGTGTGTTTCGAGCCGAACATCTTGCACAGCAAAATTATATGAAGCTTTCTTCGGGGCAACAGCGATTGGTATTACTTGTGCGAGCTTTTGTAAAGAGTCCTGATTTGCTGATTCTTGATGAGCCTTTTCATGGGCTTGATAATGCCACACGTTTGCATGCGCAGCACGTGATAGACCGTTATATGCAAAATCCTACCAAAACATTGATTATGGTGAGCCATTATCGCGAGGAGTTTCCGCGTTGCATAACTTGTTTTCAAATGCTTTTAAAGCAGAAGAATAAAGAGAATTAAAGTTGCGGTTCCTTCAATTACTAAAAATGTAGAAAGCATTGGTGTATCTTCCTTTCTTAATCGTTGTAATACATTCCGTATAATTCGTAAAAAATGTCTTGATAATAAGATGGACTTAAATCGTAAAAGCCTGTTGCGTCATATTTTTTAAACACAAATTGGACCGCTTCCCGTCCGTATTTCTGTTCGTTTAGGGAGGAATATAAATTGATATTATCCTCCTGTATCCGTTTTTCTGTTGGTGTTAGTGTATGCATATTATGCTTCTCCAAGGCAGTCATATGTTTTTATCTGGAATTGATCAAGGCCCGGATACATATCTCCACCATAGTAGCCGATCTGCAGTTCGATGATCGACTTACTGCCATTTACATAGTCAACACCAGTTGGCATATATCCTGTTGTTTTTGCGGCCTTGCAGTTATATGGTGTAACGGTAAGTTCACCACGAATATATACATAGTTATGGTCAGACCAGATAAGGCTGTCATCTGTTACCCACTTTACATCTGCTTCTACTTCATTATCGATAAACCACTGTGCCTGCTTATCAAAATATTCGTCTGGTGTGCCAATAGAATCATCAGCTCCATCCCATGCGATCATAGAGTTACCATCAAAATAATCTGCCAGCTTCTTTACATATGCTGCTTTATCCTGTGAGATCGTATGGTAGTCTGTTGCAAACATATCCTTAATAAAATTATTTGCGTATTCCTTTACTTCCTTTAGCTTTTCTTCATCTACCTGTTTGAGAAAAGTTTTATTATTTACGTACTCACTTACAACAGTATCCGGCTCTTTGCCATTTTCCTTTGAACAGAATCTTCGACAGCGTCTCCAAATGTAGATGGAGTTAAAACATCATTATCAATATACTCTTCTTCTAAATTATATGACGTTTCTTCATAATGATCATCTGTAAAAATTTCTGTTTTCATCAAGTGGAATCTGGTAGCTAAATCTTTTCCATGATAGAAGACATACAATGCCCATAAGTATGAGAATACTAAGTCATCATGAGCATCGTCTGAATGTTCTACTTTACCATTAGATTTAACAACCATAGTACATAATTCATCATACAATTCTTTTGTAGCAAATTTATCTCTATGATGCTGTACTCTTTGATGAAGTATTTCAATCAATTCGTTTCTACGTTGAAATGATGAAGTTGCTCCATACACTTTACATTTCTTTGAAGTCTTTTTAACGTTTGAAATCCCATCGAACTGTTCTTCGATAATCTTATCTTTGATTTCATAATATAGATTTTTCTTTACATTTGTACGTAATAGCATTTGAAGCACAGACGATCCGAATCCACCGTTGTTTTCTACAACGCATATAGCATTTCTAGCATATGTAGTTATAAAATTATATAGCAAATCTGCTAGTTCTGGCATGGTTATAAAGTTAGATTTAAATGTAGCTAATACTTTTGTTGTTTGAGAATCAATAATAGTGATAGCCGATGCATCTTTTCGTATACCAGATGATACGTCAACTCCAATAATTGGTGGATATGAACTACTTACCGATATAGAATCCCAGAATTTCATAACGAATTGGCCAGCTTTTCCAAATCTAAGAATATTAATTGGTTCTTCTTTAACTTGTGCTTCTATAATATCCAAATCTTCTCTATTGAGCCCAATAACCTTACCATGTAAATTCAAATGTTTGAAACAGAATGACATTCCCGCATCCGGCAAGTCAAAGAAACAGCCGCTGGCATTCTGACTGTCAACAAATTCATTTTTATTGATGCCTTTAAAACGAGCCATTCTTAATTTTAACTGGGGAGTATAATGCAGTTTATCGCAAAATAATGCTACAGCAGCTTGTATCGGCTTTCCATCTTTAAGGAGAGAAAGACGTTTTAGAATATCTTCCGTTGACAATGAAAGTGCACTCTCTGGCATGCGACCACCTCTTACACCCATGCGGACAGCATTTAAGATTTGCTTTTCGCTAAGATCCGAGATGTCATATTCATCAGCAATCTGATTTTCTAGCGTAAAAATATCCCAATAATATCCCAATTTTAGCTGGATTTAGGTATGTCCATATAAAGAAATATGCATTATACACACGTAAATTAGGGGCGTGTGGAGGCTGTTGGCTATTTAGTTCGAATCTTGTTCTCTCCGCAAAAAGTGACTCACAGGTGTCTGTGGGTCATTTTTTGTTTAGTGCCCAGATGTCTCAATTTTGTTTTCAGCAAACATCAGGCATTGCCCTGTGCAATTCTTTCCGGGTATTTATGGAAAAAGAAACGGGCATTGAACCCGAAGGGTTGGTGTTAATGCAGAGAAGGTGGCTGAGAGGAAATCTCGGCCACCTTCCCGGTCATTGGCTTTTTGGCTTGTGCGTTACACTCTCTGGCCGTAGGGCCTCACGATGTTGTCGAGAACTCTGACCTC
>OQVT01003040.1_pt1 | contig 10788 bp, 9 predicted proteins | sample 1691561 | NCBI WGS metagenome assembly OQVT01 (sample SAMN03418260, study PRJEB22391) | human gut metagenome | biome: human-gut; feature: organic feature; material: feces | host: Homo sapiens | place: Tanzania | collected 2013-01
CCTGATGTAGAAGGACTTTTGGATCTTCTTAACAAAAGATACGAAGGATACAATGTTTCCTTCCAGCTGCCGTCACTTAAAGTAAACAGTATGTCGCTGGGAATCCTTGAAAAACTTTCTGCGGTACGTAAAAGCGGGCTTACATTTGCAGTCGAGACACCTGAAGAACTCTGGCAGTTGAGTCTTAATAAGGAAGTTTATGCACAGCATCTCGAAGATATTGTGCGCCAGGCAAAGGCAGCAGGTTGGACAACTGCAAAATTCTACTTTATGATAGGTCTTCCTTTGGGCGATTATTTTGCAGAAAACCAAGACTCTCTTGCGGTGGGTTCTGAAGGAAGCGAAGAAAAAGTCATCGTGGACTTTCTGCTGAATCTTCAGGCCAGAACAAGAATCCAGTGCAATGTTAACGTTGGTATTTTTATTCCAAAACCGCATACGGCATACCAGTGGGTTACCCAGATAACACCGGAGCGCGCCCAGAAGAAGATGGAATGGATTTTCCAGAACCTTCCGCGGGGTAAATTCAGGCTTGGCAGACACAATTATGATGCTACAATTCTTGAAGGTCTCATAAGCCGCGGAAACTTTGACACTGGTAAAGTAATTCTTGATGCATACAAAAGGGGCGCACGTTTTGATGCATGGGATGATCATTTGAGAGAAAATATGCAGTTCTGGAATGAAGCCTTTGACAATGCAGTCTGGGACGTCAAAAAATGGATTTTCAAAAAATGGGATTTGAATGAAAGTCTTCCATGGGACGGTGTTTCGCTTGGTACATCAAAAGCATTTTTTAAGAATGAATGGAAAAAATCCCTGTCCCACGAGCTTACAAAAAGATGTGCTTCTGACTGTGACCACAAATGCGGAATCTGTAATTCCAAAGAAAAGGTAAGCGTACATACAAAAGAAGAAATAGAAAGTGTATCAACATGTATAAAAAATAAGACAGTTGCTGTTCCAGAACAACATCCCGAAAGCAATATACCTATTCTTTATAGGGTTGTTTTTAATTTTACACGGACCGGCGGCGGTGAATATATTGCTTACCTTGCACAGGTAGAAAGTTTTCACAAAGCAATTTTGCGTAGCGGACTTCCGTTTGTTTTTTCTTCGGGCTTTAATCCGCTTCCGAGAATTGAATTTGCCACTGCAATGACACTGGGCATTTCTTCAGAAGAAGAAACTGCTTCGTGCTGTCTTTATTCCCCGGTGGATGAAGATCGTTTTAAGGAAGTAATGAATTCGGTGCTTCCGCAATCTTTTAGGGTTACAGATGTGATGATATTTCCTGTTACCACTCTTAGAAAAAGGGAATCATTAAGTCAGGGGTTATGGGGGTGTATATATAAGTATACATCTTTAGAAGGTTTCGATTTGCGCGCCTTCCTTTCTTCACAAGAATACAAAATTCTTCGTGAACAGAATCCTCAGATAAAGACTGAGTGGAAGAAAGACTCGCTTTTTGTAACGTCCCCTTCGAGTGACAAAACTTTTAGAACGGCACTCGAAGCTTTCTGTCAGAAAAAATGGTATGAAGTCTGCCGTATCGTCAAGACAGCAACTCTTGCCAAACCGCAGATTTCGGGCTGGACTGCACGTGACGAACAAAACTGGCGCTGTGACAACAAAAACTTCAAAAAAGACGAAACTCTTTTGACCCCGGCAGACTCAAGTCCTGTTCCGTTTATGGAGCTTAATGCAAAAATTGCCGCAATAAACGCTGAACTCATTGACCAGCGCGAACAGATGAATGAACTTAAAAATGCCAACACCCTTGACGACAATAACTTACCTCATTAAAATGGTTTCATTGTGTTGATTCGTTATTCGGCAGACAGCAAAGGAAAGCCGGTTCAAAAAGCTGTAATATATACTAAGACAGAACATAACATTTCTCTAAAATCAATTGACCCTGATGCGCTTTACGTAATAAGTCGCCTGCGTGAAAATTGTTTTGATGCATATATTGTTGGCGGTGCAGTAAGAGATTTGATAATCGGCAGGACGCCCAAAGATTTTGATATTGTTACTGACGCCACACCCAGTAGAATAAAAAAGATATTCAGAAATTCACGCATTATAGGCAAAAGATTCCGTCTTGTGCACATTTTCTTCGGACAAAAGATTTTTGAAGTAAGCACATTCCGCTCTACGGTAGACGGTTCTGTAGGCAATGCTTTCGGAACAATGGATGAAGACGTTATGCGCCGTGATTTTTCACTGAACGCGCTTTACTATGATCCAATCAAAGAACACGTCATAGATTATGTCGGCGGAGTAAAAGACATCAGAAAGGGGATTGTGCGCCCGGTAATTCCCCTTAACCGCATTTTTATAGAAGATCCGGTCAGAATGCTCAGGGCTGTAAAATACGGTGCTACTACCGGCTGTAAAATTCCGCATTCGCTCAAAAAAAAGATACGCAGTTCTGCACCTCTTTTGGCACCAGTTTCCCCGTCACGCCTTACCGAAGAGCTGCTTAAAATAATCAACAGTGGACATTCTTATGACATTGTTTCGGGAACACTGGATACAAATCTGTTCGAATACCTGCAGCCTTCAGCTACAAACATGATGATAGAAGACCGCAAGTTTGAAAAAGCATATCTTCAGAGTTTAAAAGAACTGGATGCGGCCGCTGCGGCAAATCCCGGAATGAGGCTTGGGGACAGGCTTTTCTATATTTTGAGGGATTTTGTCACAAATCTAACGGACTGGAGCAGGGAAATAGAAAATGGATACCAAACAGACCGTGACCGAGTGGGCCAATGACCATCTGGGGCTCACCCTGGCGATCACCAAAAGACTGCATGAAGAGCAGACACCCTTCCAGCACATTGAAATCGTCGAGACAGAGCAGTATGGACGCCTTCTCATCTTAGACGGCGTTTTCCAGACTTCTGTCAAGGATGAGTGGACATACCATGAAATGATCGCGCATGTCCCGCTCATGATGCATCCCCATCCGGAGCGTGTGCTTATCATTGGCGGCGGGGACGGCGGCGTCGCACGCGAAGTCTGCCGCCACGAGTGCGTGACGCAGGTGGATCTCTGTGACATCGATGGCCGCGTCATCGAGCTTTCGAAGGAATATTTCCCGACGATCTCCAAAGTCCTCCTGGATCCGCCGAAGAAGCTTCATGTCCATGTGGGGGATGGCATCGCTTTTGCGGCCGCCGTGAAGGATTTCTATGATGTCATCATCATCGACTGCTCTGACCCCATCGGGCCGGGCGAAGGTCTTTTCACGAGAGAATTCTACAAAAGCGCCAAGGCGGCTCTTAGGGAAGATGGGCTCATCGTCCAGCAGACCGAGTCCCCGATCGTCCAGCAGAAGACTGTGCATGATGTCTTTGAGGCGATGCGTGACGTATTCCCCATCGTCCGCATGTATTTTTCGCACGTGCCGATTTATCCGGAGTGCATGCACTCCTTCATGATCGGATCGAAGAAATATGACCCGTTGACAGCCGAGGTCCGTGAAGACAGCCCGCAGCCGATGAAGTACTACAATAAAAATATCCAGAAAAGCTGCTTTGCCCTTCCGAATTTCATCAAAGACCTGATTTATAAGGGAACATACAGCTTTTAACGAAAGAGACGTGCGAAAGCACGTCTTTTGTGGTTGTCGGGTTCAAGGTTCAGGGTTAGCCCGTGGGACGTGCTGCCCCTTTGATTGTGAATGAAAGCCTCGTTTGAATTAGGAATGAGGAATGAGGAATTAGGAATGAAGGTGGCGGCTTCGCCGCAAGTATATATGGGACGATGCCCGAAAGTAGTATTCAAGTCACAAGTGACTAGTGACTGGTGACTGGTGAGTTGAATACCGCCTTCGGGCATCGCCACTATTTATACTCCGCGGCGCTTCTGATTTTTATGCGCCGCACCAACCCCTTTGAACCCTTTGAACCCTTTGAACCTTTTGAACCTATAGAACCCGCTGAACCTTTTCAAACGTAATCATGGGGCAGCACGCCCCACGGGCTAACCCTGAACCTCAATATAACTATTTTCCCTCGAATATTGTATAATAAGGTGTAAACTTATTTTGCGTTGACCAAGGAGGCATCATGTCAGTTATCGAAACAGCTTCGCGGGTGCTTCGGGATGAAGCAGCCGCTGTCCTTTCTCTGGTGGATCATCTGGACGGTGAATTTGAAAAAGCCGTTTGCCTGATCGAAGCGTCCAAGGGGCGCGTGGTACTGACGGGCATGGGGAAATCAGGCCACATCGCGCGGAAAGTAGCAGCGACGATGGCAAGTACCGGGACGCCGGCTTTTTTCCTGCATCCGGCGGAAGGCATTCATGGAGATCTTGGCATGGTGACAGCCGATGATGTGGTCATCGCGTATTCGAACAGCGGGGAAACGGGCGAGGTGCTGAATATCCTCCCGTCCCTGAAGCGCATCGGGGCGAAGCTCATCGCGGTCGTCGGGAAAAAGAATTCGACACTCGCAAGGAATGCGGACGCGGTGCTCGATGCGGGCGTCGAAAAAGAAGCAGACAGTCTGGGGCTCGCTCCGACGAGCTCGACGACGGCTGCTCTGGCTCTGGGAGATGCGCTTGCCGTCTCTCTGATGGAGCGCCATCATTTCACGGCAGATAATTTCGCGATTTTCCATCCGGGCGGATCCCTCGGCAAGCGTTTGCTTCTGACCGTCGAGATGGTGATGCACAAAGGCGAGGATAATCCTTTGATCAACGAAACGGCTTCGGTCAAGGATGCGCTCTTTGTGATGACAGATAAAGGACTCGGCGCCGTCTCTGTGACGGATGGGGACGGACGGCTTTTGGGGCTCATGACGGACGGTGATGTCCGCCGCGGCCTCGAGAAGGGGGAAGATTTCCTGCTGTTCCCCGTGAGAGATGTCATGACGAAGTCGCCGATGGTGATTTCTGAGCAGAAACTGGCGGCCGAAGCCTTGCACATCATGGAGAAGCACCAGCCGCATCCGATCACCGTGCTTCCGGTCTGTGATGAGGCAGGCAAGGCGATCGGCATGGTGCATATCACGGATCTTTTGCGACAGGGGGTCGTGTGATGATCGGCGCGGAACAGGTGAAGCTCATCGCTTTTGATGTCGATGGCACATTGACGGACGGGACGCTCGTCATGGGGGGCGGCGGCGAGGCGTATAAACTTTTCAACGCACATGATGGACTGGCGATTTCTCTGGCTCACCGCATGGGCTATGCAGTCGGTTTCATCACAGGGAGGACTTCGCCGATCGTAGAAGCGCGCGCGAAGGAGCTCGCCTGTGATTTCGTCCTCATGGGCATCAAGCACAAGGTCTCTGCCATGCATTCGCTCCTGAAAGAGAGAGGCCTTTCGTGGGATGAGGCGGCGTACATGGGCGATGACCTGAATGACCTGCCGCTTTTCTCCTTCGTGGGGCTCTCGGGCTGTCCGGCAGACGGCTGCGAGGAGAACCAGTCCGCCGCAGACTTTGTCTCGGCATATGACGGCGGCCGCGGGGCCGCGCGTGACTTTATCGAGTGCATCCTGAAATCTCAGGGACGCTGGGAAGAAGCGGTGTATTCCTTCCAAGAAATCGATCAGGAAGATCTCGTGCAGTGAGAAGCGCTGCTCGATTGTGGAATTAGGAATCTTGAGTGACTAGTGACTAGTGACTGATGACTAGTGACGGAAATGCCACTTTCGGGCATCGCCACTATTTATACTCCGCGGTGCTTCTGATTTTTATGCGCCGCACCACCATTTCTCACTTCTCATGCAAGGGGCATCACGCTTTACAGGTAAGGTAAGTTTGAAAGCAGGGATGAGTAGCTGGGGATTAGAGATTGGGGATTAGGAGTGACTAGTGACTGGTGACTTGAATACGACCTTCGGGCATCGCCCCATATATACTCGCGGCGAAGCCGCCACCACCATTTTCTAATTCCTCATTCGCGCAGAGCTTTCATCCGCAATCAAGGGGAAGCACGCCCCGTGGGCTAACCCTGAACCCTATTTTATTCCCTTTATATTTGGAAAGAAGAATCAGCCATGTTATTCAATGTACGATATGGACTCTTGAAGGGCATCAGCCACCTGCTGTGCAGGATGTCCTATGATCGGATCCTGTCCATCGGCCGCGTTTTGGGGCCATGCATCATGAACCGCATAGCCAAGCAGAGAAACCGCGGGATCGAGCAGATGATGCGGGGCATGGGCATCCGCCGCGAGGAGGCAGAGAAGCTGCTTCACAAGGTGTACGAGCACATCGGCATGTCCGCGATGGAAATGATGTACATGCCGCGTCTCTGTAAGGAAAAGGATCATATCGATGATTACGTGAAAATCGACCATCCGGAGTACCTGGAGGCGGCGTATGCCGAAGGGAAGGGCATCGTCGGCCTGACGGCGCATATGGGGAACTGGGAATGGCTCGGTGCCGGCCTTGCGCTTCATGACTATGACACTTCGGCGATCGGAAAGAAGCAGGCCGATGACGCACTGATGCGGATCATCAATGACTACCGCGCCCGTGCGGGGCAGCATATTTTCCTCACCGGGACGGGCGGCTATGAAATGATCGCAGCGGCGCGCTCGATGAAGAAGAATCACATCCTGGGCTTCCTCTCCGATAAGGATGGGGATGAGACAGGGATTCCCGTACTCTTTATGAACCGCGTCTTCTCCTTCCCACAAGGGCCCTGCGTCTTTGCCAGAAAATTCAAGGCACCGATCCTGCCGCTCTTCATCGTGAGAAATGAAGGCGGGAAGGGGCACACGATCTGTATCGGCAAGCCGTTCTATTATGAAGAGACCGGGGATACGAAGAAGGATCTCATGACGAACGCACAGAAGATGGCGACGATCATGGAAGATTTCATCAAGGCTATCGGTGCAACTCCAGTTATCTTCTCACAGCGCAATGAGTGCTGCGGCGGATACATGACCTTAAATGATAAGGAACTGGCACAAAAGAGAAGCAATGCGGTTGTAGCATCTGCTTTAGAGCAGCAGGCAGACTGCATGATCACAGCCTGTCCTCTTTGCCGTTACAACCTCGTAGCCAATGCAACTGAAAACCAGATTCCAGTTTACTATTTCACTGAGCTGTTAGCAGAGGCGCTTGGCGTAAAAGAGGAGGTGCAGGCATGAATATCAATAAAGAAATGATTACTGATATCAGTGGTGTGAACCCGCGCAAGTGTATGAAGTGCGGAAAATGTTCTGCAACCTGTCCGGCATTTGATGCAATGGATTATCATCCACATCAGTTTGTTGATATGGTAGAAAACGGAAGAATCGAGGCACTGATGCAGTCTAAGTCCATTTGGAACTGCTTAAGCTGCATGGCATGTGTACAGAGATGTCCAAGAAGCGTTGAACCTGGAAAATTAGTAGAAGCAATTCGTCTGGCTGTCATTCGTCAGCAGGGCATGAATCATTTAAGCGAGGAAGCAATTCCAGAGCTGCTTGATCCAGAGCTTCCACAGCAGGCAATTGTCAGCGCATTCCGCAAGTATAAGAGATAAAGAAAGGCTGGTTTACATATGCAGAAAATAGGAGTATTTGTATGTTGGTGCGGAAGCAATATCGCAGCAACTGTCGATGTTGCGGCTGTGGTTGAAGCCTTAAAGGTTCAGCCGGGCGTAGTATACGCAACCGACTATCAGTATATGTGTTCTGCCAGCGGACAGAACATCATTAAGGATGCCATCAAGGAATACGGACTGACCGGCGTAGTAATCTGTTCCTGTTCTCCTCGTATGCATGAGGCAACCTTCCGCAAGACCGTACAGGCAGCGGGATTAAATCCATACATGCTTGAGATCGCAAACATTCGTGAGCAGTGTTCATGGATTCATAAGGATATTAAAGAAGCAACTGAGAAGGCAATCATCTTAGGCCGTTCCGCAATCGCAAAGGTTCAGTTAAATGCACCTCTTACCTCTCAGACAAGCCCGGTTGTAAAGCGTGCGCTTGTAATCGGAGGCGGTATCGCAGGTATCCAGACTGCACTGGATATTGCAGATGCTGGTTTTGAGGTTGATATCGTAGAGAAGAAGCCAACAATCGGTGGTAAGATGTCTCAGCTTGATAAGACATTCCCAACACTTGACTGTGCGGCATGTATTTTGACACCAAAGATGGTAGATGCAGGTGCAAACGATAAGATTCATCTGTATACCTACTGTGAGGTAGATAAGGTTTCAGGTTTCGTAGGAAACTTTAGCGTAACCATCAAGCAGAAGCCGCGTTACGTTGATCCGGTAAAGTGTACAGGATGTGGTGCTTGTACCGAGAAATGTCCGTCTAAGAAGACACCAAACGAGTTTAACATGGGTCTTGACAACAGACCGGCAATCTACATCCCATTTGCACAGGCAGTTCCGAAGTTAGCAGTTATCGACCGCGATGCATGTATTCACTTCAAGACTGGCAAGTGCGGACTTTGTGTGAGAACTTGTGGTGCCGGAGCGATCAATTATGATCAGAAGGAAGAGTTTATCACCAAGGAGTATGGTGCAATTGTAGTAGCAACAGGTTACAATCAGATTAAGCCTGTTAAGTTTGATGAGTATCTGTATTCACAGAGCAAGGATGTTGTTACTTCCTTAGAGTTTGAGCGTATTATGAACGCAGCAGGCCCGACAAAGGGACAGCTTGTATGTCCGTCTGACGGAAGACATCCAAAGAAGATCGTATTTGTACAGTGTGTAGGCTCCAGAGGAGATTCCTGCAGAGACAAGTCTTACTGTTCAAAGATCTGCTGTATGTACACAGCAAAGCATGCAATGCTTGTAAAGGATCATCATCCGGATATCGACGTTACTGTATTTTATATTGATGTTCGTACACCAGGTAAGAACTTTGATGAGTTCTATCGTCGCGCTGTAGAGCAGTATGGTGTACATTATATTAAGGGTATGGTCGGAAAGGCTGCCTTAAGGTTCAGGCTTCTGATCTGTTAAACAACGAGCAGATCCACATGGATGCAGATATGGTTGTTCTTGCATCTGCAATTGAGCCAGATGAGAGTGCAAGAAATCTTGCAACGATGCTGACTGCAAGTATGGATACAAACGACTTCTTTACAGAGGCTCATGCAAAGCTTCGTCCTGTAGAGAGCCCGACAGCTGGTATCTTCTTATCAGGTGTTTGCCAGGGACCAAAGGATATTCCGGAGACTGTTGCACAGGCAAGTGCTGCTGCTGCAAAGGTAATCGGCCTTCTTGCAAAGGATTCCCTGCTTTGCAACGCATGTGTAGCTCATTCTGATGAGACATTGTGTAACGGATGTTCACAGTGTGCAAATGTCTGCGCATATGGTGCTATCACCTATGAAGAGAGACTTGTTATGGACAAGGGTGTTCGTGAGACAAGAAGAGTTGCAGTTGTTAATGAAGCAATCTGCCAGGGCTGCGGTGCTTGTACGGTTACATGTCCGTCCGGCGCTATGGACCTGAAGGGATTTGCAAATAATCAGATTATGGCGGAGGTAGACGCAATATGCAAGTAAATGAGACAAATGAAAACAAAGAGTTTACTCCTCTGATCGTGGCATTCTGCTGTAACTGGTGTTCCTATGCGGGAGCAGACTTAGCTGGAAGCAGCCGTCTGAATTATCCGGCAAATGTCAAGATTATTCGTGTACCATGCTCCTGCCGTGTAAATCCGCTGTTCATTTTGCGTGCGTTTGAGAGAGGTGCTGATGGTGTTATCCTGTGTGGATGTCATCCGGGCGACTGCCATTACACAACTGGTAACTACTACGCAAGAAGAAGAATGACACTTCTGTTCTCTATGCTTGATTATCTGGGCATTGAGAAGGAGAGAGCAAGAGTGGAGTGGGTTTCTGCAGCAGAGGGTGCAAGATTTGCATCTGTTATGAATGATTTTGTGGACACCATTACAAAGCTTGGTGAAAACAGAAAGTTGAGGGATCTGCGATGCGAGAAATAAAAGAATTACTGGTGTCAAAAATCAATGAGCTTATTGATAACGGCACTGTAGACCGCGTGATCGGCTGGAAGGCCGGTGAATTCTGCTACGACGTATCTCCGGCTATCTTCACAAAGGAGAATCTGGACGAACTCGTTTATAATAGCTTCTGCGGCGCAAACCAGAGTAAATTTTTAGTAGGCGCTGCAACAATGGATGTGCCGTTCCGTGCACCGAATGCACCGGAACCGCCGCAGCCAAAGAAGATCCTTGCACTGCTTAAGCCGTGTGACTGCTACAGCTACAATCAGCTGCAGACAGAGCACAGACTGGACGCAGAGAAGGTTTATGCACTGGGAATCCCATGTACCGGAATGATCGATGTTAATAAGATCAAGGCAAAGGGAATCACAGGTATCCTTGGCATCGAGGAAGAGGGCGATACCATTAAGGTAAAGACTCTTTACGGTGATGAGGAGTGCAAGAAGAGTGAAGTGCTGTTAGAGCGCTGTATGGTATGCAAGGGCAAAAATCATGTAGCTGGCGATGAACTTTTAATTCCGGATGAGGAAGCACCAGAAGTTCCAGTAAGTGCAGATCGTATGGCTGAGGTTGCAAAGCTTGAGGCAATGACAGAGCAGGAGCGTTTTGATTTCTGGAGAAGCCAGCTGTCAAAGTGTATCCGCTGTAATGCATGTCGCAATGCATGTCCAGCATGTACCTGCCGTACCTGCGTATTTGATAACCCGAAGTCCGGCGTTGCTGCCAAGGTAAACAATACTGATTTCGAGGAGAATATGTTCCACATCATGACGGAGAAGGCCGCCGCCCTGTCCGAGCGGGTGGAGGTTCTCAGCCGCCGCAGCATCCGGGAAAAGCTGCTGTGC
>OQVT01003042.1_pt1 | contig 10780 bp, 7 predicted proteins | sample 1691561 | NCBI WGS metagenome assembly OQVT01 (sample SAMN03418260, study PRJEB22391) | human gut metagenome | biome: human-gut; feature: organic feature; material: feces | host: Homo sapiens | place: Tanzania | collected 2013-01
CCATCTGAGAGCTGCGAAGAGAAGGGTGTTGTCTATAGAATCAAGGAAGAGATGGAGAAGCTTGGATACGACAAGGTTGAGATCGACAAGCTTGGAAACATCATTGGTTGGATGGGAACTGGCGACAAGATCATCGCTATAGACTCCCATATAGACACCGTTGGCATTGGAAACATCAACAACTGGACCGCAGACCCATACAAGGGCTGGGAGAGCGAGACCCAAATCTACGGCCGTGGCGGATCCGACCAGGAAGGTGGAATGGCTTCCGCAACATACGGTGCAAAGATAATGAAGGACATGGGTCTCATTCCAGAAGGCTATAAGATCATGGTCGTTGGATCCGTCCAGGAAGAGGACTGCGACGGCATGTGCTGGCAGTCCATCGTGAACGAGTATTTCAACGGACCTGAAGATGCTGCAAAGCAGATCGAGTTCGTCATCTCCACAGAGCCTACCGACGGCGGCATCTACCGCGGTCACCGTGGAAGAATGGAGATAAGGGTTGACATGCACGGTGTGTCCTGCCATGGTTCCGCTCCAGAGAGAGGAGACAACGCAATCCACAAGATGGCTGAAGTAATTGAGAACGTAAGGGACCTCAACGAGAACGCTGCGGATAACGAGCACATCCATGGCCTTGCCAAGATGCTCGATCCAAAGTACAACCCAGAGCACTACGAAGATGCCCGCTTCCTAGGAAGGGGAACCTGCACAACATCCCAGATCTTCTACACATCCCCATCAAGGTGTGCAGTCGCAGACAGCTGCTCCATCTCCATCGACCGCAGAATGACCGCAGGCGAGACATACAAGAGCTGCCTAAAGGAGATCGAGGACCTTCCTGCCTGCAAGAAGTACGCAAAGGACGTCAAGGTCTCCATGTACATGTACGACAGACCGGCATGGACAGGCCACGTCTACGAGACCGAGTGCTTCTTCCCAACATGGATCAACAAGGAGAGCGCACCACACGTCAAGGCACTTGTGGATGCCCACCATGCACTTTGGGGCGACACAAGACTTTGGGCCGATGACGTTGCAAAGGAAAAGAGAGTTGGCCGCCCACTCTGTGACAAGTGGACGTTCTCAACCAACGGAGTATCCATCCAGGGTCGCTATGGCATCCCATGCGTGGGCTTTGGACCTGGTGCAGAGTCCCAGGCACACGCTCCAAACGAGATTACATGGAAGCATGACCTTGTTGTATGTGCAGCTCTCTATGCAGCTGTCCCAATGCTCTACAAGCCAGAGGACAAGCAGGGAAGCGCAACATCGTTCCGTCAGGAACTTACTGGAAACGACATCCGCTAATTTATCCGCTGATTTAGGAGAGTAAAAATGAGCAAAGCATTTGAACTTGCAAGACATCTTGAGACCTTGCACATCAACAACATGTACAAAAACGATTTCTACTGGACTTGGGACAAGACCGACGAGGAACTTGACGCAATCTTCACAGTCGCCGATGCGCTCAGAGACCTTAGAGAGCACAACAAGAGCACACGCATCTTCGACTCCGGCCTTGGAATCTCCATCTTCAGAGACAACTCCACTCGCACACGCTTCTCGTTCGCAAGCGCCTGCAACCTCCTTGGTCTTGAGGAGCAGGTCCTTGATGAGAAGGTGAGCCAGATCGCACACGGCGAGACCGTCCGCGAGACAGCCAACATGGTCTCCTTCATGGCCGATGTCGTTGGTATCCGCGACGACATGTTCATTGGCGAAGGCCACAAGTACCAGAAGACGTTCATCGATGCATGCGAGTACGGCTACCGTCACGGCATCCTTGAGCAGAGACCAACCCTCGTGAACCTCCAGTGCGACGTTGACCACCCAACCCAGTGCATGGCTGACATGCTCCATGTCATCCATCAGTTCGGCGGTGTTGAGAACCTCAAGGGAAAGAAGGTTGCAATGACATGGGCATACAGCCCATCCTACGGCAAGCCACTGAGCGTTCCGCAGGGTGTCATTGGACTGTTCACAAGATTTGGAATGGACGTAACCCTTGCGCATCCAGAAGGCTACGAAGTCATGCCTAAGTGCATAGACATTGCACAGAAGAATGCAAAGGCAAGCGGCGGTTCGTTCAAGCAGTGCAACAGCATGGACGAGGCATTCAAGGATGCTGACATCGTCTATCCAAAGAGCTGGGCTCCGTTCGCAGCAATGGAAGAGAGGACAAAGCTCTACCAGAAGGGAGACAAGGCCGGCATCGACGCCCTTGAGAAAAAGCTTCTTGCCCAGAACGCAGAGCACAAGGATTGGACATGTTCGGAAGAGAAGATGAAGCTCACAAAGGACGGCAAGGCACTCTACCTCCACTGCCTCCCAGCTGACATCACAGGTCTTTCCTGCAAGGAAGGCGAGGTTGACGACACCGTCTTCGACCGCTACCTCGATCCTCTCTACAAGCAGGCTTCCTACAAGCCATACGTCATTGCTGCAATGATCTTCATGTCAAAGGTCAAGGATCCTGTAAAGGCTCTCATGGCCCTTGATGCAGCAGACAACCTTCGCAAGCTCTATTGAGTTCGATAAGGTGTTCTTATGTGAGGCTCCGTTGAAGAACGGAGCCTTATTGTTTTTTCTTGAAAACGTTTGGACTATGGCAAAAGTTTTTTTGGACAGGATGTGAAGTTTTGTCATTTTGGATTGATTAGCGTATGGTTTTCATTTACAATCAAATGACATGTTTGTAAAAAGCATGTAAAAGGAGAAAAAGAACTATGAAAAAGCTATTGAGCGTTTTACTCGTAGTGTGTCTTGTCGCCGGCTTCGCATTCGCAGAAGGCCAGGGTGAGAAGGCAGTCGATACCATCGAGTCCAAGATCGAGGCAGGTCAGAAGATGACAGACTCCCAGCTTCTTGAGCTTGCAAAGCAGGAGACAGGTGCATTCTATGTATACGGAAACACATCTCGTATCGCAAAGGCCGTATCGAATTTCGTTGCAAAGTATGGTGCTGAGCTTGGTCTTACCGAGAGCAACGCCGTTGGAACCAAGATGAACGACACCGACATCTACACAACCCTCTTCCAGGAAGCCGCAGGTGCATCCAACAAGGTCGCTTCAATGGTCATGATTCAGGATGGTGCACAGCTTTCCATCTACAGGCAGAACTCCTCCATCATGCTCAACTACGTTCCATCCACAGTTGCTGACAAGGTCGATTCAAACGACCTCGTTCCACTTGTGCACCAGTACATCAACAAGCTCTTCATTTGGAACAACATTGGCGACAACGCTCCAGTGATCACCAACGTATGGCAGCTCACAGAGGCAGCTCTCAAGGACAAGGTGTTCTTCAAGAACCCAGCTGCAGAGCAGGTCAACATGAACTTCCTCATCATGTGCACAAGCGATGCATGGGCAGCTAAGCTCGCTCAGGCATACAAGGACTACTATGGCAAGGACATCGAGCTTGGTTCCTACAAGAACGCAGGATACAAGTGGGTTGCAGAGTTCATTGCAAACGTGAACTTCTCCATCTCCTCAGACTCCACGATCTGCAAGACCATGGCTAAGGCTGACAGCGAAGGATGCCTTGGACTCTTCGTCCTCTCGAAGACAAGAGACCTCGATGCCTCCCTCAAGGCAAACCTCACGGTTGGTGCATTCACGGAGCAGCAGGTCAATCCATTCTCTGGCTTCATGTATCCAATGTACGTCCAGATGACGGCAAAGTGCCCAAGACCTTACACAACGATGCTCTTCATCAACTACCTGATGAGCAGCGAAGGTTTCACTCCATGGGGCGGTGCAGGTACCGACATCCTTGGTGCATATTCCACAAACCCAGAGATTGGCGCTGCTGAAGGCGACCAGCCAATCAACTTCTGGAAGGACTGCCTCGTAGCAGAGGATGCTTCCTACATCATGGTCAACAAGTCTGCAGTCACAGACTTCGTCAATGCAGAGATTGCAAAGAAGTGAGCTTGATTGCTCAGCTTTGGGGCAGGTAGAGGCCTGCCCCAAATTTTATTTTTCTTTCATCCAAGGAGTATCGGTGAATGAATGAAATTACAAAGACAGCGGTCCACAAGAGAAAGCTGAAGTACAGGGTGAGGGACTTCGTCTCAAAGCCTGAGAACATCATACTTTCCATAACTGTGGTCGTCCTTGGTTTCTTTACAATCTATCCGTTGCTTCTGCTTCTTAAGGATACCTTGACGGTAAACATTGCAGACCTTCTCTATCCAGAGCTTTTTGGTAAGAAGGTTGGTTCCTTGACTACATTCCACTGGAAGAGGATGCTGTTCTCCAACATGAGCAGTACGTACTTCTGGAATCCTCTCAAGAACGCAGTGCTCATGTCCGTCCTGGCAAGTTTCATTGCCATCCTTTATGGTGGAGTAGTCGCATTCCTCATCACGAGAACGGATATGAAATTCAAGAAGTTCTTCTCAACGGTCTTCATCTTCCCTTACATAATGCCATCCTGGACCATTGCGACGTTCTGGAAGAACTTCTTCCAAAACCCGTACATTGGTTCCTATCAGAGCGGAATGCTCTATTGGCTTACGGGAATATGCGTACCTGAGAAGTTCGTCTACGGACTCGTCCCTTGTGCCATAGTGCTTGGTCTTCACTATGCGCCGTTTGCATACATCCTCATTGGTGGAATCCTGAGGAACATGGATGCGAACCTTGAAGAGGCCGCAACGATCCTCAAGGCTTCAAGGGCCAAGATAATAAGAAGGATAACACTTCCCATAGTGATGCCTGCGCTGCTTTCCACTTTCCTGCTTGTGTTCTCAAGCAGCATGAGTGCATACGCAGTACCTCAGTTCCTTGGAGGAGCCAGCGGTTTCAGCGTCCTTACTACGACGCTCAAGCAGTTCATCAACAGCGGATGGTACGGTCAGGGCTACATCATGTCAATCTTCATGATTCTCTTTGGCCTCATAATTCTGGGAATCAACCAATATGTGACTGGAAGCCGCAAGAACTTCACCACCGTCACGGGAAAGAGCGGTCAGATCTCCTATATAAAACTAGGGGTTTGGAAGTACATAGCAGCTGCAATCCTCGTGGTTCTTTGCGTGTTCTGTTCGTTCATGCCTCTTGTGAGCTTTGCCCTTGAGTCCTGTACGGACATCCCCGGCGACTACAGCAACCTTACGCTCAAGTACTGGATAGATCCAGGTTTCCCATTGAACAATGGACTTCATGGTCTTTTCTATGAGCCTCAGGTCTGGGCTGCGTTCAAGAACAGTCTGGTGCTTTCAATAAGCTGCTCGTTCATAGCGGGAACCATGGGAATCCTCATTGGATACGCAGTCTCCAAGAGACGAGGATCCAAGCTTGCAAAGCTTGCAGACAACCTTGCGTTCCTTCCGTACCTCATGCCTTCAATGGCATTGGGAGCTGCGTTCCTTGCAATAGGTGCAAAGATGGGCCTTAGCAAGACGATGGGTCTTCTGGTCCTTGTGGGTTCAATAAAGTACCTGCCGTTTGCATCCCGTAGCGGAATCAATGCAATGCTTCAGCTGTCAGGTGAGATAGAGGAAGCTGCAATCATAGTGAACGTCCCTTGGTACAAGAGGATGCTTAGGATAATCTTCCCAATACAGAAATCCACCTTCATTTCAGGATACCTGCTTCCATTCACATCCTGCATGAGGGAGCTTTCGCTGTTCACTCTGCTGTCATCGGGTTCCATCTACCTTATGACCACACTGCTGGAGTATTGGCAGGTTTGGTGCGACCAGAGCGCAAACGCCTTGAACCTTCTCATAGTCGTGACGGTTCTTGCGATAAACCTTTTGGTCAACAAGCTCACAGGAGCAAGCATAGACAAGGGCGTTGGAGGTTGATATGCCAGAGATTAGATTGGAACACGTTTCAAAACGTTTTGATAAATTCGTCGCCGTTGATGATCTGAATCTTCACATCAACGAGCATGACTTCATTACTCTCCTTGGTCCAAGCGGTTGTGGAAAGACCACTACGCTTAGGATGATTGCGGGTCTTGAGACCCCAACGGAGGGTAGAATCACAATTGGAGACAAGGTCGTATTCGATGCAGAGACGGGTGTCAACATCTCACCCGCAAAGAGGGACATAGGTTTTCTTTTCCAGAACTACGCCCTGTGGCCCCACATGACGGTCTATGACAACATAGCCTTTGGTCTTGAGAACCTCAAATGGAAAAAGGATGACATCAAGGCCCGTGTTGACGAGATGCTCAAGATGCTCAAGATAGAGGAGTTCGTTGCCCGCTATCCAGCCGAGCTCTCCGGTGGCCAGCAGCAGAGAGTCGCCATTGCAAGGACTTTGGCTCCAAAGCCGCAGGTCCTTTTCATGGACGAGCCGCTCTCGAACCTTGATGCAAAGCTAAGAAGCGAGATGAGAACGGAGCTCAAGAGACTTCACTCGGATTCCAACTCCACGTTCGTCTACGTCACGCACGACCAGCTTGAGGCCATGACCCTTGCAACCAAGATTTGTCTCATGGAGAAGGGTGTCCTCCAGCAGTACGACCCACCTCTTACGGTCTATGCAAAGCCTGCGAACCTATTCGTCGCAGACTTCGTTGGAAACCCAACCATGAACTTCATCAAGGCGAAGGCAACCCCTCAGAATGATGGCGTCATGATGGACTTCCTTGGCGTGAAGGCTCTCTTCAAATCAAAGGAATCCTTCGCCCTCGAAGGCTCAGATGTCATCCTTGGCATACGCCCTGAGTTCTTTACGATCTGCGAGGACGGCAGAATCCATGCCACAGCGTACTCCACGCTTCCTGCTGGTATGGAGACAACAGTCAAGGTCCACCTCAACGGAGAACTCATCTCTTCCGTTGTCTTTGGTGCCATAGACTTCAAGGTTGACCAGCCAATCCGCTGCGACATCGTTGGTAGCGAGATATGCGTGTTCGATCCAAAGAGCACCAAGCGTCTTGCCATTGGAAGCCTTTCCGTCTGTTGACCTCTTTTGTTTCTGAGTCGCTTTTTGGCACAGGCAGTGCATCAAGCATCGCCTGTGCCTTTTTCTTGGCTCTTCACGTTTTTCTAGGGAATGGTCCTCTGCCGGATAGTCTGGGAATGCCTCATGGAAGCGAAGTGGGTTCTCTTCTAGGCGGCCGTCCAGGCATCCTCTTCCTGGCCGAAATGACATGAAAACATCGAAAAGGCGCTTTTCTAGGCAAAACCATGCACACAAACAGCGGAAAGAAGGGTCTTCCGAGTTTTTGTTGGTCAATAGGAGAAAGAAGGTTCTTCCTTTCATTAGACGATTGAAAAAAAGAGCATGGACGTCTACTGTTCAGCTACCACACCAAAACAAAGGACACCGCCATGCTCAAGCTTCGCCCCCAGTCTATTGAAATCCTGCTTCCTTGTGAACCCTTTGGGAAGACGTCAAGCGAAATCAAAGGGGAGGACCTGTACATAAGGTTCGAACCCAGCCTTGGACCGGAGAGGTGTCCGCACTGCGGCGGTGAACAGACAGTGCATGCATGGAGGGGGATCAGGCTGGACGGACCTCCGACGGGAATCCACAGGCACACATACTGGGATGTACGGTACAGGGTGTGCAGATGTACGTTCTGCGAGGCGTTCAACACCGAAGCGATCCCTTTCAGGTTCGGCAGGACGCACTGCACCACATACCTCGCGAAAAAGCTCTGCACCGACCTAGGGCGTCATGACCAGAGCATAAAAGGAGTTGCACAGAGGTACGGAATCTCCTGGGACAGGGTCAAGGCGGTGCACAAGGAGTTCCTTAAGGACCTGCGAGCCCTTGCACCACAGCCCGATCCTCCAGAAATCTGCGCCGTCGATGAATTCGCAGTGGAGAGGAACCACCGCTATGCCACACTTGTCATCGATGCAAGGACGAAGCTCCCCCTCTATCTGCACCGGGGCAATGCGGCGAAGGATTTCGAACCTTTCTTCACAATCTACAGCAAGGGGTTCTACAAGGCCATCAAGGCATTCGCCATGGATCAGAACACAAGCTACAGCGGCGTAGTGGGCCGGCGCCTTCCACAGTGCACCATAGTCTGCGACTACTTCCACATCATGAAGAACTACAGCGAACAGGTCACGGACGCCGTGCGCAGGAGGACGGGAAGACTGTTCATGAGGCTCGGAAGGAAGGATGACGCCTTCAGGATCAGGAACGCCGCAAGGTTGCTGAACAAGCGGTTTCCTGTCAGAATCACGGATGAATCCGACTGGAGCGCACGCCTAATGCTGGATGTGATGATGAAAAAGAACCATGACCTGGATGTCTGCATCCACATGCGGGAAAGGCTCCAGGACCTCTATGACAGCTGCAGGGATGCTGCGGCAATGGCCAAGGGGTGGGGGCTGTGGTGCCGGATGGCGAAGGAATCGGGGGTTCCCGAGCTTGTACGGTTCGCGGAGAAGAAAAGGCTGAGACAGCAGGAGATCGTCAACCATGCCCTGTTCCCGATATCTTCGGGAACCATCGAAGGCTGCATGAACAGGATCAAGGTTCTGAAGCGCGTCTCATTCGGACTGCGGGACTACGATTATTTTTTTCTTCGTATCTGGCAGGCGTTCCTGCCGGAGGGAACCTACAGAACCCTATCGGACAAAGTCTGGGACGACCATATGTGCACGGCCTGTGCAAAGGAGGATGCGGCATGAACATCAGGGATGTTCTCATCGAGGAGGGCGGAAGGCTCGACGAAGTCATCGCGATGGCGATGGAGGATCTGAAGAAGGCGCCGGAAGGCGGACTTGCAACAAGGACCATCGGAGGCAAAGTCTACTTCTACATGAACATACATGCGAAGACCGTCTACCTTTCCAGAAACAGGGACATGGCCAGCATCAGGGCCTTGGCCCAGAAGGCGTATGCACGGAAAGTCCTGAAGGCAGCCTGCAGGCAGAAGGCCATCCTGGACAGGTTCCTTGCAGACTACGACCCTCAGGCGGTCTCAGGCATCTTCATCGACGGAAGACATGACGGACTGTTTACGCCATACTTGGACGAACCCCTTGAGGACGAACCGCTCTCCTTCAGTCCGGTTCCTGCAGTGGACATTGAACTCGTATCCAAGTTGAAAGACATCTGCTCAAGGCTTCTCGAAGGCTGATGTATGTCAGGAATCAGACTTCCCACTAGAAAAAAACTTTCCCCAAAGACCTCTTGACCAACAAATTTTCGGAAGAACCGGAAAGAAGGCCTTTTATGTCACTGTGTAGTTATTAGAAAAGCCTTTTCAATGATAAGGAGACTTTCCTCTGGTTTGGATAATCCTGCAGACGTCCTATATAGCTTCAAGCTTTCTGTAGTTGACGGCAAAGCATATGATTTCTGCGACCGATGTGATGAGCCATGAGAAAATGTACAGCAGATATAGAGAAGGTATTGTATGGAAATAAGCAAATACAGTATAGATCCATACAACACGGAACACGCAGGATCCCATGATGACGATGACAGTTGGCGCAAAGCTCTTTCCAATACCGCGACAAGCTGCAATCGCACAATCCATGAAGGCACTGAAGGCATAGGAGAAGCACATGATTCCAGTGCGTTGAAGCCCTGCTTCGATGACAGCTTCGTCATTGGCGAACAGAGACAGAAACTCTCTGCCAAAAAGGAACAAAGCACCTCCGAGCACTGCACCCGCTAGGAATGAATATACTATACCTATGAAGTAGCTTTTCAGTACACGGTCATGTTTTGCTGCTCCTAGGTTCTGTCCCATAAAGGTTGAACAGGCGGTGTAGAATGCAGCCATGACATTGTAGATGATGGCATCGGCATTGGCGGCAGCCGAGTTTCCCTCCACCATGACTGAATCAAATGTGTTGACAGCACCTTGTATGAAGAGGTTTGCAATGGCAAAAATGGAATGTTGGAATCCAGCAGGAATCCCCAATCCAAGGATGCGTTTTTGTTCGGATTTGTCTATTCCTTTTTTCAAGTCTTGAAGGCGAAAAGAGCAGTCGTCCTGTTGCTTTCCCATGTGCACTAGGATAAGCACTGCAGACACATATTGCGTTATGATACTGGCAAGTGCGACACCGTCCTCCGCCATATTGCATATAATGACGAAAAAAAGGTTGAATATCACATTGAGGATGCCTGCGACCATGAGGTATGCAAGTGGACGCTTCGTATCTCCGTTTGCACTGAGAACTCCATTGCCAAAATTGAAAATCCCTAGAGCCGGCATACCCAATGCATAGATGCGGAAATATAGTTCAGCTCCATCTATAAGGTCTTCCTTTGTGCCAAGCACCTCAAGTATGAAACGTGCTGAAACGAGGCAAAGCACCATGATGATGCAACCCATCGAAAGGCAGATTACAAATGATGTTCGTATGGAAGCGCGTGTGCGTGGCTTATCCTGAGCCCCAAGATGCTGCGCAACTCGGACATTGACAGCACTTCCCATACCTATCAGGAATCCTGTAAACAAGGATACCAGAATTGTAGTCGAGCCTACAGCACCAAGGGCCTCTGCACTTGAGAATTTGCCTACAACAGCTACATCTGCCATATTGAAAAGAACCTGTAGAAGCTGTGACAGCATAAGTGGAACGCTGAAAAGGAACATATTCTTCCACAGAGAACCTTCAACCATTTGAATCTCTCTGTGTGTGTTTCTGATACTCAAAGATTGATTTGCCATGTTCTTCGCCTTGGTGAATTGAAAACCACAGTCCCCTCTTTTTTACGTGTGCCAAGGATATCCAAATGCATGGATTTTATCAATGTCTTTTCTCAACTGGTCGTAAGGCAGGGCTATATGAAATACGAACTGAACCTCATTGAGAAGTACAAGGACGGAG
>OQVT01003043.1_pt1 | contig 10779 bp, 12 predicted proteins | sample 1691561 | NCBI WGS metagenome assembly OQVT01 (sample SAMN03418260, study PRJEB22391) | human gut metagenome | biome: human-gut; feature: organic feature; material: feces | host: Homo sapiens | place: Tanzania | collected 2013-01
AGGAAGCCGCCGGTCGAAACCGCCGACCTCTTCATGTCGGTCATCATGTACCGTCTCAAGCAGGACGGACGCGCCGCGGTCATCCTCCCGGATGGCTTCCTTTTCGGTACCGATAATACGAAGGTCGCCATCAAGCGGAAGCTGATGCGAGAGTTCAACCTCCATACCATCATCCGTATGCCGGGCAGCGTGTTCTCCCCATATACGCCGATCACCACGAATATCCTCTTCTTCGACCGGACCCGCCCAACGAAGGAGACCTGGTTCTACCGTATCGACATGCCGGAGGGCTACAAGCACTTCTCAAAGACGAAGCCGATGAAGCTCGTGCACTTCGATCCGGTCCGCGACTGGTGGCAGAACCGCGTCGAGATCAAGGACGCAGACACCGATACCTATAAGGCGAAGTGCTACAGCGCACAAGACATCGAAGCCGGCAGCTTCAACCTCGACCTCTGCGGCTACCCGCACGAGGAAGAAGAAATCCTCCCGCCGAAGGAACTGATCCAGCAGTACCAGAAAAAACGCGCCAGCCTAAACGCCGACATCGACCGCATACTCGAGAAGATCACCGATATCCTCGGGATTACAGAAGAGGACGGTGAATGACATGATGACCGAAGAACAACTGAAAGCATCGATCCTGCAGATGGCGATGCAGGGGAAACTGGTGGAGCAGAAAAAGCAGGAAGAGAGCGTACGTCTTAAGAAAGTAAAAATTAAAAAGACAGATGATTTGGCGTTTGATATTCCAGAGAAGTGGATAACAGCACATATCGAGAACATTACAGAAAGTGTTGCTTCAAAGCAGTATCAAATCAAAGAATCAGAGGTTAAAACAAGCGGAAAACATATTGTCATAAGTCAGTCACAGGAGTATTCAATAGGCTTTTCAGATGATACAAACAAACTTTATCATCATGATGCTCCTGTAATTGTATTTGGTGATCATACAACAATAGTTAAGATAGTTGATTTTGACTTTATAGTTGGTGCAGACGGTGTAAAACTTTTTGCACCTGATTTGGCTGTGCTGGACCCCAAATTCTTTTTCTGGGAAATGCAGTATTATACTCGTGGGCTAAACAAAATAGGTGGATACAGTAGACATTATAAGTTTATTAAGGATAAACCATTCGTTGTGCCACCCCTCGAAGAGCAGAAGCGCATCGTTGCAAAGATCGAAGAGCTGATGCCGTTCGTGGAGCAGTATGCGAAAGCATCGACCCGGCTGAACACCCTCAATGCCTCCTTCCCGGATCAGATGAAGAAATCCATCCTGCAGCAGGCGGTCATGGGTAAGCTCGTACCACAGGACCCGAGCGATGAACCGGTCAGTGTGCTGCTGAAGAAAATTGCGGACGAGAAGCAGAAGCTGATCAAGGAAGGGAAGATTAAAAAGCAGACATCTGATTACAGCTATTCCGAAGAGGATATTCCTTTTGATATTCCTAGTACATGGGCATGGGCGCGACTTGGTTCCATTTGCCATAATCTTCGATACGGAACATCAAGCAAATCTAGTCCTGTTGGTGATGTAATAGTTTTACGAATGGGAAATATTCAGAACGGTGAGATTGACTATTCTGATTTGGTTTATAGTTCGAATCAAGTTGACAACGAAAAGTATTGGCTTGAGCCGATGGACATCCTTTTCAATCGTACCAACAGTCGAGAATTGGTTGGTAAGACTGGAATTTACAGAGGAGAGCATCCTGCGATTTTTGCTGGTTATCTCGTGCAAGTAAGACCGATTCTTGTAAATCCAGAATATCTTAATTTTGTTATGAATTCGGAGTATGAGAGAAACTACTGCAAAGACGTAAAATCGGATGGTATCAATCAGGCAAATGTTAACGCTACAAAGATTGGACATTTTTTGATACCGATTCCGCCAATTAATGAACAGCGACGTATTGTTGAAAGATTGAATAGAATTCTTCCGGCAGTTGCGATATATAAGGCGAAGATGGAGAAGATGACGCAGTAGTACATTTTGACGACAAATAACCGCTGTGTTATACCGGCATAAACGGTTTTACGCTACATTTAACACTTGCCCAGCATTTCGGTATTGTTTTCGCACGGATTACGAGGCAAACATACAGTCTGAAAGTCGGTGATACAAGGAGGGAACGATTCATTATCTCATGAAGTAGTCCGGGCGTCCTGATGTGTCCCTCAGGATGTCCCCCCGGAATGTCCCTCGGGGTGTCCCTCGGAAATAGCTCAGTAGAGTCATTCAGATACCACACATAAACCGCCAAAACACGTCGTTTTAAGGCATAGAGGAGAAAAATAATTATGCATCGTATACTTTTTGTTTGCCACGGCAATATCTGTCGCAGTGTTTCTACGCAGTACATATTTCAGGATCTGGTGAACCGGCGGGGGCTCGCATCAGAGTTTGTGATCGATTCGGCGGCAACGTCGACGGAGGAGATCGGGAATGCGATTTATCCGCCGATGAAGGCGGCGCTGGAGCGGAGAGGCGTGCTGATCGGTACGCATCGAGCGCGGCAGCTGAAGCGCTCGGATTATGATGCCTATGACCTCCTGATCGGGATGGATGAGGAGAATATGTTCTATATGAAGCGCATCCTCGGGGAGGACCCGGAGGGGAAGATTCATTACCTCATGGAGTACTCCGGTCGCCCGAACGAGATCATCGACGATCCGTGGTACACACGGAACTTCGATGCGTGCGCAGCGCAGATCGCAGAGGGATGTGGCGGACTGCTGGCGGAGACATTGGCATAAAATATGAGGTGGCAATAGAAATGACATCGGTTCAATACTATGATTCGCCGCTGGGGCGCATACGGATGGCGGCGGATGAGATCGGTCTGACAGGGCTATGGTTTGAAGGCTCAAAATACGATGCTGATCGGCTGCCTGCTGGATACCTGGAGCAGGAGACGGAGATTCTGTCGGCGGGGAAGCACTGGCTGGATCTGTACTTCGGTGGACAGAAGCCGGTTTTTCTGCCGCCTTTACATCCGAAAGGATCGGCGTTCCAGATGACGGTCTGGGGGATACTTCTGGAGATTCCATATGGGAAAACGATAAGCTACGGTGAGATCGCACGGAAAATAGCTGAGAAGCGAGGGATTCCCAGAATGTCGGCGCAGGCCGTCGGTGGCGCGGTCGGACGTAATCCCATCGCAATCATCATTCCATGCCATCGGGTAGTGGGCGCAGATGGCAGCTTGACGGGGTATGCCGGCGGGCTTGATAAAAAAAACAAGCTGCTGGAACTGGAGCATAGTGACGGACTGCCGGCGGAGACATGAGCGTAAGATACTGGAGAACTAGAAGTATGGTTAGAGCTTTACAGAAACGAGATATCGATCGCGTCGCTGAGATATGGTTGGAGTGCAATCAAAAAGCGCACGCTTTTATACCGGCGGCCTACTGGATGCAGAACTTCGATATGGTGAAGGCGGTGCTTCCGCAGGCGGAGGTTTATGTCTATGAACATGAGCACAGGATTCAGGGCTTTGCAGGCCTCCGTGGCGACTATATTGAAGGGCTTTTCGTCGCTTCGGAATGTCAGTCCTGCGGTATAGGGGCCCTCCTGCTGAATCATCTAAAGGGAACTCGAACGACGTTGCAGCTGAAAGTCTATCAGAAGAATACGCGTGCGCTAATTTTTTATCTGCGGGAAGGTTTTAAAATCCTGTCGGAGGGTGTGGATGAAGCGACAGGCGAAAAGGAATATGTAATGATATGGCAGGAACAGAAGAGAAAATCAGTTTATTAAAGCGAATCGCGCATCGATTGAATGAAGCGCAGGTCGAGTGGTGCCTGGGTGCGTCGATGATGCTCTATTTTAAGGAAATCGTTTCGGAGTTTCACGATATCGATTTGATGATATCCGTCGATGATGTAGAGGTAGTTGAGTCAATTCTGTCGGAAATGGGAACGTTGTGTCCATCCGATCAAGTGCCGAATCCCATGTACCAGACGAAATGCTTCATGGAATATGTCATCGATGCGATCGACGTCGATGTCATGGCCGGATTCGCGATCGTGCGTGAGGGTGAGGTCTATGATTGCTCGCTCTGTACAGACCAGATCACAGATCAGCTGATGCTGGAGGACGAAGTCATCCCTATGCAGTCGCCGCGTTTGTGGTGTACATATTATCGGCTGATGGGTAGAAACGCGAAAGCAGATTTGATAGAGAAAGCGCTGATGATTACGGACGGAGATCGCGGAGGGGTGTGACGGACTGCTGGCGGAGACATTGGCAGAGGTATAAGAAGTCGGCAGATGGGTTCTGTAGCGAGGAATCCGTCTGTCGGCTTTTTGTTCATAATGCAAATTCATTGCATTTGTAATGCTTTGGCATTATGATTATAAAAAATGAATGGAGGTGTCAAATATGGCTAGTACAATTCAAGTGCGTGTAGAAGATGAGTTAAAGAGTAAATCTGATGCATTATTCAAGGATCTGGGCACAGATACTACAACTGCAATCAGAATTTTTCTGACGCAGGCTGTCGCAGCAAATGGATTTCCTTTTGAAATAAAAAGACAGCTGGACACGAATCCATATGCTCCGATGACAGAAAGTGAACTGCTGAGAAAATTAAAGAATTCCAGGGAGCAGAGAGAGTTTAGGGATGCCGATCTTGTGATTTCCGACATGAGGTCGAAGTATGGATTATAAGGTTGTCTTGACGCGAGAGGCCGAGAAGGATCTGGAGCGATTCATCACATATCTATTGTTTGAAAAGAAGAGTGAGCAGGCTGCAGGAAATGTACTGGACGATTTCGAAGAAACAAAACGAATCTTGACATATGTTGCCGGCAGTCTGAAACTTTGTGATCATCCACGTTTGAGAGAATCCGGTTATCGAAGAATCAATTTCTTATCCCATCGATATTTCATGCTTTACCGCATCGAAAATGATACTGTTTACGTCGATGGTATCTTTCATGAATTACAGGATTACGAAAATAAGCTCAATTAAAGAGGCGGACTAAGTTGCACAGCGCAGATCGCAGAGGGCTGTGACGGACTGCTGCCGGAGACATGAGCATAAGATACTGGGGAAAAAGAATTGTGGCTAACATTTCGGCTAAACGAAAATCTCAATTTAGTTTGGACAAAGATGCCATTGATAGCCCATAGAAATCCGGCTATAATAAAATGACAATTTGGTTTGGCCGAATATTCCAACTAAAATTGTCTATACTATAGCCGAAGGGAGAGATTGTCATGGCATATATAAAACGAGCTGCGGAAAATACGATTGCACAGGTGTCCAAAATGTTTCCGGTGCTGCTGGTAACTGGCCCCAGACAGGTTGGCAAAACAACCTTATTGCAAAGAATGGCAGAGGCACAACAAAGTGAAGGCATAGAGCGCAAATATGTGACTCTGGATGATCCTGACGTCAGATACCTGGCAAAACACGATCCTGCCCTGTTTTTACAGAGGTTTTCCCCACCGGTACTGATTGATGAAATCCAGTATGCGACAGAGTTGTTGCCCTATATCAAAATGAGCGTTGACCGGTCGAAAAGAAAAGGTGATTTCTGGATCACAGGGTCGCAGGTTTTTCGTCTTATGAAAAATGTCAGCGAGAGTTTGGCCGGTCGGGTTGGAATCGTGAACCTGCTGGGATTATCCGATGCAGAGATTTACCAGGAACCGAGCGAGCCTTTCTTAACGGAAGCTGGACATTTAATGAAGCGTTTGTCCGTAAGGAAAAAAAAAGACCTGAATGAGATTTACCGCAGGATATTCAAAGGTTCCATGCCGGAGCTCTATGCAGACGAAAATGTGGATTGGGAGACGTATTACCGCTCCTATGTAGATACCTATCTGCAAAGGGATATTCGGGATCTGGCACAGGTTGCGGATGAAATGCAGTTTTACAATTTCATGACGATTGTTGCTGCACAAACTTCAAAACCTGTTGTCTATGAGGAACTGGCAAGTGCCGCAGGCATTTCAGCTCCGACGGCAAAGAAATGGCTCTCTATTCTGGTGTCGTCGCATATCATTGCGCTTGTGCAGCCTTATCACAACAATGCACTCAAACGGGTTGTAAAGATGCCATTGATCCATTTTCTGGACACTGGTCTGGCAGCGTACCTCTTGAAATGGGGCAATCCCGAAGCACTGGAGAGAGGCGCTATGTCTGGAGCATTCTTTGAGAGCTATGTTTTTTCAGAGATCTATAAGAGTTATCTGAACGCAGGAAAAGAGCCACCTGTTTTTTATTACAGAGATAAGGACAAGAAAGAGATAGACCTGCTGCTTTATCAGAATGGTACGCTTTCTCCGATAGAGATTAAAAAATCGGCGTCACCGGGTAAAACCGCTATTAAAAACTTCAATGTATTGAACCCCGTCACCAAAGAACCAGCTTTTGAAGGTTTGGAGTCTTTGAAGGTCGAGATTGGCACTGGAAGTGTGGTCTGTATGGCAAACGATTTGTTGCCTGTGGACGAAAAGAACTGGTACGTACCGGTTTGGCTAATTTAATAAGTATTATGCAGCGTGTGGTCGTGTGGAGGGGGATGTGACGGACTGCTGGCGGAGACATTGGCATCTTATAAGAGGAGATGAGGATGAGTAAGATTAGAATTGCTTTTTTTGATGTGGATGGCACGCTTCTCAGAATGGGGCATAAGGAATTAAGTGAGCGGACGCGGGAGGCGTTGATTTCTCTGCAGCAAAACGGCGTGAAGATATGTATGGCGACGGGTCGAGGGTATCTGTCGGCTCCGCGTTTTCCGGGGATCGAGTTCGATGCGCTTCTGACCTTTAATGGTTCGTATGTAAACGTCGGAGATCAGATCATCTTTAAGTGCCCGATGAATCAGGATGATAAGTTACAGATCCTTCGTAATCTGAGGGAGATGGACCGGGCGGTGGCCATCAGTAACGAGCATTTTATCATCACGGACGGCACAGATCCGGATCTCGAGCAGTATTTCCGCTTCGGTAATGAGACGCTGAACATCGATCCGCGATTTGATGCGCTGGTACAGGAGGATATCTACCAGATGATGTGTTCCTGCCGGGAAGAGGAATATGCGCAGATTCTGAAAGGGACCCACCATACGAAGATCACTGCCTGGTGGGACCGGGCGGCGGATATCATCCCGCTGGAATGCGGTAAGGGAAACGCGGTGCGTGCCGTGCTGGATCACTTCGGCTTCTCGAAGGCGGAGGCCATCGCGTTCGGAGATGGTATCAATGATATCGAGATGCTGGAAGCGGTCGGTACCGGTGTAGCCATGGGGAATGCAAAGGATGAGGTAAAAGCCCGCGCAAAATGCACGTGTAAATCGGTCGAGGAAGACGGCGTTTATGATTATTGCATAGAGCACCGGCTGATTGAGATGCATGGCAGCTCGATCGCAGAAGGGGTGTGACGTACTGCTGCACGAAGAGGTTTCGGTGAAGGCTGTTGCAGGCTGTGTACTGATCGGGGCAGGTACGATGATGATGGTACTATAAGATAAATCGTAAGTTATCGATGCGGTGCATTCGTATTTCGCTTCGCTTCATACTCATGTCGCGCTGTCGCGCTATGAGTCTGTGCTCATCCATGTGCATTTACGCGCAAGCTCTCATGCACATGGATAAGCCATCCGCGCACCGCTTGTAGAAACGCGCAAATTCCAGTTTGTATATTGATTGCAAAATGCGGAGGACTGTGACGGACTGCTGGCGGAGACAGTGACCGTGATTTCTGAAATGCAGAAGGCGTATCTTCTGCATTTCAGATGTTTTCAAGATAGAAGCCAGTCGATCAGATTCAGAGATTTGATTCCGTCATAGGACGTGATGAAGTCCCGGTCCATGGACAGAATGATCTTTTCATAGTTGTCCTGGATCATCTGCAGAGGGCGCAGCTCACGTTCGCGGGTTTCCGGCGATTGCATGCTTTCTGTGACCTGAATATAGATTTTATCATTCGGCTTTTCGGCGACAAAATCAACTTCGGTTTCTCCGATTTTTCCTATATAAACGCGATAATCACGGCGAAGCAATTCCAGGAATACGATGTTCTCGATCATGTGTCCACGATCAGCGTCACGATAGCCGAGCAGCATATTTCGAAAACCCATATCGATGATGTAGTGTTTCCCGAGTGTCTTTAAGAGCTGCTTTCCCTTAACATCATACCTTCCGACGGAATAGAAAATAAAGGCGCTGCGGAGCAGGGCGATGTACTTTTCAACGGTCTTTCCGGCGATGCCTCTCCCTTTTTGCGGCTTGATATCCCCTTCACTGGAGAGAACATTTCCTATGCTGTTCGGTGAGGTGATACTTCCGATATTTGAGCAGAGGAAGAGCATGATTTTCTGCAGCATACTCTGATCGGTCAGTGGGTTTCGCTGTAAAATATCCCGAAGAACGACGGTAGAGTATATTCCTTCCAGAGCCTGCATGCTTCGTGCTTCGTTGAAGTGATATTCGCTGAGAATCGGCATGCCTCCAAACTGCATATATTTCTGGAATTTTTCTTCCATCGTGACTGCATTTTCAAACGCATAGAAGCTTAGAAATTCCTTGAAGGACAGCGGAAGCATACGAATCTCAACGTATCTTCCGGACAACAGTGTAGAGAACTCTGTTGAGAGAAGATAAGCATTGGAACCGGTAATATATATATCGACATCAAAATCGAGGCGAAACGACTCGATTGCTTTCTCCCAATGTTCAACTGTCTGAAGCTCATCAAAAATGAGATACGTTTTTCCGCTTTTGGGAATCTGCGCACTGACATAATCATAGAAAGCAAGGTAATCCGTCAGATTACGATAGCGCAGAGATTCCAGGTTCATATGAATGATATTGGCTTCGGGTACATCATGTGTACGCAGATACTCGTGAAACAGATCGAGAAGTGAAGATTTCCCACATCTGCGGATGCCGGTGACGATTTTGATCAGGTCTACATCTCTGTGTTGAATAAGCTGTGCTAAATACTCTGGACGATTGATCAGATCAGACATAGCGCGCCTCCTGCTTTTTTATACTAGTATATCCGAAACTTCACGAATTTCAAATGTTTTCGACTTCGATGTCGGAAACTTCTGCATTTTCTGACAAAGCGCAGAAAGGATGTGACGGACTGCCGGCGGAGACATTGGCAAGTGGACAGGGGATGTAGATACGAAGTGGCGGAGTAGTAGCGTGGCGCTGGATTTCTCCGTAAAAAAGCCGCAACAACTGAAAATTGATTGAACGCACGTTCTCATTATGGTAATATAATGAAAGGTGCTACCATATACGGTAGGCGGTTAGTCCTTCGACAGAGGGACTGTGACCCTCTGATTACATAGACAGTATCTTTTGTAAAGGAGGGATGCCAATGTTAACCATTGAAAGTCTCATTGCGGTATTGAGCTTCGGCTTAACCTGCTTTGAGCTTGGCTATACACTAGGTCATAAATCACACAAAAAATAATCGCCCCCTAGTCTGGTAAACTGAGGCGATTATTTCATCAAATTAGTATACGGGCTAACCGTCTATCGGTAGCACCTTTTGTATCTTCATCTTAACACGCTTTCTCACTTGTGTCAAAATGAACCTGAACGATGGCGTACACCGCAGATCGCAGAGGGATGTGACGGACTGCTGGCGGAGACATTGGCATAACATATGAGGTGGGAATAGAAATGACTTCGGTTCAATACTATGATTCGCCGCTGGGGCGCATATGGATGGCGGCTGATGAGATCGGTCTGACAGGGCGTAACTGCTAGACACAAAATTGAAAATTATGGAGGGAAAGTATCGTATGAAAATCAGAAAATATTGTGAAACCGATGTTCCGACTATGGTGCGTATTTGGAACGAGGTCATTGAGGAGGGGGTTGCTTTTCCACAGTTGGATTTTCTTGATGAAGAAAGTGGAAAGGCATTTTTCGCTGCACAAACATACTGTGCCGTTGCGGACGATGACGGAACAGTCGTTGGACTTTATATTCTTCACCCGAACAATGTTGGTCGTTGCGGTCACATTGCAAATGCAAGCTATGCCATTGATTCTGTCTGCCGGGGAAAACACATTGGAGAACAGCTGGTTTCTGACTGTTTGAATCAGGCAAAAGAACATGGGTTCAAACTGATGCAATTCAATGCCGTGGTAGAAAACAATGTTCATGCCCGGCACCTGTATGAACGACTTGGCTTCGTGCTGGTGGGAACGATTCCCAATGGCTTTTTGATGAAAGATGGAACCTATCAGAATATCTGTCTGTATTACTATGTACTGTAATAAATTCCTGTTTGTACATGGATCACAGATTTAGGCGCGTTGTAACGGAATGCCGGCGGAGACATTGGCATAGGTGTATAACAGATATGTTAACGCTTCATAAGCGAATTATGTATGAAAAGAGGCACTTCATTATGTGGTTAGTATTTGCTCTGCTGTCTGCGGTGTTTGCGGCGCTGACGTCGATTCTTGCGAAAATCGGGATCGAAGGGGTTAACTCGAATCTCGCGACGGCGATTCGGACGATGGTGGTTCTCGCGATGGCATGGGGAATGGTGTTTCTGACGCATGCGCAGAGTGGGATCGGATCGATCAGCCGGAAGAGCTGGCTGTTTCTGTTTCTGTCTGGACTCGCGACCGGTGCGTCGTGGCTCTGTTACTATCGTGCGCTGCAGGTCGGAGAAGCCTCGAAGGTGGTGCCGATCGATAAGCTGAGCGTGGTCATCACCCTCGTTCTTGCATTCGTGCTGCTGCACGAAGAGGTTTCGGTGAAGGCTGTTGCAGGCTGTGTACTGATCGGGG
>OQVT01003049.1_pt1 | contig 10765 bp, 8 predicted proteins | sample 1691561 | NCBI WGS metagenome assembly OQVT01 (sample SAMN03418260, study PRJEB22391) | human gut metagenome | biome: human-gut; feature: organic feature; material: feces | host: Homo sapiens | place: Tanzania | collected 2013-01
ATGGTGCTGGTCACGTCGCCTTTGCATTCGGGCTGACGTCCTATGGCTTCGCAGGCTTTTGCAAACGCATTACCTTCGCCGCTGTCCTGTCCGTTTATTTTGACGTATTCAGCGGTCTTTTGCAGGCGTTCATATTTGCCATGCTGACAATGCTCTATATCTCCGGAGGATTCCCCGCGGAACTCTATTACAAACGAAAAGAAAAACACAAAAAACAATCTGTAAACAATTAACGGAGGAATTAAAAAATGTCAGACAACGTAATTATTCTCGATCACCCGCTGCTCAAGCACAAGATCTCAAGACTCAGAGACGAAACAACAGGAACTAACGAATTCAGAAGCCTCGTAGAGGAGATAGCCATGCTCATGGGTTATGAAGCGCTCAGAGATCTTCCGACTGAAGAAGTAGAGATAAAGACTCCTATAGAAACATGCAAGTCTCCTGTTATCTCAGGCAGAAAGCTCGCAGTAGTTCCTATCTTAAGAGCAGGCCTCGGTATGGTCAGCGGCATGCGCTCACCATTCTCACCGATACGCACGATGACAAAGTTGCCAGCCTTACGGCTTTTGGCAATCAGGGGAGCTTCTATCTCGAAGAGAAATACCTTCTCAGAGAATTGCTCTTTCCTTACGATTTTGTTCATGATGTTGGCTTGTATTGTTTTTGTTTAGTATGAGGCCTCTGTTTAGTCGATGATGTCGAAGCCTGTGTATGGTACGAGTGCCTTTGGAATGACAATGCCCTTCTCAGTCTGATTGTTTTCGAGAATGGCAGCCACGATACGTGGGAGTGCGAGAGCCGAACCGTTGAGGGTGTGGCAGAGCTCGATCTTCTTGTTGTCGGCACGACGATAGCGGCACTTCAGACGGTTGGCCTGATAGGTATCGAAATTGGAAACTGACGATACTTCGAGCCAGCGACCCTGTGCTTCAGAGTAAACCTCGAAATCATAGCAGATGGAAGAGGTGAATGACTGGTCGCCTCCGCAGAGCAAGAGGATGCGGTAGGGGAGTTCGAGTTTTTTGAGCAGTCCCTCTACGTGATCGAGCATTTCCTTATGACTCTGTTTTGAGTGTTCGGGCTTGTCGATGCGTACGAGTTCAATTTTTGAGAACTCATGCAGTCTGTTCAGTCCACGCACGTCTTTACCATATGATCCAGCCTCGCGACGGAAGCACTCAGTGTAGGCACAGTTTTTGATAGGAAGCTGCGACTCGTCGAGAATGACATCACGGTAGATATTGGTCACGGGCACTTCGGCAGTAGGGATGAGATAGAAATCATCTACCTCGCAGTGGTACATCTGTCCCTCTTTGTCGGGCAGCTGTCCAGTTCCGTATCCAGAAGCAGCGTTGACCACGGTTGGTGGCATGACTTCGGTGTATCCGCTCTTGCGTGCCTCGTCAAGGAAGAAGTTGATGAGGGCGCGCTGCAGGCGTGCACCTTTACCAATATAAACGGGAAATCCGGCACCGGTAATTTTCACACCGAGGTCAAAGTCGATGAGGTTGTATTTCTTGGCAAGTTCCCAGTGGGGCACTTTTGCTTCATCGTTTTTGGGGTTGGCAGTCCATGTTCCCACGGTATCTGTTCCGTCGCATTCCTTCTGATTGCTCTTTACCACATGGTTGTCTTCTGCGGCTTTTCCTTCGGGCACTTCATCGTAAGGGATGTTTGGTATCTGGCAGAGCAGTTTTACCAGGGTTTCCTGTGCTTCACCCATCTGCTGTTCCAGTTGTTTAGAGGACTCTTTCATGGCAGCCACTTCTTTCTTGATGGCTTCCGCCTCTTCGCGTTTTCCTTCCTTCATCAGTTTGCCAATCTGTCCAGCCTGCTGTTTCTGTTCGCTTAGATTTTTGTCCAACTGCTGCTGGGTTTCACGGCGTTTCTTGTCCACGGCCAAGACTTCTTCGATGGCCTCGCGTGCACCTTTGAACTGTTTCTTCTCCAGTCCGCTGATGACGCGTTCTGTTTCCTCGTTGATGAGTTTAAGTGTAAGCATAATTATGTGTGTTTATGAATTTTTTTCTTTTTTTGCTATGCAAAGGTAACAAAAAGTTGCGAATTGGCGAAATGATTCCACCTAATTTATTTATGCATTATTTACGCGTTGCATGATGATGGAAGCCCATTTGTCGCGGTTTTTCGCACCTGTCAATGTAAGCCCGAGTTCCTTTCCACGTGCTTCAAGCAACGGAATATCTTCGGTATAGAATCCGCTGAGAATGAGTTTAGCATCTTGCTTCATGATTTGACAAAAGTGAGGCATGTCGTTGAGTAGGATGTTGCGGTTGATATTGGCAAGTACCAAATCGTAGTCGGCAGTTTTGGAGTCGAGTAGGGAGGCATCGCCACAGTAAACAGACAATTGACTGTCAACACGGTTGATAACGGCATTGTGGCGAGTGTTATCGCTACTCCATTCGTCTATGTCATAGGCGGTTACATGGCTTGCTTTGAGTTTTAGTGCAACAATGCCGAGAATGCCCGTTCCGCATCCCGCGTCCATGACGCGTAAGTCTTTCATGGGCATATCGAGCATCCATTCGCAAATCATCTGGGTAGTCTCGTGGGTGCCCGTGCCGAATGCCAGTCGTGCATCTATTTCCACACTGATGTCGGCAGGTCGGGAAGGTAGGTGTCGCCCATCGTGAATCGCCAGTCTGTTGTTGCCTACGATGATAGGTTCGAAGCCTTCCTGTTCCCATTGCTCGTTCCAGTCTTTGTCTTCTGCCTTGTTTATTGTGTAAATAATATTAGTACCAATTATAGGGAAGTTGTTTACTATATCTTCGAGTGCTTGTCTATCGAGTAATGGTTGCTGTACGTAGCCCCGTATGCCGTGTTGCGTTTCTTCGAAGGATTCAAATCCTGCGTCGGCAGTAAGTGCTGCCAAAATGTCGCAAGCGTCTTGCGAGAGAGGCGATAATTGGAAATCTACTTCAAAATACTTCATCTTATTGCTTTATTTTTGTGCAAAATTACAAAAAATAGGGAAAAACCTACCCCTTCTTAGGGAAAATCCCTAAATTTGCATGATATTTGATGATAAATTTGCAATGTGAAACTATAAAAATGCAATGAGATATGAAGAAGATTATCTTAATGACAACGATTTTGGTGAGTCTCCCGATGCTCTCTATGGCACAGGATGACGATATGTATTTCGTTCCCACCAAGGAATCGAAAGCCAAAGAACTCAAATCCTACGGAATGCCCGCAGACACCTATTATACAGGTAGTAAGAAATCATCGCGCGAGTACAATCGTCGTGCATGGTCTTCTGTTGCTCCCATTGATTCGGCAGGCAATGATATTATCAATTTCTCAGCCACAGAGGGTGTCTATCCTGATTCCGCATATTCAGAAGCAGACGACTACGCTTGTACGCGTAAGATGAGTCGTTTTGACGGTTATACGCCCAGTGAAGCCTATTGGGAAGGTTACCGCGACGGAAGATGGACAGGTGTGCGTCCAGGATGGTACGATGCTTGGTACGGTTCGTGGTACAGTCCTTGGCGTTCGTCATGGTACGACCCATGGTATGATCCCTGGTACTATAGTTCTTATTGGGGATGGTATTCACCTTATTATTATTCCACTTGGTACAGTCCTTGGCATTACGGCTATTACTGGGATCGTCCCTATTGGGGTTGGGGAGGAGGAGTCCATATCTCAGGTCCTGTGCATGCCGGCAGATCGTGGAGTCGCTCAGGCTATTCACATCATAAATACGCAGGCAACACCGACAGTAATGCCAACCGCCGTGGAGGTAGTCTGGCAGGCTATCGTGGTCAGCGTAATAGTAACATAGACTACGGCACCCGCGTTCAGCGTAACAATGCACGCGATTTGGGCGGATATCGTTCACGCTCTTACAACAGTAACAGCAACAGTTCCTACAGCCGTCCGTCTTACAGCAATGGCGGTTCGTCGTTTGGCGGAAGCAGCCGTTCTGGTGGTGGACGCTCAGTAGGAGGCGGTCATAACTATGGCGGACGCCGCTGATGCGTCATCGCTATTTGGTGTGAGAGATACATATATTATCAACGAAAACAAAATACAACTATGAATATAAAAGCAATTACCGCTGTCATGCTGGCTTCTGCCGCAGCAGTTCAGATGCAGGCACAATCTGAGGTGCCAGCCGTTGGCGACTCGTATGATGCCGCAGCATTATCTACAGAAGACCTGAATGGTACAGCCCGTTATGTGGGTATGGGTGGAGCCATGGATGCGCTTGGCGCAGATATTTCCACAATCGGTACCAATCCTGCCGGTATCGGATTGTTTCGCAAGGGACAGGTGAGCACTTCGTTTGGCTTTGTCAATTTGCAGGATGCCGCCTCGTTTGCCAATGCCAACAAGACCAATGTGTCGTTTGACCAGATTGGTGTGGTGCTCAGCACCAGAACCGGTGTGAGCAGTTTCCTCAATTTTGGTTTCAACTATCACAAAAGCCGCAATTTCAATCAGATACTCACCGCTGTAGCCAAGTTGAATGGTTCGTCACAGAGTTTGCAGACCACGCTCAAGGACATGAACGGACTGCTCAATAAGAATTCGTTGGCTTATTCGCAGCTTGACGATATTTATCTGGGTAATCTGCTGCTCCAAGAAGATCCTGATACGCATGAAAAATATGTTGTGGGTTATGGAGGTGATATGTACGACTTCAACCGTGCCACCTCAGGCTACATAGGCAACTACGACATCAATATCAGTGGTAATATCAAAAACCGCCTCTATCTTGGTCTTACCATAGGTATTAGCGATGTGCACTATAAGGACTACAGCGAGTATTACGAGACTTTACAGCCAAACCAAGATCATATAGATGGTGTGCTCATCAGCGATCAGCACAATATTTCGGGAACAGGTTTCAATATCAAGGCAGGTGCCATCTTCCGTCCCATTGAAGAGTCTCCCTTCCGCATCGGTCTCTCTGTAGCTACTCCCACCTTCTATAAGCTCACCACAGAGAACTACACCACTATTGGTTCCAATGTTGATAAGTCGGCAGCCAGTGAGGATTTCCGTTTCAATACGCCATGGAAGTTTGGCATAAGCCTCGGTCATACCATCGGTAATCAGATTGCCCTTGGAGCCGTTTATGAATATGCAGACTACGGTTCGTGTGACATGCGCACCATCGACGATGCCTATTACGACTACTACGATGGCTATCATGAGAATAGCAGTAGTGAGTTTTATATGAACCAGTTGACCAAGAAGAACCTCAAAGGTGTGAGCACTATCAAACTCGGAGGTGAGTTCCGTCCTGATAAGAGTTTCGCCATTCGTTTGGGTTATAACCACGTGACTCCGATGTTTAACAAAGGTGCTGTGCGCGACCAGACCATCGACTCTCCGGGTGTCTATTATGCTTCGACCACCGACTATACGAACTGGGGTGCTACCGACCGTATCACGGCAGGTGTAGGTTTCACCTTCGACAAGTTCCGTTTAGACTTGGCTTACCAGTATAGTCAGCGCAACGGCGATTTCTATCCCTTCATGAGTTATTATTCAGCCGATTATATTGATGCCGACAATGTTCGTCAGACCGAGGTCAATGAGTGTTCACCTGTTAGTGTGAGCGACAAGCGCCATCAGGTACTCTGCACCCTCTCATACAGTTTCTGACCAATCTTTATATTCTAAATAAAAGAGTTGCTCCCATCGAAAGTTAAGTTCGATGGAGAGCACTGAAAAAACTCTCAAATTCTTTTATGTCTAAAAATAATGCTCATGTGTAGGGCGTTTTGCTCGCATATGTGCATTATTTTTTGTACCTTTATAGCATATTTAGAGAGATATGCTAGCACAACAAGAAACATTCCAGTTTACCGATTATTCCGGTCTATATGACAAGGTCGTTCCCCAGAAGCACTTGCTTCGCCAAATTAATGACCTTGTAGACTTTTCTTTTGTTTACAAAGAACTTGTTTCAAGCATCTGCACAGCTTCCTCCACAGGGTTTGTCGGGAGCGCCACTATTTCTCTTCATTTCTTCAAGCAGGAATTTGGGCGTGAATCCCTTTTTGCTCTTCGCCACTTCTTCTGGTGTACCGGCAGAAAGCACCTCACCGCCTTTTCGTCCGCCCTCCGGACCCATGTCGATGATGTAGTCCGCTTGGCGGATGACGTCGAGGTTGTGCTCTATGACGATAACGGTATTTCCACGATCTACCAGTTTCTGCAAGACATCCATGAGGATTCTGATGTCTTCAAAATGAAGTCCCGTAGTTGGCTCGTCAAGGATATAAAGGGTTTTGCCCGTATCTTTTTTCGACAGTTCTGTGGCAAGTTTTATACGCTGGCTTTCACCTCCAGAGAGCGTTGTCGAAGGTTGTCCGAGTTTGATGTATCCCAATCCCACATCCTGTATGGTTTTGATCTTCCTCAAGATATCGGGCACATTTTCAAAGAATTCTACGGCCTGGTTGATGGTCATGTCTAAAACATCGGCAATAGACTTTCCCTTGAACCTCACTTCCAGCGTCTCCCTGTTGTATCGCTTGCCATGGCAGGTTTCACACGGTACTTGTATGTCGGGCAGAAAGTTCATTTCTATCGTTTTGTATCCGTTTCCACCACAGGTTTCGCATCTTCCGCCTTTGACATTAAACGAGAAGCGTCCTGGCTTATAACCTCGGATCTGTGCTTCTGGCAGATTCACGAAGAGTGATCGTATGTCGGCAAAGACCCCCGTATATGTGGCTGGGTTTGATCGTGGCGTGCGTCCTATGGGACTCTGATCTACATTGACCACCTTGTCGATATGTTCCAGTCCTTCAATATTGTCGTAGGGCATGGGTTTTTGCAACGAACGGTAGAAATGCTGGGAGAGGATGGGGTAGAGCGTTTCGTTGATCATCGTTGATTTTCCCGAACCGCTGACTCCTGTGACGAGAATCAGGCATCCTAAAGGAAACGAAACATCGATGTTCTTGAGGTTGTTGCCTCGGCATCCTCGCAACGTCAGCAACTGGCCGTTGCCTTTTCTGTGGCGTCCTCCTTGCAACTGTTGCTCGCCCTTGAGGTATTGGGCGGTGATGGTATTGGTGTGCATCATCTCCTCAACGGTTCCCTGGAAGACCACCTCTCCGCCTTTTCTTCCTGCTTTCGGCCCAATATCCACAATATAGTCGGCATTGAGCATCATGTCGCGATCGTGCTCCACTACGATGACTGTATTGCCGAGGTCGCGCAGCTCTTTCAGCGAACGGATGAGTCTGTCGTTGTCGCGCTGGTGCAGTCCGATGCTTGGCTCGTCAAGGATATAGAGCACATTGACCAACTGTGAACCGATTTGCGTGGCAAGACGTATGCGCTGGCTTTCACCTCCCGACAGCGTTGCAGCCTGTCTGTTGAGCGACAGGTAGTCAAGACCCACTTCAAGGAGGAAATCTATTCGTGTGCGAATTTCCTTGAGTATTTCTGTGGCAATCTGCCGTTGCTGGTCGTCCATGTGATTTTCCACCTCGTTGAGCCATTCGCGCAGTTCTACCAAGTCCATATTGGCAAGCTGCGAAATGTTTTTATCCCAGATGCGATAGGAGAGTGCTTCCTGATTGAGTTTTTGTCCTTTACATTCCGGACATACACATTCGGCAAGAAACTGGTCCGCCCATTTCTGTCCGTTGCTGCTCTCGCCATTTTCCATCACATCATGCAGATATTTCACTACACCGTCGAAATCAACGAAGTAGTCACTTGACGTATGAACCAGTTCTTTGTCGATGCGCACCGTTTCCAACGAACCGTAGAGTATTTCGTTGAGCGCATCATCGGGGATGTCCTCAATTTTTGTTTTTAGCGTACAGTCGTATTTCTTGAGGATGGCATCGATTTGCCAGAATATCATTTGGATTTTGTATTTTCCTAATGGCACGATGGCTCCCTCGTAAATGCTCATATTGCGTTTAGGAATCACTTTACCGAGATCTATTTCATTGATGTATCCCAGACCTTTACAGCGAGGACAGGCACCTTGCGGTGAGTTGAACGAGAAGGTGTTGGGGGCGGGGTCGCTATAGGAGATTCCCGTTGTTGGACACATCAACCGGCGTGAGAAATACTTGACCGCTCCCGTGTCGTGATTCATGACCATCACCAGGCCGTCTCCTTGTTTCATGGCGATGCGGATGCTCTTCTTGAGTCGTTCGTCATCGTTGCCTTTGACAGCCAACCGGTCGATGACCACTTCGATATCGTGGGTTTTATAGCGGTCCACCTTCATGCCCCGTGTGATTTCTTTCACTTCGCCATCCACTCTGATATGGAGATAGCCCTTTCGCCGCATACTTTCAAAGAGTTCGCGGTAGTGACCCTTTCTGCCTCTTACCACAGGAGCCATGATGAGGATTTTGCAGCCGCTATAGTCTGCTGCCACCATGTCGATGACCTTCTCTTCTGTGTATTTCACCATCTCCTCGCCTGTTGCGTAACTGTAGGCTTTGCCTGCTCTGGCGAAGAGCAGACGAAGGTAGTCGTAGATTTCAGTCGTTGTACCTACGGTAGAACGGGGATTCTTGTTGGTAGTCTTTTGTTCAATGCTGATAACGGGCGACAGACCTGTTATCTTATCCACGTCAGGTCGCTCCATGCCTCCCAGGAAGTTACGGGCATAGGCAGAGAAGGTTTCAATATAGCGGCGTTGTCCTTCGGCAAAGATGGTGTCGAAGGCCAATGACGATTTACCCGATCCGCTCAGTCCGGTGATCACGGTTAGGGAGTGGCGTGGAATCTCCACGTCTATGTTTTTTAAGTTATGGACGCGAGCGCCCCATACGTTGATTTTTTCGTCGTTATTCATCTCATTTCAGTTGATTCGTTGAATTGTCGCAGCAAGGTCACGGCTTTCTTGATGTCGTAGTCGCGACCGTCGCCGCCTTTGGCCACCACACGCACAAAATAGACTCCGTCTTTCGCGGGATGTCCTCCGCTGCTACCGTCCCATCCTCCTGTGATCTCGCTCCATTCGTAGAGGCGTTGCCCTTTCCGATTGAAAATGGTGGCACGAAACGAAACGATGTTTTCATAGTTCGACTTCGCCTGATAGATGTCGTTGATGCCATCACCGTTTGGCGAGAAGGCATTGGGCATTTCCAAGCGGCTCTCCGTTGTTTCGCTGTTGTCCGTTTGTGCACAGACGGGCAGTGAGAGAAGGAGAAAAAGTGACGTTGTCAGTGCTATTTTGAGTGTCATATACTAATATTTTTGCAAATTTACGGAAAAATGTAGATTTACCGCATCTTTTTTTGTAATTTTGTAGGCGAAAGACTAAAATATGATGGAAATGAAGAACGGAATATTACGTCAACTCCTCTTTCTTGGCCTCTTTGCCTTCATGGCAGAGACAGCCTGTGCACAGCTTAATTCTTACCGCGAACTCCATAAAGTGAAGCGTAAGGAAACCATTTTTGGTATTGCCAAAGACAATGGGCTCACCATTGAGGAACTCATCAAGGCAAACCCGGAGATGAATACGCCAGGCTATGAATTGAAGAAAGGCGAATATATCAAAATCCCCTGGCCGTCTAATCATCCCTCGGCAGGAAATTCAGCAGGAACAACATCAGAAATCAAGATGCCCGCTAAGCCGCAAGTACAGGACCGTGACATGACTCAGCGTGAAATACGCATCGGCATCATGTTACCCTTGCACAATATTAACGGTGATGGCAAGCGCATGACAGAATATTATAGAGGTGTACTCATGGCTTGCGATAGTTTGAGAGCCAACGGCATTTCTACCGATGTGAGAGCATGGAATGTGGCTGAAGATTCAGACATCAACAAGTTCTTGCAGGATCCCCATGCTGCCGACCGCGATTTGATTATCGGTCCGCTCTATTCTAAAATGGTGAAGCCCATGAGTGATTTCGTGAAGAAGAATGATATCCGCCTGTTGATACCGTTCTCTATCAATGCGCCGGAACTCACTACCAACAGAAATATCTATCAGGTGTTTCAGTCGCAGGATTTGCAGAATGATTCCTATATCACTCATTTCCTGCAACGCTTCTCCGACTGCCATACCGTCATCATCGATTGCAACGATACCACCAGTAAGAAAGGTAATTTCACCTTCCCTCTTCGTCGTCGCCTCGAAGCCAAGCACATGACCTACAATGTGACCAATCTGAAATCGGGCGAAGAAATGTTTCGTAAATCGTTCAGCATGACCAAACGTAATGTTGTTGTCCTGAACACGGGGCGTTCTCCACAGCTCGGTGTGGCTCTGGCACGCCTCAGCGGACTCAAGACCATATACCCGGAAATGCAGATCACGCTCTTTGGCTATACCGAATGGATGCTCTACACCCGTCATCAACTCGATAATTTCTACCGTTTCGACACCTATATCCCAGCAACGTTCTATATGAATCCCCTGTCGTCGAAGACCGATAGAATCAATCTCAAATACCGGTGGAATTTCCATGCCGATATGATGAACGCCCTTCCTCGGTTTGCCATAACGGGTTTCGACCACGCCTATTTCTTCATCAAGGGACTCCACCTCTACGGTAAGAAGTTTACCGGAGCATCGGGCATGGTAGGCTACACACCTGTTCAGACACCACTTCATTTCGAGCGTCTTGGAAACGGTGGACTGCAAAACAAGAGTACACTCTTTGTACACTTCACCACAGGACGTAAAACTGAAATCATCAAGTTCTAACACCATAGGAAGGACATGAAAAAACTGAAACTGACAATAAGCGCCACGCAGAAGTGCCGATATATACTCATA
>OQVT01003051.1_pt1 | contig 10765 bp, 4 predicted proteins | sample 1691561 | NCBI WGS metagenome assembly OQVT01 (sample SAMN03418260, study PRJEB22391) | human gut metagenome | biome: human-gut; feature: organic feature; material: feces | host: Homo sapiens | place: Tanzania | collected 2013-01
CTATGACTTTTTGGTAAAAGTCATAGGTAAGAGCCACGTAAACTATAGTACCAACATGCTGTTTCCGCTTCTGGAGGGTGTTAAGCATGGTGAAATCGTTTTGCGTGCCTTACTACTTAATTGTCTAACTATCCATTACGCTGAACTTTGGCGCCAGTGCTTTAATGAAAGCTTCAGAGCGGATAGCTGGTCGAAATCTGATCCGCGCCTTGCGACCAGTCGATTCAGTGCATTGACTTCGGAATGGACATGGGACACTCCGCTACGTACAGACTACGAGCGGCGACAGGCGCTGGTGGAAATCGATGTGCTCACGGCGATGGCGCTCGGCATAAGCTTGCAGCAGCTGAAGACTATTTACCGAATTCAGTTCCCTGTGCTGCAAAGCTATGAGGCGGACACGTGGTACGACGCCAATGGAAGAATCGTATTCACCAATAACCGTTCTCTTACCGGTGTGGGCTACTCACGTCCGGAGTTTGAAAATGCCGACGCAGTGCAGCCTGTCATACGTGGCAATGCGCATTGGAATGGCATCATGAAGAACGCTCCGGCGGGCTATGTCTTCGCCAGCACGATCACGGACGACACCCAGCCGGGTGGTCCGGTGGAGCGGACGATCGAATATGTTGCGCCGTTTGATCGTTGCGACAGAGAGCAGGATTACGAGACTGCGTGGAAGTTCTTCGAGGAGAAGTATTCAACTAATCAACAACGTGCTTGCTGGATATTAAAGTAATCGGCTTCGTACAGAAATAGGACGCTGTACATCTGAGCAGATTTAGAGAAGAGTGATTTACATGAACGCTTGAGTAAGTTCGAAAATTCACGCAAGGTCTCACTCAAGCTTATATAATTTTAGCTTGCCGGTAACTTGCTGAAGCACAGAATTTACGCAAGGTTACGCAAGAATTTACTCAAGCTATGTTCTAATACAGGAGGGACACGAGTATGTTACCATCCATACTTGCCAGACAATTAGAGAAAGGCATCGGGGACTACATAGAGACCACATTCCCAATGACCAATGAGCCGTTCAAGGGCTCTATACGGAAGATGCTGGAAACCAGGGACTCTGTGTATCACGAGCCCTATGTTTCTGTGCGTCTTCCGTTCCGTGTGGCAGAGGAGATGCCGACCTGTTTTGAAGCGATTCATCCGGCATATCTTCCTTATCTTCATCAGCAGAAAGCGTTTGAGAGATTGACCGGAGATGATGGCAGATCCACATTAGTTGCGACCGGTACAGGTTCTGGAAAGACAGAGTGTTTCCTCTATCCGATTCTGGAATACTGTTATCAGCACCGTGGGGAGCGTGGTATCAAGGCGCTGATTATTTATCCGATGAATGCGCTTGCGACCGATCAGGCAAAACGTATTGCGGAATTGATTTATGAAAGTCCGGAACTTCGTGGCAATGTGACCGTCGGCATGTATGTCGGCGGCCAAGAGCATACGCCTGCCCGTATGATGAGTGAGCATGGCGTTATCACAGATCATGAGACCATGCTGAACAGTGCTCCGGATATCCTGATGACGAACTATAAGATGCTGGATTATCTTCTGGTACGTCCGAAGGATGCCCTGCTGTGGCAGGATAACGGGCCGGAAACACTGAAGTATATCGCCGTCGATGAGTTACATACGTTTGATGGCGCACAGGGCACCGACCTGGCCTGCCTGCTTCGTCGTTTGAAGCGGCGACTGGGGATTTACGACGGGTATCTCTGCTGTATCGGTACGTCTGCGACCATGGGCTCCAAAGATAATAATGAAAGCATCGTGGACTATGCCTATGAGATATTTGGTGAGCCGTTCGAAAAGGATGCTGTAATCACAGAGGACCGCTTGTCAGCACAGGAATTCTTTGACGGATTTGACGTTACGAATTTCGCAATGCCGGATGTGGAGCAGACAGAAATACTGGAAAAGCTCGCTGCCGATGATGATCCTTCAGATTATCTGCGCGCTGCAGTGAAAGACTGGTTCCCTGATTTTATAGAGGACCCATTAAGTGATGAGGGTAGAATTCTGCTTGGTCAGCAGCTGATGCATCACAGTTTTATGCAGTCGGTCATCAATCTGACGGGAGGAAACTACTATCAGGTTTCAAAAATTGCAGAAGAGCTGAGTGCACACTATCCGGAGTTAAAACAGCTTTCGGATCCGTCGGTACTTATCGACTCTCTGTTTGCACTGATTTCGCATGCCCGTACAGGTATGGCGGGAAGGCTGCGCCCATTTTTAAATGTTCAGGTGCAGCTGTGGATGCGAGAGCTTCGTCGTCTGGTAGCGAAAGTTGCCCCGAAGGAAATCACATACGCTATTGCGCACGATCTGAACCGGCAGCAGGCAAAGCAGTATTTGCCGGTGGTGAATTGTCGTGATTGTGGTATCACCGGCTGGGTTTCTATCCTGAATGAACGCATCAACGCCACTGTAACAAACCTGGAAGCATTCTATAATCAGTACTTTAAGGCCGATGAAAAGGTTCTCATGATGTTCCCGCATGCCCATGAGGAAAGAATGCAGGGGATGATTCCAGCTAGAATATGTCCAGAGTGTCTACAGGTAAAGCTCGGGGACGAAGGAACGGATATCTGTCCGAGCTGCAGTGCTGAAATGGTCGAAATCATGGTTCCGAGAGAAATGAAGACCACCGGAAGTAAGGAGCATAAGCAGTATATCTGTCCTTGCTGCGGAAGTCGCCGTGGACTTTCCCTGATGGGCCTGCGCTCTGCTACAGAAATTAGTGCAAGTATTTCCCAGATGTTTGCGTCCAGATTTAACGATGATAAGAAGACGCTGGCATTTTCTGATAATGTACAGGATGCTGCGCATCGGGCGGGCTTTTTTAATTCGAGAACCTGGCGTTTCGGTCTGCGTACGGCGATTCAGAAGTACTGTGCAGAATCTGGAGCCGACCTTTCGCTGGCAGAATTCCAGGATGGATTTATCCGGTACTGGCATGAAAAAATGACAGATGAAGAATTTGTCAGTTTCTTCATCGCGCCGAATATGACCTGGATGCATGCTTATGAAGATATGGTTGACAATCGTAAATTCGGCAGAGATAAGCAGGCTCAGAAACTTATGTATGAGATCGAGCAGCGTGTTCGCTATGAAATCATGCTGGAGTATGGACTGACAGGAAAAATCGGACGCACGCTGGAAAAATCCACCTGCTCTGTGATTTCTTTCCGTGAAGAAGATATCCGTGCAATGGCTGATGAGGTGCAGGAACGCACGATCAATGAGCTGGGCGTGTTGACTTCTGAAGAGCATAAAACCTTTGAGCGGATGGTTCTGGGGTATCTGAATCTGATGCGTATGAACGGGGCTTTTGAGGATCGCGTATTTGAAGAATATACAAAGGCAAATGGCGACGGCTATATGCTCTCGAATGATCGAAATAGATGGCTTCCGGGAAGACAGTCTGGTCGAAACACGCCTCGATTTGTAGCAGTTCATCAGGGAACAGGAAAACGCACGCTGGAATTCGATTCGCCTGCTTCTGCTAAGTATGTGGACTGGATCTCTTCCTGCTGTCATGAGGTGATGGTTGAGGAGAGCAGTTTTCGGGCGATCAGTCAGTTTATTCTCGATGCCGGAGTGAAGCAGCATGTCATTACGCTGCTTCCGTCCTCGGTCGATTATAAGGTTTATGGATTGAAGAAGGATCATGTGTATATTTCGTCTGAGGTAGTGCAGCTTCGATGCACAGAATGCGGCACGGTATATTCGGTTTCTGCCGATCAGGCGGAGCTTTGGTCTGGCGCACCATGTCAGAGAGCAAGTTGCAGCGGACATCTGGAAATCGATAAGCACAGCGGACTTGATTATTATGGAAGATTATACTCCACAGGTGACCTCGTAAGAATCAATGCAAGAGAGCATACCGGACTACTCGAAAGACCGGATCGAGAGCAGCTTGAAATGGATTTTAAGAGGACGAAGGATACGCAGGCAATCTGGGATCCGAATGTCCTGTCCTGTACACCTACGCTCGAAATGGGTATCGATATCGGCGATCTTTCTACGGTTATTCTGTGCAGCATGCCACCTGCCCAGAGTCAGTTCCTTCAGCGTGCCGGTCGTGCCGGACGTAAAGATGGCAATGCGCTGACACTGGCGGTTGCGAATGCCAGACCACATGATCTGTATTTTTATGCGGATCCGCTGGACATGATTGCAGGCAATGTGACACCACCGCGCATATTCCTCCGGGCATCTGCTGTGCTGGAACGCCAGTTTGTCGCTTTCTGCATGGATTCCTGGGTGAAGAAGGGAATTCCAGAGGGGGCAATTCCGGACAAGGTCGGTGTCATTTTAAATAAGCTGGATCAGCGTCCGAACGATATGTTCCCATTTAATTTCCTGAACTATGTTCGGAACACGCTGTCTCGACAGCTGAATTCCTTTATGCAGATGTTTGCGGCGAATCTGGATGATAGTGCGCGGGAAGAACTTCAGGCATTTGCGCGTGGCGAGGGGGCTGAAAACAGCCCGATGCACGTAAAGATTCTGGATGCTTTTCTGGACCTTAAGAAACAGCAGGATGCCTTACGTAAGAGCGTAGAATCTCTGCGTGACATGATGAAGGAGCTGGAGTCAAAACCGAAAGACTCCTCTTACGACGAAGAGATCAAGGATCTGGACAGCGAGGAAACTGCGATTCTCAATGTCCTTCGAGAGCTTGGAAAAAAGAATATATTTAATTTCCTGTCAGATGAAGGCTTGCTTCCGAACTATGCCTTCCCTGAAGCAGGAATTATTTTGCGTGCAGTTTTGTATCGGAAGGAAGACGAGCAGTCCACGGCTGTACAGCCTGCAGGAAAAAAGAAATATGAAAAAATGGTATATGAGTACAGTCGATCGGCCTCTTCGGCGATCAGTGAATTTGCACCGAATAATAATTTCTATGCTGATGGAAGAAAGCTGACCATCGATCAGGTGGATTTAACGACAGCACAGACGGCCAGGTGGAGACTCTGTCCGAACTGCTCGCATGCCCAGATTGAAGAGGCAGGTAGAAATGTTGCAGCCTGTCCACAGTGCGGAAGTCCTGCATGGGCTGATCAGGGACAGGTGCGTACCATGCTGAAGGTTCAAATGGTCTATTCCAATATGGATTACACCAGGAGTCTGATCAGCGATGAGAGTGACGATCGTAGCAATGTGTTTTATTGCAAGCAGTTGCTGGTTGATGTGGATGAAGATCATGACATCTCCAGCGCATATCGTATGGATAATGAAGATTTTCCGTTCGGCTACGAGTTCGTCCGTAAAGCAACATTACGTGAAATCAACTTCGGCGAGAGTGATATGACGGGTGAAAAGCTGTCGGTTTCTGGCGTAGAAGATGTTCGTAAGGGATTTAAAATCTGCAAATACTGTGGAAAGATTCAGCCGGATCATGGGAAGGGTAATCACACCCTGGCCTGCAAGACCAGAAGGATGACTTCGTTGATGGCGACGGATGCATATGAAGAATGCCTGTTTCTGTATCGTGAATTCAATACAGAGATTCTGCGGATTCTGGTTCCTGCAACCACGATGGATTCGTCTTCTGTGAAGATGGAGTCGTTCGTGGCGGCCTTCATGCTGGGAATGAAAGAATACTTTGGCAACGTGGACCATCTGCGTGCGACCGTCAGCGAAGTTCCCGTCGCAGAAGCGGACTATCGGAAGCAGTATCTGGTGATTTATGATTCTGTCCCAGGCGGAACGGGATATCTGAAGCAGTTAATGCACGAGAAGAATGCCCTGGTTGAAATCTTTGAGAAGGCGCTTCATGTGATGGAAAACTGCAGCTGCAAGGAGGATCCTCAGAAGGATGGATGCTATCATTGCCTGTTTGCTTATCGACAGAGCCAGCAGATCGGTAATATTTCCAGAGCAGCGGCTATCCGTATGTTGAAGTCTATTCTTTCCGGTAAGGACAATGTTGAAAAGATCAATAAGCTGAACGATATTCCGGTTAATCCACTGTTTGACAGTGAGCTGGAACAGCGATTTATGGAAGCTGTACGCCAGAAAATCGGAGCTGCAAATGTGAGCGATACCATCCGCAACGGAAAGCACAGTTACTATATCAAGTTTGATGAGACGACATGGGAAATCGAACCGCAGGTACTCCTGGAGGCAGGAGATGGTGTGAAAGTGTCATCGAAGCCGGATTTTGTGTTCTGGCCAGTCAATGCCGAGGACCATCTGCCGGTAGCTGTATTTACGGATGGATTTTTGTATCATAAGGACATCGTCGCAGATGATACAGTAAAGCGTGAGGCAATTCGTAGAAGTGGGAGATTCAGGGTATGGTCTCTCAGTTATAAAGATGTTCAGAGCGTTTTTGCGCCACAGGGAGATTACTGTACAGCCACCCTGGAATCTGAAAAGATGCCGTACGGTAAGGTGATGTACCAGAATACGATAAAAAGCGCAAATGCCGATTCACTGAACCCGGCGAAGATGAGCAGCTTCGATCTTCTGATTGAATATTTAAAGCGCCCGGATGCAGAAGCAGTGTTCCATGTTCACGCTTATGCTTTTGCATTATCGCTGCTCGATCCGAAGATTATGAATAACAAGCTGGCATTCTCCGGATGGAAAATGATAACGGATGCAATCAGGGATCAGACACATTATACGGAGGCTGAGTTTATATTCCCTGGAACGGTTTATGGAAGCTGGATGCCAAGGACGAATAACTCCCATTTGGCTGTTTATGCAGGTATTCTGGCAACTGCTTTAAAGGAGAAAAAACCGGTAGCGGTTTGTGTCGTGTTGAAGGATGAAAAAGATCTGCGCACGGATAAATATGAGCAGGAGTGGAACGGATTCTGGCAGTTCCACAACATGATGCAGTTTTCAGAGGAGTTTATCGCGGTGTCTTCTGTCGGAATGACGCAAATGGATTACCTTGCATTGCCTGTTATTTCAGAAGAGGTGCATACTGACAGTAGCGCAGAGTCACATGCGGATGCTGCCTGGGAGGGCATTATGGACCTGTTGTTTGATGATGACGCAAAGGCTTTTGCTGAGTCCGCAGAGGATGCGGGTTTACCTGCGCCAAGTGAAGATAATATCGGTTATGAGGTAATCGGTGAAAATGGCGAGGTTATCGCAACCATCGAAATTGCATGGCCGGATGAGCTGATTGGATTCATGACAGCAGAGCAGCTAGAAGATAAAGAAACGGTGGAGAACAGGGGATGGCACATCATCGATCTGCTTCACGTATCAGATGCAATACAGTATTTTGGAGGTAAAAAGTAATGGCTGAAAATGTTAGAGTTGCAATATCATCCGATTTTTTGACCGCCTTTGCACGACTTCCTCGTTCGATTCAGGGGAAGGTTACTGAGTTTGTGAATAAGTTCAGAAATGATCCGAATTCCCCGGGAATCAACTATGAAAAGCTGGCGAATGGTACGGACAGTAAGATTTATTCTGTTCGTATCGATGATACCTATCGCGGAATCGTCGTTCGGCAGAAGGAATCGGGGGTGTATCTCCTCCTGTGGGTGGATCATCACAATGAAGCGTATGAGTGGGCAGCGCGGAAACGTTGCGATGTTAACCCTAAGACCGGTGCGCTCCAGGTTTATGATGTTCAAACGTTCGCTGGTGAGCAGCCTGTTGCGGCAGCAGAACCGATTTTTGCAGGCATAACAGATGATCAGCTCTTAAAGCTTGGTGTGCCGGAAGCGCAGCTTCGCTATATCAGGTCATTTACCAGCGTGGAAAGTTTTTATCAGGCAGAAGGAACGATTCCGGCGGATGTATATGAATATCTTTCCTGGCTGACAGAAGGTATCGGAATCGATGAAGTACTCGAGCTGTGCATTGAAGAGCAGTCTGCAGCAGAAGCTAAAACAGATGATCTTGCGCAGGCGCTTGATATGCCGGCAACATTAAAGTCCTTTGTGGTAGTCGACGGCGAGGATGAGTTGCGCCGCATTATGGCAGAGCCGCTTGAAAAATGGAGAGTATTCCTGCATCCGACACAGCGAAAGATCGTACGTAAAAACTATTCTGGAGCAGCAAGAGTACTAGGTGGCGCTGGAACCGGTAAAACGGTTGTAGCCATGCACAGGGCGAAGCAACTGGCTTCCAGACTCGATAGCCACCAGAGGATTCTTTTTACAACGTTCACGGCAAATCTTGCCGCTGATATCCGTGAGAATCTGAAAAAAATCTGCTCACTGGAAGAGTTGCGTAAGATAGAGGTCATTCATCTGGATGCCTGGGTGAATCAGTTCCTGAAAGAATCTGGTTTTACAGCACAGATCGGATATGATGAAGTAATCGAGCCTCTTTGGGAGCAGGCAGTACTTCTTGCCAATAATGGCCTGGATTTCGATGTGGATTTCTATGAAGAAGAGTGGAATCGAGTGGTGATTGCCCAGGAAGCACTTTCTCTGGAGAAATACATTAAGGCGACCAGAAATGGCCGTGGCACAAGACTGGACCGTAAAAAGCGGATTCTGGTATGGAAGGTATTTGATCATTACCAGAATCTGATGAAGGAAAAGCAGGTTCGCGATATCAACACAGCTATGTATGAAAGTACGAAGTTACTGCAGGCGACCGGTGCTCGCTCTCGGTATGCGCATATTATCGTCGATGAAGGGCAGGACTTCAGCGATAATGCATATCGTCTATTGCGTGCACTTGCCGGAGAAGAACATGAAAATGATCTTTTTATCGTAGGTGATTCTCACCAACGCATTTACCGGAATCATCCGACGCTTTCCAAGTGTGGCATAAATGTGCGAGGTAGAAGCAGCATTCTGAAGATCAACTATCGAACGACGGAAGAAATCCGGCGATATGCATTTGCTCTGCTGAATGGGATATCTTTCGATGATCTGGATGAAGATGTGGATCTGGGTGACCGATGCCAGTCGCTTACACATGGCGAAAGACCGATCATTGGAAATTTCAAGGATGCAAGCGACGAATTTGATTTTATAGTTCGGGAAATTAAAAAACTGCAGGCAAATGGAACTGCGCTGACGGATATCTGTATTGTGGCCAGAACCAGGAAGCTGGTAGATGATTATATCGCGCAGCTGACAAAAGCAGGCATTCGTTCTTATGCAATCAAACGCAATAAGAGCGATGACCGGACGTTCGATGGACTTCGCATCGCGACGATGCATCGAGTAAAGGGATTGGAATTTAAGTATGTTTTTGTTGCAGCTGTTAACAGCCGAATCGTGCCACTATCGTCCGCTATTAATAAAACAGATGCGGTTTCTGAAGCAGAGAGCATGACAGCAGAGAAGTGCCTGCTCTATGTTGCTATGACGAGAGCACAGAAAGGAGCCTATATTACAAGCTACGGTAAAGCTTCTGAATTTATCTGCTGATGCCAGGCGTGGGTGCTTATCTCTGGTTGAGAGACCGAAATGGAGTGGCCGATAAAAAGAAATGGGAGCTGTTGTACGACCCAAAAAACTGGTCGTACGATTTGCTTCTGGTGATATCAATTCCCGGTTCGTGCGTTCAGGCCTTCAAACAGTACAAGGTAGCAGGCCATGTCTCCGATGCGCTTGCGGTAGTCGGGGTTCCGATTGAGGTCGCCGAGCTCGTCACGCCAGCTGGTGTCGTGACCGAGCCTTCCGAGGTTGCGGGCCAGGATGTCGAATTCCCGGATGACGGCATTATGGATTTCGGATCGCCGTTTGTCAATCGCCCCTTTTTCTTCCGGTTCCATCATCTGCCACTCGGCGCGTACGGTAGCGTATTCGATCGAGCGGGACAGAAGATTGTGATATAAACCGGTCATTTCCGCGTCGTTTTCAATCTGCTTTTTGATCGTGGTGAAAATGCGCGATGCATCTTCAAATGGAAGCGCGAAAACGCGCTCCAGATAGCTGTCATATGTCTGCATTGGAAGCCTCCTTCGGGATAAGTTTTATCGATTCCGTATGAGATAAGTATACACCTAATCGCAGCGACCGATTTTCAACCAGAAGTTTAGTGCATTTTCTGCGTATCTGCCGTATAATGATAATCTGATTTTAGAGCGGAGGAGTCTGCATAAAGCAGACTCCGGAGCGATATCCAGCAGAGCTGTGCTCTGCTCCCGAAGGGCTAAACTCGAGCATCCTTAGCTCGAGCTTAGGGCGGCAGAGTCTGCATGGTGCAGACTTCGGAGCAATCACGGAGGTGAAGTGATGGAACCTATCTATTTGTCGATTGAGCCTGAGAAGACCGGAAAGAAAATCAAGAAGCTGCTCGATGCGAGTGGGTATACCGTGCGGGATGTACAGAGCCTGATGGGCTTTAACAATCCGCAGGCGATCTACAAGTGGCTTTCGGGAAAGTCGCTGCCGAGCATCGATAACTTCGTGATTTTAAGTAGACTTTTACATACCAGCATTGATAACCTCCTCGTCGTTGACGGGGAGGTTGTTGTTTTATTTAATAATTATTATTTCGTGTGATCCACAGGAAGGTGCCTGTGAAGAGGATGCCTTTCACGATAGAGGTGCTGGTGAGGGCCCACCAGATGCCGTCGAGGCCGAGCGGGCGGCTCAGGATGATCGCGAGCGGGATGCGGGCGCTGGTGAAGGCGATGCTCAGGATGCTGCACAGTCGTGTCTTTCCGAGGCCGGAGAGAGCACCGACGGTGGTGAGCTCGACGCACATGAAGGCTTCACTGAAGCCGATGATGACGAGGTAGCTGACCGCGGTGGCGATGGCCTGTGGCTCGTGGAAGAAGACGCCGGCGAGCGGTCCCGGGAAGCAGATG
>OQVT01003052.1_pt1 | contig 10765 bp, 8 predicted proteins | sample 1691561 | NCBI WGS metagenome assembly OQVT01 (sample SAMN03418260, study PRJEB22391) | human gut metagenome | biome: human-gut; feature: organic feature; material: feces | host: Homo sapiens | place: Tanzania | collected 2013-01
CAGACCAAATTTGAAGATATTCAGACAGAGAATGCACAGATGCGAAAAATGCTTGAAACTGCGAAAATGTATGCCTTGTCTGAACACGCAGTTATGATTTATGGGCAGGCAGGTACAGAGGATTATCTTTTGGCAGAAGCAATTCACAATAATAGTATCCGCAAAGTGGGTCCATATGTCAGCATTAATATGCGGGGAATGGATAAAGAACATCAGATGGAAGAGCTTTTCCGAAGAGAGGCCGGAGATACAGTTTCGACTTTTGGTGCAAAAGGTGCAATGATCAAGGCAAATCATGGAACTTTATTTATCAAAGGAATCGAGCATCTGACCTTGCGTGTGCAGCATCAAATCTTGCGTACAATGTTAAGCAGGGCACAGATGAGAACGGATGCACAGCCACTTGATACGTTGGATGTAAGAATCATTGGATCCTCGAAGATAAATCTGAAACATCTTGTGGAAAAGGGAGAGTTTAGTGAGGAATTGTATTATATGCTGCAGAGCCTGGTACTTGAGATCCCTTCGTTGAATGAACGCCTGGAGGATCTGAGAAACTGGTTTGACAAAGAACTGAAGATATATAAGGAAAAATACAACCGTCCGCTTAGTGTGACAGAAGGAGCGTATAAAAAGCTGCAGGAACTGAAGTGGAACGGGAATGGGATCCAACTGCGGTCATTTTGTGAACGACTCGTTCTTACGGCTAAAAAGCGCATGATTGATGAAGTTGTTCTTCAAAACTTATATGATGAATTGTTTCCACATGTGGAAGAATCCCATGGAGAGAAGCGGATTCTTGTGTATCGTTCTCAGGAGACGGATGAACTTGAGGAGCTGCTTGAACGTTTCCACGGAAACCGGAAACTGGTGGCGGAAGAGCTTGGTGTCAGTACGACAACTCTCTGGAGAAGAATGAAAAAGTATGGAATAGAAGCCAATTATGGTGGAAATGAATAGTTATTAGGAAGAAATGGAAAAGTGTAATGGGAGATGGCTTGAAACTATCTCCTTTTTTGATGCATAACTTCGGAAGTTGCATGATGTACTCGATGTATAAACCTGCATTTTGTTACGTATAAAAATCAAGTCAGAATTTGTGTAGAATTTACAAGATTTCAAATTATGAAATAAGAATTGCATATAATGAAAAGAGAAGAACGGAAATGCATTTTCAAACAATCGAAAAAGCTGGAAATGAAACAAAGCGAAATAAAAATGAAATACACAATTCAAAAAATGAAAACTTATGAAATCTACATAAATCAGAGCACACTCCATTGAACAATCTGTCAATGGAATCTTTGTACTCAGTTTTGTACAATATGCATGTCAGATAGATAAGTTACCTGACCAAAGGCAAGGCAGGCAACAAGAAGCGCGCAAATTATCAAAGACGATTAGGAACAAGTTGAAATAGCAGTAATACAAAATATCAGAAATCTGAGAGGAGAAGAACAATGAAAGTTGGATTTATCGGACTTGGAATTATGGGAAAACCAATGTGCAGAAACCTTATGAAAGCAGGATATGAAGCTGTTGTATATAACAGAAGCAAGGCAAGCGTAGAAGAATTGGCAGCGGAGGGAGCACAGGCAGCAGGAAGCCCGGCAGAGGTGGCAGAGAACTGTCAGGTGATCATCACAATGCTTCCGAATTCTCCTCAGGTCAGAGAAGTCTGTTTAGGAGAAAACGGAATCGCTTCCGCAGCAAAAGAAGGAACGATCGTGATCGATATGAGTTCGATCGATCCGGTACAGTCGAAAGAAATCGGAGCAGAGCTGAACAAAAAGGGAATTGACTTAATGGATGCGCCGGTCAGCGGCGGAGAGCCAAAGGCGATCGACGGAACAATTTCTGTTATGGTCGGAGGAAGCAAAGAGAACTTTGACAAATACTATGATTTATTAATGGCGATGGCAGGATCTGTAGTGTATGTCGGAGAACTTGGATCCGGAAATGTAGCAAAGCTCGCAAACCAGGTGATCGTAGCATTGAATATTGCGGCAGTGTCTGAGGCACTGACACTTGCAGTGAAAAATGATGCAGATCCGGAGCTTGTATACAAAGCTATCCGCGGAGGTCTTGCAGGATCTACAGTGCTTGATGCAAAAGCACCAATGATGATGGCACACAATTTCAAGCCGGGATTCCGTATTGAACTCCATATCAAAGACCTGAATAACGCACTGAATGCAGGTCATGCAGTAAATGCAGCACTTCCACTTACTTCACAGGTAATGGAGATCATGCAGTCACTTAAGGCAGACGGAAATGAAAAAGATGATCACAGTGCAATCGTAAAATATTACGAGAAGATTTCTGATACATCTGTTGAGAAAAAGAATTAAGAGAGGTAAGAACTATGAGTGAATCAACCAGAATGATGCTGGGGCTGGTGATCGGAATTGCGATAATGATCGTCCTGGTTATGAAGACGAAGGTACATACATTTATTGCATTATTGCTCGCAGCATTGATCACAGGCTTGATCGGGGGCATGCCGGTTGCAGATATTACAAATGCAGCCGGAGAAACGACAGTCGGAGTTATGACCGCTATTAAAGATGGATTTGGAAACACATTGAAAAGTACCGGTATCATAATCGGACTTGGAGTTATGATGGGTGGAATCCTGGAAGTTTCAGGAGCAGCAGAACAGCTTGCATTTACTTTCATCCGTGTAATTGGTAAGAGAAAAGAAGAATGGGCACTGGCAATCACAGGATGGGTTGTATCCATCCCGGTATTCGCAGATTCTGCGATCGTTATTTTTGCACCACTTGTAAAAGCAATGTCCTCTGTAACGGGAATCTCTGTTGTAGGACTTGCACTGTCACTGGCCTGTGGACTTCAGCTGACACACTGTCTGGTACCGCCGACACCGGGACCGCTGACAGCAGCCGGAATGCTTGGAGTTGATGTGGGACAGATGATCATGGTCGGAGCAGGAATCTCTATTCCGATGCTGATTGTTGTAGTATTCTACTGTAAATATATTGGAAAGAAAATCTATCAGATTCCGAATGAAAATGGACATGGATATGAAAGAAAAGAATTCAAAAAAGAATATATCAAATCCATGGAAGAAGTTGAAAAACTGGTAGGAGAGAAGAATCTCCCATCATTCACAGCATCTATTCTTCCGATTATCATTCCGATTGTTTTGATTTTTGTTAAAACATTCTGGGGACTGTTTGGAACAGGTGAAGGAGTGGCAAACACAATCATCAGTCTTGTAGGTGAACCAATCTTCGCACTTGGTGTTGGAACAATCATTGCAATCTATGGACTTGTAAGAAAAGAAGAGAATAAAAGAGTTATCGGTATCATGGATACAGCGATCAAAGATACAGGTATTATCATGCTGATCACAGGAGCCGGCGGTTCTCTTGGAAATGTAATCAAAGTCAGCGGTATCGGAAACGTTCTTGGAGAGACAGTTGTAGGACTTCCGCTTCCGGCAATCCTGATTCCATTTATCATTGCAGCACTGATGAGAATCGCACTTGGATCTGCAACAGTGGCAATCACAACAGCAGCATCCCTGACAGCACCACTGATGGCAGCAATCAGTGTATCCCCAATCCTGCTTGCAGCTTCCTGCTGTGTAGGAGCAATTTCCTTCTCCTACTTCAATGACAGCGGATTCTGGGTATTCAACGGAATGTTCGGTCTGACAGAATTGAAAGACCAGGTAAGATGTAAAACAGCAGTGTCATTGATCATGGCAGGAGTTGGAATTATAGAATTACTGTTATTGCAGTTTGTATTATAAATTGAAAGGAGTTTTTTATTATGACATTCGTACCAAAGGGAATTATCCCTCCAATTATTACACCATTAACAGATGAGGGTGAAGTAAACTATCCGGTATTAAGACAGATGGTAAATCACCTGATCGACAACGGAGTTCACGGTTTGTTCCCACTTGGAACAACCGGAGAATTCTACGCATTCGATGATGATACATACAGAAAGATTCTTGAGACAGTTGTTGATGAGACAGCAGGACGTGTTCCGGTTTACGGCGGAGCAAGCCACATTACAACAAGAGGAGTTATCAGACTGGTAAAGATCTGTGAGGAGGTCGGAGTTGATGCAGTTTCCGTACTGACACCAATGTTTGTATCCCAGACACAGGATGAGTTGTACAACTACTATAAGACAATCGCAGAAAATACAACACTTCCAATCATTATGTATAACAATAAACCAAAGACAAATGTGACAATTACACCGGCAACAGTTGCAAAGCTTGCTGATATTGAAAATATTGTTGCTGTAAAAGACAGTACAGGTGATATGACAAATGCTGCAGAGTATATCCGTCTGACAAGAGGAAAAGATTTCTCTGTACTGATGGGAAGAGATACTTTGATCTACGCAGCACTTTGCTACGGAGCAACAGGAGCAATCGCATCCTGTGCAAATGTAGCACCGAGAATTGCAGCGGATATCTATGATAAATACGTTGCAGGAGATCTTGAAGGAGCTCTGGAAGCACAGTTTACACTGGCTCCGTTCCGTATTGCATGTGGTATGGGAACATTCCCGGCAGCAATCAAGGAAGGTCTCGTTCAGGAAGGAATTCCGGTAGGAAAATGCTTAGATCCGATCGGCGAACTGACACCGGAAGAGAAAGAGAAGCTGCATAAAGTACTTGCAGATATGAACCTTGTTTAAAACAAGAAGTTATTAAAAAATGTTAATAAACTAAAATTTGCTGCCATGATTTCGGTGGTCGGACTGCAAGTCAATCTCCGGTCCGATCACTGAAGTAAAAATAAAAGTAGAATAGAAAAATAGTTCGTGTATATAAAGGAGAAATCATTATGTCTAGAATCGTAAAAATGGAAGTATATCCAGTAGCCGGAAAAGACTGTATGGAACTGAATTTAAGTGGAGCACACGCACCATACTTCACAAGAAATATTGTTGTTCTTTATGATGAGAACGGAGAGACAGGAGTTGGAGAAGTTCCGGGAGGAGAGAAGATCACAAAAGCACTTGAGGAATGTATCCCGCTTGTTGAAGGAACAAGAGTTGCTGAGTATAAGAGTACACTGCTTAAAGTAAAAGCGCATCTTGATTCTAAGGGAGAGGAAGATGTCAGAGGAAATCAGACATTTGATCTTCGTACAGGAGTTCATGTAATTACAGCAATCGAGGCACCATGTCTTGATCTTCTTGGAAAGCAGCTGGGGGTTCCAGTTTGTGAACTTCTTGGAGACGGACAGCAGAGAGATAAAGTAAGAATGCTTGGATATCTTTTCTTTGTAGGAGACCGTAACAAGACAGATCTTCCGTATGATTCAGAGCCGGATTCAGATTGTGCATGGTATCGTCTGCGTCACGAGGAAGCTCTTACAGCAGATAAGATTGTAGAGATGGCACTTGCTACAAAAGAGAAATACGGTTTTAAAGATTTTAAACTGAAAGGAGGAGTTCTTGCAGGAAACGAAGAGATGGATGTGATCCGTGCAATGAAGAAAGCACTTCCGGACGCAAGAATCGACCTTGATCCAAATGGTGGATGGCTTCTTGAAGAAGCAGTTGAATATGTAAAGGGAATGGAAGGAATCCTTACATACTGTGAAGATCCATGCGGAGCAGAAGGCGTTTACTCAGGGAGAGAGATTATGAGTGAATTCCGCAGACGTACAGGTTTCCCGACAGCAACAAACATGATCGCTACAGACTGGAGACAGGTTGGACACTCTCTGGAATCTCAGGCAGTTGACATCATCCTTGCAGACCCACATTTCTGGACAATGAGTGGTTCTGTACGTGTAGCTCAGATGTGCCATGATTTTGGCTATACATGGGGATCTCATTCAAATAACCATTTTGATATCTCCCTTGCAATGTTTACACAGGTTGGAGCAGCAGTTCCGGGAGAGTACAATGCACTGGATACACACTGGATCTGGCAGGAAGGTCTTGAAAGACTGACAAAAGAGCCACTTCAGATCGTAGACGGATGCGTAGAAGTTCCAAAGAAACCAGGACTTGGTATTGAAGTGGATCTTGAGCAGGTGAAGAAAGCACATCAGCTGTACCTTGATAACTGTCTTGGAGGAAGAGATGATGCAGTAGGAATGCAGTATCTGATCCCGGGATGGAAATTCGATCCGAAGAAACCTTGCCTTGTAAGATAAGGATAACGACAGTAGAAATGAAACAAAAGATTTACATTCCTCAGCCAATCGCTGCAGCAGGAGAGGACTATCTCATAGAAAAAGGTTATGAGATAGTCCGCGGCAGCAAAAAGACAGACAAAGAATCAATAAAAAATGATATTGCAGTATGTGATGCAATGATTCAGCGAACTGCAAAAGTAGACAAGGAGATACTTGAAGCAGGAAAGAACCTGAAAATCATAGCCAGACATGGGGCAGGATATGACAATCTTGACTGGAAGGCTGCAAATGAGTTAGGGATTTATACGACTTATTCACCGGACACGACGACCTTATCTGTTGCAGAATTCACTATAACGGTGATTTTAAATCTTGCAAAACGTCTGAAAGAATCCGAAGAACTGGTAAGGAATGGGGATTTTCAGAAGAAATTTTCACTGAAAGGGACCGATGTGGCAGGAAAGACACTCGGGATCATCGGTCTTGGAAAGATTGGAAAAGAGGTAGCAAGAAAGGCGGCACTGGGGCTGGATATGAGAGTCATTTCTTATGTGCCACGTCCGGAAGGAAAAGAAATTCCAGAGTATGTAGAAATCGTATCCTGGGAAGGACTTTTGCAAACGTCAGATTACATCAGTCTGCATGTGCCGGGAGGAGAAAAGAATCAGGGAATTATTTCAAAAAAAGAGTTTGCCATGATGAAGAAATCCGCTTCCCTGATTCAAGTTTCCAGAGGCGGTGTTGTTGATGAAGAGGCGTTAGTGGAAGCAATTGAAAACGGTCAGATCAAAGGTGCAGCAGTGGATGTGTTCTCAGAAGAACCACCCAAAGAAGACAATCCATTATTGAAACTGGAACAAGTGATGCTGACACCGCATATTGGTTCCAATACGGTGGAATGTATGGATCGGATTGCACTGGATGTAGCGGAAGATGTACATCGTGTTCTTTCCGGAGAGAATCCAAAACATCCAATCAAAAGATAGATTATGACAGAAGAGGAAAGGCAGCGGGAAAATGGAAAAAGTAACTTTAGACCCGGCAATTAAATTCGGAGCCGGGAGATACAGACAGGAAAAGAATTTACTTGAAGAGTGTGGAAAAGAAATCTCACGTTTTGGAAAGAGAGCATTTATCATTGCAGGAAACAGAGCGTGGGATGCAGTGAAAGAACGGATACTTCCGGGATTTGAGGCAGCAGGACTTGAGTATGAATTGCATCTGTATAGTGGGAAATGTTCTTATGAAGCTGCCAGGGAATATGCTGAAAAATGCAAAGCAGAAAACTGTGATGAGGTAGTCGGAATCGGTGGCGGGCTTGTCATGGATTTTGCAAAAGCAGTTGGCGAATATGCAGATACCGGAGTTGTCAACATTCCGACATCGATCGCAACCTGTGCCGCGTTTACAACAATGAGTGTTATGTATACGCCGGAAGGCGCGAAGAAGGACTGCTGGAGATTCGAACATGAAGTCGATGCAGTTCTTGTAGATCTGCAGGTGATCGCAGAATGCCCGATCCGCTATGCGGCGGCCGGAATTCTGGATGCCATGGCAAAAAAAATCGAAATACAGAACGGCAAGCCGAAGATGTATCTCAGTGAAAATAAAATTGATCTGTTCAGTGCCTACAAGATGGCAGAGTATACTTATGAGGTGCTTGTAGAGTATGGCGCACAGGCAATTGAAGATATCCGTCATAAGAAACTTACAAAAGCGGTGGAAGATATTACATTTATCAACATCGCAGTAACCGGTGTGATCGCGAACATCACGAAAAGCTTCTCACAGTCAGCACTTGGTCATATGATGTATGACGGCGTACGGACCTATTTTACAAAGGAAGCGGAGCATGCGCTGCATGGAGAAATCGTGGCAGTAGCATTGTTTACACAGCTTTATTACAATAAATTAAGTGAAGATAAAGAGGCACTTCGTCTGTTCATGAAAGGGATGGACATGCCATTAACTTTGCAGGAGCTTGGAATTGAACCATCGCAGAAGAATCTTGATATTCTTGAAGCGTATCTGATTGATTCTCCTTATGTAGAGCAGTCAGAAGAGAGTTTTAAGCTGCTGCATGAAGCAATGAAACAGATGTGTTAAAAGAAAGGGAATAATAGAATGAAAGTAGGATTTATTGGACTTGGAATTATGGGAAAACCGATGAGCATGAACCTTTTAAAAGCAGGAAATGAGCTCGTTGTATTTGATTTTAATGAGACAGCAGTTGCAGAGGTTGTAGCAGCAGGTGCAAAGGGAGTGAAAAGCGGAGCTGAAGTAGCAGCAGAGTGTGACACAATCATCACAATGGTTCCAAACTCACCACATGTTCGTGCAGCATGTCTTGGAGAAGGTGGGATTGCAGAGGCAGCAAAACCGGGAACAGTTGTAATTGATATGAGCTCTATTGATCCGGTAGAATCTAAAAAGATTGGCGCTGAGCTTGCAGAAAAAGGAATTGAACTGATGGACGCACCGGTAAGTGGTGGAGAGCCGAAGGCAATCGACGGAACACTTTCTGTCATGGTTGGTGGAAAGAAAGAGACATTTGATAAGTATTATGAACTGTTAATGCAGATGGCAGGTTCTGTAGTATATGTTGGAGAGCTTGGATCAGGAAATGTTGCAAAGCTTGCAAATCAGGTAATTGTTGCACTGAATATCGCAGCAGTATCTGAAGCACTGACACTGGCAAAGAAAGCCGGAACAGATCCGGAGCTTGTATATCAGGCAATCCGTGGAGGGCTTGCAGGTTCTACAGTTCTTGATGCAAAGGCACCGATGATGATGGATCACAACTTCAAACCGGGATTCCGTATTGAACTTCACATCAAAGACCTGAATAATGCGCTGAACGCTGCACATGCAGTAAATGCATCTCTTCCACTCACAGCAGAGATTATGGAGATCATGCAGTCCTTAAAGGCTGACGGAAATGAAAAAGATGACCACAGTGCAATTGTAAAATACTACGAGAAAGTATCTAATGTGTCTGTAGAAAGAGAAAACTAAGATTAACCATTTGTAAGAATATAAGTTATTGCCGGTCATGGGAAACTGTGGTCGGCATTTTCTGTATGAATAAAAAGTCAGGAGGTAGAAAAGAATGAAATTACATATTATCGATGAAGCAGAACGCTGTCTGAAATGTAAGAAACCACTTTGTCAGCAAGGGTGTCCGATTCACACACCTATTCCACAAATCACTCAATTATTACTCGAAAACCGTCTGATGGAAGCCGGTGAAATCCTTTTTGCGAATAACCCAATGTCTGTTGTCTGCTCCACAGTGTGTAACCATGAAAATCAATGTGAAGGCCATTGCATTTTAGGGAGAAAGAGCAGTCCAATTCATTTTAGCAGTATTGAGAATTTCATTTCAGATTCTTATCTTGACAGGATGGAAGTGCCAAAAATAGAGACAAACGGAAAGAAAGTAGCAGTGATCGGCTCAGGACCGGCAGGAATTACAGTTGCTATAAAGCTCGCATTAGCAGGTTATAAAGTGACGATTTTCGAAGAACGAAGCAAAATCGGCGGTATGCTGCAGTATGGAATTCCAAAGTTTCGTCTTTCAAAATCTGTGATCAACCGATATAAAAAGAAGATGGAAGAATTGGGAATCCGGATTCGCCCGAATACCGTAATCGGAAGTGCAATCGTGATCGATAATCTGTTCCGCGACGGATACAGCAGTGTCTTTGTCGGAACAGGAGTATGGAGACCGAAGGCGATCGGAATTAAAGGAGAGAGTCTTGGAAATGTATACTTTGGGATTGATTATCTTAGAAGACCGGAGGCACATCAACTGGGAGAGAAAGTAGCGGTTATTGGTATGGGAAATGTTGCAATGGATGTAGCCAGAACTGCATTGCGTCATGGAGCAAAAGAGGTTACACTGTATGCAAGAGGAAAACGCATTTCCGCAAGCTCTCATGAGGTGTCTTATACAAAACTGGAGGGCGCAGACTTTGTGTTTGGAAAGGCAATAGAGTCGATCAATGAAACTGGTCCGGTATTTAAAATAAGTATCTTTGATGAAAATGATAAAGTGATCGGATATGAAGAAAAATTAGATCAGGTAGAAGCAGATTCTGTAATCATTTGTGTGAGCCAGGCACCAAAGAATAAGCTGGTACTTACAACAGACCAGCTGAAAACGACAGAGAAGGGACTTCTTTTGACAGATGAGAACTGCATGACAACACACAAAGGAGTCTTTGCAGCAGGAGATGTTGTACAGGGGGCGAATACGGTAGTGCATGCTGTTGAGGAAGCAAAACGGGCAGCGGAAGGTATGATTCGATATATGGAAAGGGAAGAAAATGAGTGATTTACATCTTACATTAAAAAATGGAATGAAAATGCCGCGTCTTGGCATGGGGACCTGGATGCTTGGTGAACATCTGCCAATCTACCAGCAGGAAAAGAAGGCACTTCAGGCAGGACTTGATGCAGGATTTACTTTAATAGATACAGCTGAAATGTATGGAAATGGACTTTCAGAGAAATTGATCGGAGATACGATCCAGGGATACTCTCGAGAAAAACTCTTTCTTGTGTCAAAGGTATATCCACACAATGCAGGACGTCCACAGATCTATGACAGTAAGATCGGA
>OQVT01003053.1_pt1 | contig 10764 bp, 4 predicted proteins | sample 1691561 | NCBI WGS metagenome assembly OQVT01 (sample SAMN03418260, study PRJEB22391) | human gut metagenome | biome: human-gut; feature: organic feature; material: feces | host: Homo sapiens | place: Tanzania | collected 2013-01
ATCCGTTCCATGACCCGCAGTGCCGTGTTCGAGTGGAAAAGCCTAGCAAGGGTGTATATATCCACAAAGGACACAAGGTCGTATTCTGATTTGCTGGAAGCATATCGTTCATCATTACTTTTTGGTGATTGAATGATGTTTTTGCGTTTTCTCATGGGTAATAGTTCGCTATTACTCATGAGATTTGTTTTACTGTGCTCTACAAACTTTTGGAGATTTTGACTCCTCTTTGATTTGCTTGACTGAGGAGTTTGTTCCAAGGCAAAATCACTATGTACTACAATTCAAAAACAAAGAATGCATTTGTAGAAAACCGATATGCTAGCAACATAGAAGCCCTAAAGATGGATAAAAAAACGGGAGTCTAACTTGAGTTTAAAAGCGCCCTTTTGGATTCTTTCATTGCCGAGCACATCCTGAGAAAGGCGGGAATGTGACATTACGTCCATTCCCGCCTTTCTTCATTAGAAGCGCGACCTACTAACACTTAACGTCAATCTTTGCTAATTACCTGACAAGGAGTTTCATCACATGCGTTCCTTCGCGTCGGATATAAACGCCAGTTTTCGTTGGCTTGTCGATACGAACACCATCTAAGCTGTAGTATGCGGTGCCTTGTTGCGTATGGTATTCCGTGCGGTCAACTTTTGTCGCCTCACTGGCGAGAACGGTCAGAGGCGCACTCCATTGACTGGTTTTGCTGCCATCAGCATTGGTGGCGCGCACCTCAAAACTATAGTAGTTATCTTTCTGCAAACCATTAATCACAACTGACTCGCCATTAATACCCATCACCTCTGTAGTATCCAGCTCGACAAACTGTTCCTCCACCTCAGGGTTGTCAACAGAGATGGCCTCACCAGTCACAGTCACCTTGAGGGCACCCTCTACATAGCCTGCGCCATTGCCTCGAACAATGAGAATACTGTCGATGATAGCGACATCTCCCTTCACCTGAAAAGTAACATCCGTCGCCGTCAATCCGTTGTCAAACTGGTAACAATAGGATTTGTCGCTGGAAGTGAGACGATAGGCACCACTCTTACCATTAGACGATACTGTGAAGACAGGGGTTTTCCCGGACAGACTGTGAGCCCGAACTAAGACCGTGAACTGCTCATCCATATTATATAGGTTTAGTTTCGGCGTGGTCAGTGATCCTTCAGCACTGGCAGCACCCAATTTGACAGCCCCACCGGCTTGATAGACACGTTTGCCAGTCCATCCACTTCTCTCCATATAGTTATCCAGCAAGACAGAAATATCTTTACTATCAGGCGAAGAAGGCGTTCCGTCGTTCATAAAGACAAAGCCCTCGGCAAGGGCGACTGGCAGATCGGACTCTCTTGCAAGAGAATGCCAACGCAAGTCGTACAGAGCCTCAGAAGCGCTTCCATCCCAATAGGCACGGAAACTATCATCCCGAACTTCCGTGAAACCCAAACCGCTAGGTGTTCGGAAATGGTTGGGCATGAAGCGAAATGACACCACCCCGTCATGGTGGCGTATGTCTGTCACCCAACTATCAAGCCCCACCCCCTGGTAGGTCTGTGAGGCGGGGGTCGTTTCATCGGTAAATGCATCATTTCCGCCGAAGGGGAAAAGATCACCAGCCTCCGATTCATGACCTAACATCTCATCATAACCTGATTCATTGTCGGCGCAAACTAAATAGTAACGACGATGTGCGGTAGTATTGTTGAGCGTATTTTTGTCCCATGCATTTTGTAGAAAATCGACATGGGTGATCATCAAGCCGCTTGCCTTGATGCCCACATCCCATCCCGTCTGCTGACGGTTTTCCAAAAGATAGAACTCATCATGCCTGGCTGTCGGAAGGAGATAAGCCTGACGGCTATCGGCAATATTCTCCAGCGTGAGCACATCAGAAGGCTCATTGATGATGGTTGGTTCCATCCACCCGAGCGAGATTCGCTCAAAGGCGGTGTAGGAGGGAGGGATGTTCGTGTTCTCGTTGTATGTGCCATAGTCCATGTTGTCGTAGCGCCCCAACTCGTATTCTGTCGTTGCCGTGTTATAGTGATCTGCCAGTCCTAACACATGGCCAAACTCGTGAGTGAGCGGTCCGATTCCACAAGGTGTAGTGCCACTATTACCAAACAGTTCTGCAGAGCAGGCGTAGGTGTCAAGGCTGACGTCGTCAAGACACACGTTATAACCCGCCGAGGACAGCTCGTACTTGTGTGGCCATATAGTATTGGCATCAGCACCAAAATTTTCGCCATAGCCAGCATAGATGACATATACCATCTCTACCTTGCCATCACCATCGAGATCATACTGTTTAAAGTCCACCAAGGGGTCAGCCAACTGACAGGCCTCAGCTATTGCCTTCGTCGGTTCTTCGTCGCCAGTCATGTTGCCCCAAATGTCAGTAGCGTCTTTTCCGTAGTACGACATCTCCTTCGATAGTGTAACAGGACCCAGTACATCAAAATGAGGGTTGAAGCGTCCGTTACTCTGAAAGTAGAAGTAATCATGTGCCGAACCGATGGCACCATTGTCATGAAAGCCCTCCTCGTTGAGCATCCGTTCAAAATAGGAAGCATCATAGGTGAATTTCTGGTCTTGAAACTGTGCAAGGATGACTACACCTTTGAAATCACCCGTTGTCGGAAAAGACCCCACACGCATCTTTTCATAGGGAGTAACCGTGTCTACAGGCTTCGCTTGCATCGGCAACATCGTTTCGACAGAAGATGTAAAGTTTTCTGCTTTCTTTATCAACTTTAGAAACGCCTTGTCCGCTGCCGAACGTAGTGGCATGTCACGCACTATGGGAGCACCCTCGGTGCTTAAATAGCCTTCTTGGGTTTGATAGGCATAACGGTAATAACCATCGGACGACTGCATGATGGCGTAGCCATCGGCTGTGAGTCGTTGATGACCATGTTCGTCACCACGGAGATAGACGGTAATAACAGAACCATCTGGTTGCTTCAATTGGATAGCTCCCCGATAAGCAGGTGCTGCTGGGGCGGCAAGCGCTCCCACAAGCAAAAGGGCGGATAGCAAGTTCTTACTTTTTTTCATAAATCTAAAGCATTTGGTTTACGCTTGCAAAGGTACGAAGAAGCAAGAAAACTCCCACATTTATATTATAGATAGACTATGATTGGGATATAGACAAAAACTGACAGAGCGATAAAATCGGTCTTTTCCTTAGGTTTATCGTTCTTTTCTTAATACTTTTGCACCATGATTGGCAGTCTTCTACAATTCTGCCACACAACAACAAATAGTATTCATTTTGTTCAATATTTAAAAAATCAGCTTATGAAGTACAAGTCACATTGGATCTCGTTCGCAGCGCTTGCAGCTCTCATAGGATGGTCTTCACCATCTTGGGGACAGGAAGCAAGAACTGCATACGGCATCATTGACAAGGACGCAGGTATGGGCTCTGGAGTCTATACCTTTGACGTCAGTTCCGACACGCTCGACAACGTGCAAATTGTTGCTCCTCTGAGCGTAGACCACATCATGGGTGCTACGATGGTGGACAACGTCTACTACTACATCGACTATGAACAGAACACAAAAGGACATAAGTCTCATGGATTCTATAGTTTTGACCTGGAAACGAAAAATGTAAAAAAAGTTGGAGACTACCATGACCAACAGCAAGGACCTGCTGCCAGCCATTTTGCCTGGGACGCACAGACACAGACCATGTATGCGCTGAACAACGTGCAATCCGGTAATGGGTTGGTGAAGATCGACCTCGCCAACGGCGATCTCATCCCTGTCTGTTCATTTTCTTACGACCGTCTAACGGAAAAAGACAAACAGAGAGACAAGAGTTTTCACACATTGATCTCGATAGCCATCAACTATGATGGCGACATGTACGGCGTGAGCTATGGTGGTGCACTATACAAAGTAAACCCCGTCACGGGACTTTGCTCCTTGATCGGCGAGCTAGACTATAATCCCGACCAAGCTTACATGTACAACAACAACTGCCTGTTCTTCGACAACGAGACTGGAAAACTATATTTCCGCTTCTTCACGTTCTATGGAAAGAAATATGAGTTGTCCGAAATCGATTTGAAGACAGCCCATGTGACCCATATTGCCACCCTGCCTTACGAGACGGATGCAAGCGGCATGATAAGCAAGTCCATCGGATTCGATGGCATCGTAATGCCGTACGTGCCTGCCGAAGCAAGTGCACCACAAAAAGTGCTAAACTTGAAGCTGACACGTGGAGAGCAAGGTGAGCTGACGGCGAAACTGGAATGGGACAACCCATCGAAGACCTATGGACGCGGTGGCACCTTAGAGGACCTTGACAGTATCATTATCTATCGCGACGGAGTAGAAGTGCACCGCATCGCCAATCCTGTCATCGGTGGCCACGAGACTTGGACCGACAACTTACCCGAGCGGGGTTATTACACCTACAAGTTTGTACCTGTAAATGACATGGGGTATGGCGACCGCCGTTCCATCTCGGCATATATTGGCGTGGGAGACCCTATGAACGTGGGAGACCTCAAGGCTGAGGCAGAGGACAACTACGCCAACATCACGTGGACAGCACCCACAGAGGGTAAATTTAATTCATGGATCAACACCACAGACCTCACCTATGATGTATGGCGTATGCCTGGCAATGTGAAACTGGTTGAGAAGACCAAAGAAACCTCCTTTACTGACACCACACTGCCAGTGATGGGCAAATACCACTACAACGTCATAGCGTATACCGGCGGATTCCAAAGCGACTCTATCAGTACGGAAGAAATCATCGCCGGACCAGCGTATCAAGCACCCGATACGCTGCTGACGGACTACGCCAACTTTATGTTATGGAACAACATCGACGCCGATGGAAGTACCACGACATGGACATGGCAGACAGCAGGCCTTTACGGACAATTCGGCGGGGCCACCGATAGTTATTACTATGAGGAATATGCCCCACAAAATTGGCTCATTTCCCCGCGCATCCGCATGGAGAAGGACAAGCATTACAAGATTACATTTGAGACCAAGACTGGTAGCGACAAGGTACAGGAGCTACTTGCCATCGGCTTTGGTCAAGGCGCAGAGATTAGCAATCAGGACAGCATCTATCAGTTTGCCTTAACGGAGAAAGAGGCTTTGACATTGCGCGTCAACCTGCCTGTTGTTGAAAACACAGGTGACTACAATTTCAGCTTTGTTCACCGCACGCTATTCAAGAACTATAATATCGCCATCAAGAACGTCATCTTTGCAGAAGACCACGAAGGCTATATCTCGGGACGGGTAACCTGCGACGGAAAGGGCGTAAGCAACGCACTAGTTCGCACGGAGAACGGACAGTTCGCTAGCAGGACCAACAACGATGGCCAATACACACTCAACTACCTGCCCGAAGGCAGTTATAACATTATCGTAGAAGCATTGGGCTATCACGATGGCTCGGCTACTTCTACCGTCTCAGAGTTGGAAACAAGTACAGAGAACATTGCTATTGAGGCCCTTCCCACTTATTCACTCCAAGGCAGAATTACCGATACAGTGGGCGATCCTGTAGTAGGCGCCACGGTCATTGTCTCTGGATACAACAACTACGAGACAACGACGGCCGCAGACGGTTCTTACAACATCAGCGGCATCTATGAGCACACGGCCTATACCGTTAGCGTAAGCAAGAACAAACTGCTGGGTGTCAGCGAGACCATTGACGTAAACGCAAACAAGACGCTGAACCTCACCCTGAAGGACAACATCAAGCCAGCCAAGGCAGTGAATGTCGCCGAGTCAGCCAACGGCGACCAAACGGAAGTGACGTGGCAGGCACCAGCCAACGACCCACGTGTGGACCGTATTGACGACGGTGTCATCACCACTGGCACTGGATACCAAAACGGTGCAACGAACAAATCGACCTTCGGTGTAATTCGTCGAGAAGCTGCCACCGTTTATGGTGCACAGTTCTACCTTACCAACGCACCAGGCGTAAGCCATTACAGTGTCGCTCTACGCGTGCTAGGACTGAAGGAGAATGGCGATCCCGACGAGGCGAATGTGCTTTTTGAAAAGACCTATGTGCCTGCCAAGGATGACCAATGGAATGAGTACACCCTACCCACACCTGTCGAGGCACCGAACGGGTACTACCTCTGCGTGGCAGCATCCAGTTGGCTTGGGATTGGCATAGATGGTGGCGGCGACACTGAAAAATATCCGTTCCAAGCAATGACAAACTGCTTCAGTGGTGATTTCACAACAGGCACCTATTATTACCTGGACAACCAGCAGAGCGAGAACATGCATCGCAACTTTATGATCCGCCCCATAAGCGCTCCGTACAGTGTGCCCGAAGACCACATCACAAAGACGGGACGTTTCATGCCTTGCTTCATGGAGAAGAACGAAAATGAACAACCCACGCTCTACAATTATAAGGATAACTACAAGGTGCAGGGAGCAGAACCAACAACTCCACTGAAGACCGTACAGAATCGCGTGCGCTACAACGTCTATCGCCTTACCCCTGCCAACGCAGCCAATGAAGAGGCATGGACGAAACTGGCCACCAACCTTCAAGAGCGTAGTTACACCGACACCAACTGGAAGACGCTTCCACAAGGCACTTATTATTATGCCGTGAAGGCCATCTATACAGGCGACAAAGAGTCCGTGGCAACTCTCTCCGACAGTATTGGCAACAAAATGCTCACTAACGTCGTTTTCAACCTCACCACCAACACGACGGATAATGAGGCTTATGGCGCAAGCGTCGTCATGGTAAACGGAGGCGGCATGCATACCTATCAGATGACAGCCGACGACACTGGTGTGGCTACGAGCAGTAGCGTATGGAAAGCAACCTACGAGGTACACATCTCGCTCGACGGATTCTATCCGATCGACACAACCATCATTGTAGACAAAGAGAACAGCTACACATTCAGCTACGAGCTCATAGAGCACAAGGTGCAACCACACGACTTGATCATAGAGAACGGATCGTATGGCGCACAGAAGCTCTTCATTTGGAATTATCCCGAGTAATTCGAAGATAGTTTTGAAGAGCACGAAGACTTTGCTCTTAATTCTCCTGGCAGCATCGGCTGGCAGTATTTCGACGGCGACGAAGGCGAGACGGGTGCCTTCACTTTCTCTCAGGACGGTAGTAAGCCCTGGCCTAATGCCTTCGAAGCAATGGCCTACATCATTATGAATGCAGGTAAGGTTTCTGACGGGAAGGAAGGTACGCTCGCTAGCGATTATATCAGATTGGCTCCTCACTCTGGAGAGAAAAGCCTGCAGAGCTGGCCAGCGGCAGGTAAGAAGGAGGACGACTGGCTCATCACGCCGCACCTCCACTTCCAAGAGCCCATCAGCTTCCGATTCTACGCACTCAACTTCTCTAATAATGCTCCAGAAGAGATCGAGGTGCTTTATACGACTAGTGAGATCCCCGATGTCGAAGAGTTTATACGCATAGATAGCTGCACCATCAACAGCGCATACGGCTCTTGGGTACTGAAACAGTATGACAGCATCCCTGCCGAGGCCAACTACATCGCCTTGCGGCGTGTGACACCTGCAGACGAGACTGGGTACACGCCAAAGATCCTAAATATCGACGACGTGGCCTTCGGTACAAAACTGCCAAACGCAGCCCGTTATTTGCCCAAGAATAACGTGAGACGCATGCCGTCACTCGACGGTGCCTACGAGGTGTATCTCGACGGAGAATTGGTGACTAGCACCGATGACACGCAATACTACTTTGACGGACTGACGGTGGGCAAGCATACGGCAGGTGTGATTGCCAGCTACACCTCGGGGAAAACTACTATGAGTACTATCGACTTCGAAGTGGATGCTACAGGAGTATCTTCCATCACGAGCAGACAGGACGAAGACGAGGCCGAGTTCTACAACATCAAAGGACAACGCATCAGCAATCGTGACCTCCCGCGTGGCGTATATATCGTCAAGAAAGGTGGACACATCTATAAGAGCATTAAGAAATAAGTAGTTCGCCTTATATAATCATCAATTGTGACAGGGGTGGAGTAATTTGGACTTCCACCCCTGTTTTTGTGACGACCATTCCACATGTATCCCATAAGCTCGGACATGGGTGTTTAGTTTGCAAAGGCACCAAAGGTTTATTTTTGCAGCTCTTTACAAAGCGGCATTGTGAATCCGCAAAAGGTTGTTTTTAGATCAACCACTCGCTTATTTGTCAAAAAATAACTATATTTGCACCCGAATTCAATATTTGGGAAAAGGTTATGAGAAAAATGCTTCGTCACAACGCTTGCCGGACATGGGTGCTGGCCTTCATGCTAGCTGCAGTATGGAGCGCACAAGCTTCCAACTACAAGTACCACTTCAAGAAGATAGACCAGCACTTCGATGCAATTGCAGAAAGGCTCAATCAACTTGACTTTGAGAATCGAAGAGCCGAGGCCAATCCTAAAGACCTGCAACAGTTGGCACAACTTGCGGGAAAGCATCCTCAGCTGCAAGCACGTTCCATCTATTGGCAGGTGCGTATGACACAGTTCAACGCACGCCCAACTGAATGCATCCAGCAACTCAAAAAAGCGGAACGGCTCTGCCAGCCTGGCTATGACTACGACTTGGCACTCATTCGCTATCAGCTTGCTGGCAACTACGATCGCATAAGCGAATATATGCAGTGCTATCGTAACGCCTCAACGGCCATAGCTGTTTTTAGAAAGGCAAAAGACTATTATTTCATGGGCAATGCGCAACTGCTACTGGCACAACTTTTCCATGAGATCAACGATGACGAACACGCCAGCGAACAACTCCTACAAGCAAAAAAAAGCTACGAGACAGCGGGATACCCCCTCAACCGCATCTACTTCTACCAAGCGATGCTGACAAAAGACGATGCTGAGAAATCCGCACTTTTGGCCAAAAGCGTCGCCGTTGGTGGACGAGACTGGGCGATGACCATGCAGGCCTACCTCAATCTGAGCGAGCTCGCACTGAATAAGGGACAAACGCAAAAAGCGGTAGCCTACTACAACATGGGCAAGGCCGAAATAGAAAAATTCGCCCCAGACAACGTAATCTTCGGGGCGCTAGTCTCCCTGTCCCATGTAAAGATTCTCTATGCACAAGAATTATACGCCGAGGCTCTCTCCGTCATCGAAAGCCTAAAGACTATCGGACCCAAAATCAAAGAAGAACTGTTCATGCAGGAGGTCTATCGCTACTCATGGCTTTGCCATGCCCACCTCGGCCAAAAGGAAAAGGCCTATGCCATGCTCCGCTTATTTCAAAGCGAATATGAACGCAACACTGACTCCATACGGGCCCACGACATACCCAAGGCACGAGCACGGGAAGAGATTCTGCGACAGAACGACCGTATACGAATTCTGGAGAAAGACGCACGCATCAAGACCACCTACCTCTATTTGGCCCTTTTGAGCATTGCGCTGATTGTCTTAGTGGGTCTAACTATTATCTATTACCTTCGTCAACGTTATCGCATCCGTGACATTGAAAACAAGCAGTTGCGTGAAAACTTGCGACAAGAAGCTCTCATCTACAGCATGAATCGCAAGAACTTTGAGGAAGACCTGCAACAGAAAGCCTGCGAGATAAGCAGTAACACACTGCTATTGGCCAACAAAAATGAGGTGCTTCAACAAATCAGCGATCTAACTCGACGCTTCTCCGACGAGGGGAGTATTCCCCGAGAATATGTCAGACAAGTCAACGCTATAATTGCTGGAAGCCTAGACAATGACGATGAGTGGTCGCGTTTCAAACTCCACTTTGATAGCGTCCACCCACATTTCTTTGTGCGACTAAAGGAACTCTGCCCTGATCTGACGGAGAACGACCTCCGCCTATGCGCTTATATCAGCATTGGTATGCGCGCTAAACAGATTGCTGAGATGCTCAATGTGAGTCCCGACAGCATCAACAGCAATCGCTACAGGCTGCGCAAGAAATTTGGACTGCTAAGAGGACAGTCGCTCGACGACTATATCAGGAAAGTCTGATCGCATCCGTCAAGGATAGACATTTCACAAGCCTATCCTTGACGGACGCACTTGCAAACAATAGATAAATCCATTGTCATAGGGAAAACATTGTGGAACTTTTGAACTATTTACTCCATTATATCATGTATGATGTAAAATTTATCGGCAGCCTACGCCCCAATGGCATCCAGCGTCTCCGCCGTCGAAGGTTCAGTTCCTTCATTATACATCTGTATATATCCTCCTCCGGAACATCATTCTTGGCGACTTCGGCGGCCGACATCAGTGCCTCATCGATGCCCGCTTCCAGACGTTTCTGTCCTTCATCGGTCCCGAAATATGCGGCGACTTCTTCAGCTTCCCCTTTACCGGCGCGATTGTCCAGCGCTCTTTTTATCGTGTCTTCGTTTACCATAAGCTTCCTGTCATTAAAAACAAAACAACGACGCTCACATATTCCCGTATCCGCCGCAATGCTTCATTATAGTGATACTTGACCGTGGATATGGAGATGCCGAGTTCCTTCGAAATTTCTTCATTGGAATATCCTTCTCCTTTGAGCCTCACGACTTTAGCCTGCTGTTCGGGCAGTCTGCCGGTGGCTTCGGCTATCATCCTGAAACGTTCCTCTTTCTCCACTTTCCTCTCCAAATCTCCGCTGCTCTCTTCCAACATCATCGCATAGCGGTAGTTTCTTCTAAGTTCTGAGTTTCTGTCGCGGGCGTAGTTCATCACCACGTGCTTGACGGAAGTGTAGAGG
>OQVT01003054.1_pt1 | contig 10762 bp, 10 predicted proteins | sample 1691561 | NCBI WGS metagenome assembly OQVT01 (sample SAMN03418260, study PRJEB22391) | human gut metagenome | biome: human-gut; feature: organic feature; material: feces | host: Homo sapiens | place: Tanzania | collected 2013-01
GATGAGAATCCTTACAAGACCATGGAGTATGGTACCGCCGTTGGCCACATCCCGGTTGCCCGCCGTCTCCTTCATCTCCGCGATCTTGCTCTGCAAAATGGCCACATACACGCTGTCCAGCCCCGCCGTCTGAATGGGCGCGATGGAATCGCTGCCCAGATTTCCATTGGTGTGGACAAAGGGCCGCGTCCAGTCAGCATACTCGTTCTCGTTCACCGCCCCGTCGCTGCGGACAAAGAACCGCGGCGTGGCCGAGGCCAGCGTATTCTTGAGAATCGCCTGATTCATCAGATCGATCTGCTTCTGGGGCGACTTGCACAGGTCCACATACCCGTACCCCGTCGGCGTCCCCTCCTCCGGAAACAGCACGTCAAATACAAAGGGATACCTTCCGTGGTCGTACCACCCTCTGTCCCGCATATCCGGGTCGTTTTCCGTGGCATACAGCACCGTATCTCCCACGAATTTGCAGTATTGCAGCACCCGCCGTCCATTCTCCCGGGTGTGATAGTACCAGTCCACCACCAGCACCTTCCCGGAGGTATCCACCGCGTCGTCATACAGATACCGGCTCAGGGTCCATCCGCCCCGGTCCGCCTTGCCCTTTGCCTGGGGATACCGCTCCTCCAGCGCCTCCCGGTCCTGCAGCTCCGTGGAAAAAAAGTGGGGTGAATCCTGAATATCCGTCACCCCCGGCTCCCAGAACAGGTTCAGCAGATCCATCCGCCGGATGGAGATGTCCCCCAGCCCATTGAGCTTTCCGGCGTCCCAAAACACGCCGTACACGGCGCACCCGGATTTCAGCTTGTACCACCACGCGCTGGAATACGTCCGCTTGAATCCGTTTTTCTTCAGGATCACCGGCAGAATGCGTGTCAGCTTTCCGGCCTCCTCCCGGTCTCCCGGCTCCCGGGGCAGCACCGTGGGCTCCGGATAGCAGTCCATGGCGTCCGCATGCTTGGACAGAATGCAGTTCACCAGCCACCCGCTGGTGGGCTGTGGATCTGCGGGATTGCCGCCCTGTCCGGTCTTTTCCATCTGCTGCCAGTGCCGCAGCTTCCAGAATTGCTCGTTGTCGATGATCCGCTGCTCCAGCTGCCGCTTTCCGGCATGATAGCGGCGCAGGATATCTGCCGCACGGCGCACCTCCTCCGTGCCGATCCTCGGCCGCTGAGGCTCCAGGTTCTGTTCCATTGACCGTCCTCCTTTGCTGTCGTTCTATATACCCTTGGACTTTCCCAAAAAGATATACGCTCTGTTGCCGTATACACAGCAACAGAGCGTATTTTTGAGAAATTTTATTTAGTTGGCCAACTCCCGGATCTGGTCCTGAATGAGCCGCCCGGCAGCCTGGGCCAGCTGGTCCATTCGCCGGATGCGGGCCAGGTCCTTGCCATAGATCTGATCCGCCGCCGGGACGCTGTCCTGCTCTCCCATGAAGATGGCGGCCACCCGTATCCCCTTCCGTCGCAGAGCCCGCACCTCATCAGCGGTATCTTCCACGCCGGCCTTGCCGTCATATTCCCGGCTGATGGGATTTTTCCCATTGGGCGGGATCCGGTGGCTGTCGTCGGGGTTGGCGTCAGTAAGGATCAGCAGCAGATGCTTCTCTGCCGGAGCCGACTGCATCAGCTCCTCCATTCCCCGCAGGGCCAGCCCATCCCGGTTCCAGCCCGCCGCGAAATAGTCGAATATCCGCCGCTCCCCATGCTTGTCGCCGTACTCCTTCAGCACCCGCAGCACCGTATAGCCCCGCAGACTGCAAAAGCTGGTGACCCGCACGGGGATGCCGCAGTTCAGCAGGCTCTTGGCCAGGATATACCCCTGGGCCGCAATGGTTTCCTGACAGTGCAGCCGGGACGCCGAACCATCCAGCAGCAGATCCACGCTGAATCCGGGCCGAGGTTCCTGGTCCTGCCGCAGAAACACCCGGTCGTCCCCCAGCACCGGCTCCCGCCATACCCGGGAGCCATTGAGCCATCCCTGCCGGGCCGTCACGGCGTCCGGCTGCTGATGCACCAGCATGCAGTTGCGGATCTGCTCCGTCAGCCGCAGCAAGGCGCTTTCATACAGCTCGCTGTTCTTGGCGTAGGCCGCCCGGTTCAGCCGGGACTGCTCCGCCGCCTGCTCATACAGCTGCTGGCTGTCGCTGCTGGGCGGCACATCCGCCGCCGGGTCCCCCCGGGTAAACCACAGCCGGCACCCCAGGTGGTTCCCGGTGCACCGCTGCTGCTCGATGGCGCTCAGCTGCTTTGGGGAATATATGCTCCGCCCGAAGCACCGCTGGATATACGCCCGGTCCGCCTCCGCCCGCTCGTTGGAGCGCAGCATGGACCGCAGCGCGTCCGCCGCCCGGACAAACCCCGCCTGTCCGGCATGGGCCGCCCGGCCGATAGCCAGATCGTCGGTGCGCACCAGCTCTGTTGGCGCTACCTTGGTCATAAATGCGATCCACCGCCGGTTGTCGAAGTGCAGCCGCAGCTCCGCCTTGGTCCGCACCCTTCCGTCAAAGCCCAGATACTTCCGGAAGCACGACCGAATGTCCTGCTCCAGCTGCTCCGGGCTGACGTCCCCGCAGCACAGTGCCCGGTACAGTCCCTTGTCCCAGGGCGTCACCAGCCGTGTGGGTTTCCCCAGCACGCTTTTCCACCGGGCCGCCTGCATGGAGTATACCAGCTGATTCCGCGCCATCCACTCCTGCCGGGAGGTCTGGTATTCCATGGCGAAGAACTCCCGGGCATGGGCCTGCCGCAGCTCCTCCAGTGCGGGCCGCTGGGGCAGCTCCTTTTCATACGCCGCATTTTCCAGGGCCAGCCACGCCAGATCGTCCATCACCGCCTGCCGCACATCCCCCAGCCACGAGTCAAACAGCCGCCGGGGCATTTCCTCGCCGAACCACTTGTGTACCAGGCCGATGACAAAATTCATGTAAAAATCCGGTGTTCCGTCGGTTTTCATGGCCAGAAATTTCGGTTCAAAGCCATACGCCCCCGCCGCGGCCCAGATCAGATTCACCGCCCGCCGCTGCTGGGCGCTGTAAGTCTGCACGCCCATAACGCTCAGTCCGTAAAGAGCCTGGACCGGTCCAGCTTCGCCGGAATACGTCCGGCGATGACGTCCCGGATCAGGTCCTGCTCATAGCTGTCAAACGCCTTGTTGGTAATGCCCATGTCCAGGGCCATCCCCGCCCGAACGCCCCGGCGGATCAGCCGCAGCGCATCCAGCAGGCCCCGCAGGTCCAGCGCCTTGGAGGATATCTCCGCGCTTTCGCACTTTTTCTGCAAGTCCAGAAACAGCTGAGCAAACTGCTGCCGATACTTTTTCTCCAGGGTGGGGAATTCATCCACCAGCAGACGCTCCAGGCCCTCCTGACCGATGGTAGGCATCTGGATCACCACAAACCGGCTGGTCAGGGCCTCGTTGAGCTCCCGGGTCCCAGCATAGCCGTAGTTCATGGTGCCGATAAACCGTGCCGCCTCGTCCACCTCCACCCGGTCATACCCGGGCACATCAATGGCCCGGCGAAAGTCCAGCGTAGCATGCAGCACGGCCAGGGCCTCGTTTTTCGCCATATTGATCTCATCCAGAATGCCGAACCCGCCGTTTTTGGCGCACAGATACACCGGGCCGGGCCGGAACGTAACCTCCCCGCCCACAAAGGTATCCATGCCGATGAGGCTGGCGGCGTCCATGTTCACATGAAACGACACGTCCCAGGCCGGACGGCCGAAGGCCATGGCCAGGTTCTCCGCCAGCACGTTCTTGCCGGTGGCCTTGCTGCCTGCCAGCAGCAGGTTTTCCCCGCACAGCAGGGCCGCTGCCGCCGCCTCCCACACTTCTTTTCCGTAGTAGTGATACCGGGGCCTCGGCACCCGTCCCACCATGTCCGGCGCCGCCGGATACTTCTCCCGGTATTCCCGGATACCGTCGATGATTCCCTGATCGATCTGTTCCTTTTCCAAAAACTCCAGCATATTCCCGCAAGCTCCTTTCCTTCGGGTAATTTTTCACGCCGGTATTATACACCTCTCCGGTGGGGAATGCAATCCGCCGCCCTGTTAAGATCTCGTGTATTCTTTTCCCCCTTGCCAAATTCGTTCGGCTCCGCTATAATATATTTGTGAGATTTTATACACGCCTGTATTTCATAGGAGAGGAGGCGCCGTCATGTTTCTGATCGGCGACAAGGTGGTCCACCCCATGCACGGGGCCGGTGTCATCGAGCGCATCACGCACGAGCGCTTGGGCAGCTGCGTCAGCAGCTACTATGTGTTCCGCATGCCCTCCGGCGGCCTGGTGCTGAAGATCCCCACCGACGCCTGCTGTCAGATCGGCCTGCGGTGCCTGTCCACAGCGGAGCATATCTGCCAGGTGCTCTCCGCCATTCCAAACCTGGAGGTCCAGATGTCCGCCAATTGGAACCAGCGCTACCGGGACAATCTGGCCCGGCTGAAAAGCGGCGACCTGCTGGAGGTTGCCCGGGTCATCAAGGGCCTCATGTGGCGGGATCACCGCCGTGGCCTGTCCAACGGCGAACGCAAAATGCTCCACAGTGCCAAACAGATCCTCATCTCCGAGGTGGTGCTGGTGGAGGGCTCGGAATACCCCGCTGTGGAGCAGCGGATCAATGAAGCTATGATGCTGGGAGCGTAAGACTATGGGAAAATTTTGGGATAAGCTGCGCCGGGTCCAGGATAAGACCCGCCCCTTCTGCACGGCCATCGTCCCCGCCGCCGGGTCCTCCACCCGCATGGGCGGTCAGGACAAGCTGCTGGCAGACCTGTGCGGCACACCGGTGCTGATGCGCACCCTCTGCGCCATCGACAAAACAGAGCTGGTGGACGAGATCATCGTGGCCACCCGCCAGGACCTGCTGCTGACCGTGGCGGACCTGTGCAGCCGCTGCGGCCTGCATAAGCCTGTCAAGGTGGTCCTGGGCGGCCCCACCCGGGCCCGGTCCGTGCTGGCCGCCGCCGTGGAGGCAAACCCCAAAGCGGGGCTTCTGGCCGTTCACGACGCCGCCCGGCCCCTGGTGGACCCGGCGGAGTTTGACGAGATCATCCGCTTTGCCTGCCGCACCAACGCCGCAGCCCCTGCGGTGCCGGTGACGGACACCATCAAAACCGCAGACCCCACCGACGGCCGCGTCCTGTCCACGCCGGACCGCTCCACCCTCTTCGCGGTGCAGACCCCCCAGGTCATGGAGGCCAGCCTTCTGAAGGCCGCCCTTCAGTCCGCCATCGACGCCGGCGTGGAGCTTACCGACGACTGCTCCGCCGTGGAGCGCCTGGGCAAGGAGGTCTACCTGGCCACCGGCAGCCGGGAAAACATCAAGATCACCACCCCCTTGGACCTGCTGATTGCCGAGGCCATCCTCCGGGGGCGTGACCAATGACAAAGCTCCGCATCGGCCACGGCTACGACGTTCACCGTCTTGCCGCCGGACGCTCCCTGATCTTAGGCGGCGTCACCATCCCCTATGACCGTGGCCTGGACGGTCATTCCGATGCCGACGTGCTGACCCACGCCGTCATGGACGCGCTGCTGGGTGCCGCCGCCCTGGGAGACATCGGGCAGCTGTTGCCGGACAGCGACGATGCTTTCCTGAATATCTCCAGTCTGACCCTGCTGTCCCGGGTCCGCGATGCCCTGACCCGCGCCGGATACCGGGTGGTGAATATCGACGCCACCCTTATCGCCCAGGCCCCTAAGGTCGGCCCCTACCGCACGCAAATGCAGGAAAACATGGCTGCCGCTCTGGGCATAGACGTGGACCGGGTCAACGTCAAGGCCACCACCGAGGAGCACCTGGGCTTCACCGGCGACGGCTCCGGCATGTCCGCCCACGCTGTAGCCCTCATCGAAAAAGTCTGAAAAAACTGGTATGGCAGCGTCTGCCATACCAGTTTTTTGATTTATTCCGCCTTTTGCAGCACGTCCTTCACCAACTGCTCGGCCCGGACCCGAGTGCGCTCCTCGTCCATACCCAGCACCCGGCCATGCTCCACCACCACGCGGCCGTTGACCATCACCAGCTCCGCCGGGCGTGCATAGCCCACGGTGCCCAGCAGGCAGGCAGGGTCCAGCTTGGCTCCGGCCAGCTCCAGCAGGTCCACGTTCAGCAGGAACAGGTCCGCCGCCTTCCCCACCTCCAGGCTGCCGATCTCATCCTGACGGCCCAGCAGCCGTGCGCTGCCCATGGTGGCCATTTTCAGCAGGTCATACCCGGTGGGAGCCTTAGCGCTGTAGGTCAGCCTGTGCAGCAGATACGCCGCCCGGATCTCCGCCAGCAGGTTGGAGCAATCGTTGGACGCGGAGCCATCCACCGCCAGCCCTACCGGCACTCCCAGCGCCAGCATATCCGGCACCCGGCACACGCCGGAGGCCAGCTTCATGTTGGACACCGGGCAGTGGGCGATGCCCGTTCCGGTCTGGGCCAGCAGCCGCAGCTCCTGGTCGTTGAAGTGGATGCCGTGAGCGTACCACACATCGTTCCCCAGCCAGCCGCAGCTCTCCATATACGCCAGGGGCCGCATGCCCACAGCCTCCAGGGTAAAGTTCTCCTCATCCTTGGTCTCGCACAGATGGGTGTGCAGCCGCACGCCCATGGACCGGGCCAGCACTGCCGACTGCTTCAGCAGGTCTGTGGTAACGCTGAAGGGCGAGCACGGGGCCAGCGCCACCTGGTGCATGGAAAATCGGGACGTGTCGTGGAACTTTTCCACCAGCCGCTGGCTGTCCTTCAGAATGGTATCCACATCCTGAACCAGGTCATCCGGCGGCAGACCTCCGTCGCTCCTTCCCCGGGACATGCTGCCCCGGGTGGCATGGAACCGGACGCCCAGTTGATCCGCTGCCCGAAACTGCTGGTCGATGAAGTGCTCCGAACCCACCTTGGGAAACACATAATGATGGTCCATGCAGGTAGTGCAGCCATATTTCAGCAGCTCCCCCAGCCCCACCAGGGAGCTGTTGTAGATGCAGTCCTCGTCCAGTCCCCTCCAGATCTCATACAGCGTCCGCAGCCACGGAAACAGCTCCATTTTCTGAACCTGAGGCAGGTTCCGGGTAAAGGTCTGATACAGGTGATGGTGGGTGTTCACCAGGCCCGGATATACAAAACAGTGGGATGCGTCGATGACGCGGTCCGCCGCACGTTCCGCCGGCCCGATATAGCGGATGATGTTGTCCTCCACCAGGATATTCCCGTTCCGCAGCACCCGGTCCTCCCGGTCCACGGTAACGATGGCCTGGGCATTGCGGATCAGTGTAGTCGCCATAGGTCGCGCTCCTTTCTCATAAAAAATGGGGGTGCGCTCCGCGCACCCCCATGGATGTTGCCTGTTTTTTTACCGATAGATCTCGCCCACGGTGGGGTTGCCGGCGGCCTGAGACTCGTCGGTGTCGATGTGCATGGTGGTGGCGCCGTCCACATTGACGCGGACCACCACGTCATCGAAGATCAGCTTACGGCCCTCGCCGCCGCAGGCCACGCGGATGATGTCCTTGTCCTTGACGCCCAGCTCGGCAGCGTCCTTCTCCAGGATGTGCAGGTGACGCTTGGCCACGATGACGCCCTCGCTCAGCTCCACCTCACCGGCAGGCCCGATGAGCTTACATGCGCCGGAGCCCTTGACGTCGCCGCTCTCGCGGACGGGTGCGTCGATGCCCAGGGTGCGGGCGTCGGTGGCGGAGACCTCCACCTGATCGGCCTTGCGGACGGGACCGAGGATGGACACATTGCCCATCTCCTTCTTGGGGCCAACGATGGTCAGACGCTCGTTGCAGGCGTACTGGCCGGGATAGGACAGGGGCTTGCGGATGGTCAGCTCATAGCCCTTGCCGAACAGCTTCTCCACCGTCTCCTGGGTCAGATGGATGTGACGGGCGGAAGTCTCGATCATGAAACTCATAGTAAACACTCCTTTGTCTTTTGCCACAATATTTATGATTCCCCGCCGGGGAAACCTTCCTTTTCCGATGCGCGGCGCAGCTCGGTGACGTTGCCGATGTAGAAATACGCCTTGCCGGCGGGCACGATCTCGCCGGTAACGGACACAAAGTCGCCGGGGCGCAGGGTCTTGGCCTCCGCCATGGCCTCCTCATTGCCGTCGAAGTGGATCAGCAGCCCGAAGCCGGTGTCGCCGTGGCCGTCCAGATCCAGGTGCCACCACGGGAAGCGCAGTGTCACCTTCCGCCCGGCGTACTTGCTCTGCTGGCCGTGGGTATACTCCGACTTCACCTGGTCAAAGGAGACCGGCACGATCTCGCCGTCCGGCATGTGGAAATGGAACCCGCCGTACAGGCGGCCCAGCCGCTTTTCCCGGTTGCCCTTCCGGCTGACCATCAGCATGCCCATCAGCACCGCCAGCGCTATGCCGTACAGCCCGCGGCCCTTGGCCACGAACCAAATGCACGCCAGAATACCCGTAACCAGGATCACCCGGTTGATGACATCCAGCCCCAGCCATATTTCTTTCAGCTTTCTCATGCAAATTCTCCTTTTCTCTGCTTCCAACCTGTTTATATTACCACATAGCCGCCGCTTATGCAAGCGCCAAACCGCGCCCGGAAACGCAAATTTACCCTTGCATTCTCCCCGTTTCTTGGTATAATCATAGCAGATAGCACATTGCACTATATCATGTTTTTCTAATAGGAGGCCGTGGCATGTCTGTCAAGCTGGAATCGTACCGTGTGTTCAAGGAAGTGGCCGAGGTGGGCAACATCACCGCCGCGGCCCAGGCGCTGTATATCTCCCAGTCGGCGGTGAGCCAGTCCATCAAGCAGCTGGAAAACGACCTGCAGACCCGTCTGTTCTCCCGGAACTCCCGGGGCGTCACGCTAACGGCGGAGGGCAAGATGCTCTACGAGTACGTCCGCAGCGCCATGGGCCTGCTGGAGACCGGCGAGGCCAAGCTGTCCCAGACCCGGGAGCTGCAAATGGGCCAGCTGGTCATCGGCGCCAGCGACACCGTTACCAGCCAGTTCCTGCTGCCCTATCTGGACAGCTTCCACAAGGAGCACCCCGCCATCCACATCCAGATCATCTCCGGCCGCAGCCACAAGGTACTGGGGCTGCTGCGCTCCGGCAAGGTGGACATCGCCTTTGCCAGCACGCCCACGGATATGACATCGCTGGAGGCGCACCCCTGCTTCCCCACCCATTCCATTTTCGTGGCCGGCGCCGAGTATCCCTGCGACTTCGGCCACGTCTACTCTCTGGAGGAGATTTCCGCCTTCCCCCTGATCCTGCTGGAGCGCAAGGCCTCCAGCCGTCTGTATCTGGAGCGCTTTTTCCTTCAGAACGGCCTGAAGCTGAACCCGGAGATCGAACTGGGCGCCCGCAGCCTGCTGGTGGACCTGGCCGCCATCGGCTTCGGCGTGGCCGGCGTCACGGAGGAGTTCGTCACCCGTGAGCTGGAGAGCGGCCGTCTGCGCAAGCTCCAGACCTCGTTCCAGGTGCCGCCCCGCTCCGTGGATATGTGCATGCTGCGGGACGTGCCCCAGACCGCGGCGGCAGAGCGCTTCGCCGCTTTCGTTAAGGAGAGCCTCTCGCAGGCATAAGCAAGGCTCTCGCCTCCGGTAAAACCCACAAAAAACCGGAAAAACCGCTGGAATATTCTGCATTTTTCCCTGTTGCTTTTCTGCCCGAAATCGGGCAGTATAGAACTAATACTTTTTGAGAGGAAGTGGTGACCATGCAGCAGCTGAAGGAGCGCATCCTGCGGGAGGGGCGTGTTCTCCCCGGGGACATCATCAAGGTGGACGGTTTTCTCAATCATCGGGTGGATACGGCCCTGATGGGCGCTATTGCGGACGAATTTGCCAAGTATTTCGATGTAAAGAATATCACGATGGTGCTGACCGCCGAGGCCAGCGGTATCGCTCTGGCTACGATCTGCGCCGAGAGATATGGTGTCCCCATGGTTTTCGCCAAGAAGGCCAAGAGCGACAATATCGAGGGCGGCCTGTACCAGAGCGATATTTTTTCCTATACCTATAAGAAGAAAGTGACCCTGCTGGTGTCCCAGGACTGGATCCACGCCGATGACCGTGTGCTCATCATCGACGACTTCATGGCCAAGGGCTACGCCATGCGCGGCCTCATCGACATCGTCAACAAGGCCGGCGCCACGCTGGCCGGCATCGGTGTTGCCGTGGAGAAGGGCTTCCAGGACGGCGGCGACAGCCTCCGCCGGGAGGGCTACCCCATCCACTCCCTGGCCATCATCGACAGTGCCGAGGACGGCGTGATCCGCTTCCGGGAGGGTACCTGACATGAAGAAAGTCCTTGTCTTGGATTTCGGCGGCCAGTATAACCTGCTGGTGGCCCAGTACGCCGACACCATCCTGCGGCGCATCGTCTGCTGCGACACCCCTGAAACACTGGAACAGTACCCGGACAGCGCCACCCGCGACCTGCTGCGCCACCACCCCTTCCGGCTGGAACGGCTGCGCACTCCCCAGCGGTACATCGGTCTGGACGCCCGCCGCGCCCGCGCCGGTGCGCTGGCGGCCGAGCTGGAAGCTCTGGGGGAAAGCGCCCGTGCTGCCGCCCAGACAGAACAGAACCTGAAAGCCGCCTATAACCAGTACCAGACCCTGCTGCGGGGCACGGCACTGGAGGAGCTGGCCGCTTTGTGGGACGCCCGCGCCGCACGGACTGCCGCACAGAATGCGGTGACTGAGCAGGAAGCAAAGCTCACCGAGTGCCGCGAGAACCCGCTGCTGCAGCAGCTTTACAAGGAGGAAGAGGCCC
>OQVT01003055.1_pt1 | contig 10760 bp, 10 predicted proteins | sample 1691561 | NCBI WGS metagenome assembly OQVT01 (sample SAMN03418260, study PRJEB22391) | human gut metagenome | biome: human-gut; feature: organic feature; material: feces | host: Homo sapiens | place: Tanzania | collected 2013-01
TAGATGTATCTACTATCTACAACGGTTACTATTCTGATTCGTCAAGAATGTTTTGTATCGGTAAGGTAAGTCCTGAAAAAGAAAAACTTGTCAAAGTTACAAAAGAATGTGTTGAAATAGGCGTTTCTCAAGTGAAACCGTGGACTCCTATCGGAAATATGGGAAGTGCAGTCCATAAACATGCGGTAGAAAATGGATACTCCGTAGTCAGAGAAATCGGCGGACATGGAGTCGGAGTTGAATTTCATGAAGATCCGTGGGTAAGTTTTGTTTCTGAAGAAAATACAGGTGTTCTCATGGTTCCGGGCATGATGTTTACCATAGAACCGATGGTAAATATGGGAAGCGATGAGATTTATACGGATGAGATCGATGAGTGGACAGTACGCACAGAAGACGGCCTTCCGTCTGCACAGTGGGAAGTCACGGTCCTTGTCACAGAAACAGGCTGTGAAGTGATCTGCTGGTAAAAAAACTGTAAAAAAGTATTGCAATATAGAAAGCTATATAGTATAATCACAACTGTTGTGAAAAAGATGGTCCTCTGTTACAGAGAATGTATTAAGAACATCCATATAAGAATAGGAGAGAATAAAATGAACGAAATTATCAAAAACATCGAAGCAGCTCAGTTAAAAGCTGAAGTACCGGAATTCAACACAGGTGATACTGTAAGAGTACACGCACTGATCAAAGAGGGAAACCGTGAACGTGTTCAGATCTTTGAAGGAACAGTTCTTAAAAAACAGGGTGGAAGCAACAGAGCTACATTCACTGTAAGAAAGAACTCTAACGGAGTAGGCGTTGAGAAAACATGGCCGCTTCATTCTCCACACGTAGTAAAAGTAGAAGTTATTCGTCGTGGTAAAGTACGTCGTGCGAAACTGAACTACTTAAGAGACCGTGTAGGTAAAGCTGCTAAGGTTAAAGAGCTTGTTAAATAATTTCATGAATTAATTTGAAAGAAGGGACAATAACTTGTGTATTGTCCCTCTTTTTCGATGCTGAACATATATGCCGCCCTGAGAGTGGCATCGTTGTGAATGCAAGGGAACGGTCAGGAGATTTCAATAAATATGAAGAATTGGAAAAAAGAATCCAGATTTAAGGATAAGGCAGAGGATAAGCTGGAGGTCAGACTGGAAAATGCCAGAACCCGCAGGATTTTCACATGGATATTTGAAATCCTGGTAACGCTGTTTTTTGCCATTGTAGTGGGAATCATGATGTTTCAGTCTGTGACCATGCAGGAAAGCGCCATGGAACCAACTCTGTCTGTAGGAGAACGTTTTTTGGTCAATAAAGGGATTTATAAAATATCTTCTCCCCAAAGAGGTGATATTATTGTTTTTAAAACCAATGGAAGTGACGATGCAGCCCTTCATATCAGCCGCGTGATCGGGCTTCCCGGCGAGACAGTACAGATCTCAGGCGGAAAAATCCTGATCAACGGCGGGGACTGTTTTGTAAAAAAATATCTTACAGCAGAAAAAAACGTTCTCATCGATGGGGTAAACCAGGAGAACGTTTTTACTGCGTACGATTTTTCAAATGATACCTATACCATAAACGATAAAAGTACACGTGAATACTATACTGATTATTTAGATTTTGCTATGTCACACGGCTGTACCGCTTACACTCTGGAATACGCAACGGTTCCTGCCATCCGCAGACAGGCAGCCGCCATCACAGAAATGTAATGACACAAGTATCCAGATGCTTTTGCTTTGTCTGTTCATCCGCATCAGCAGCTGTGCACAAATCACAATAATAGCATATATTGTAACCTCCCTGACCCTTGGTGTTTTCTGTCACAGCATAGAATCCTGCCTTCAGCTTTACAGTCTGCCCACTTAAAAAATGAATCTCTCTGAGTTCATAACCGCCTTCTCCAATTTCATCCACCAGCGGCACCTGCGGATTATACACTCCTGTAGAAGCATAATCCAGCTGGATCTCCGTATAATAATTCTTCAGATTCGCCTGATCTGCCGCCACCTTTGCCTTATGTATATAAGACAGATACTGCGGTGCCAGTACTCCCACCAGCACTGCCATGATAGCTATTACAATGATCAGCTCTACTAATGAAAATCCCCCGTTTCCCTTCTTTCCTGTTGATTTTTTCATGACTTTTCTCTCCATTACATTACAATACATTCCGCAGGCATCAGGCCCACTGATTTTTATCCGTCATGATTTTATCATTTCCAAAGTAAATGTCAATAAACTGTTTATTAAATTATCGGAAATTATTCCTGTACGGAATTCTTCAGATCCTCTGCCAGCAGATAAATATTATTCAGAATGTCCTTACACTTCTTCATGCTTTCCACGGTCTCTGCGGTCACACGCATTCCTTCCGTAGATGCCGCAGCCACCTCCTCACCGGTGGCTGACAGATGGGTAATATTATCCGATATCACAGATGTGGAATTCAGAATTTCCTGTATACTCTGTTCCGCAGTATGGATATTGGCCAGCAATGTCTCCACATTCTTACCGACATCCCCAAACTGCTCTCTGGTCTGATCGATCAGGGTACTCTGACTGCTGACAGCTTCCACGGAGCTTTGAATGCTTTCATTGGCCTTCTGCGTATCCTCGATCAGATACTGGATGATCTCCGTAATACGTGCCGTAGCCTCTTTCGTCTGCTCGGAAAGCTGCCTGATCTCATCTGCCACAACAGCAAATCCTCTGCCCGCTTCTCCTGCTCTCGCCGCTTCAATGGATGCATTCAGTGCCAGCAGGTTCGTCTGATTGGAAATATTCAGAATAGAACCGATGAAATTCTGTACTTCGCCTACCTTCTCCGTCAGATTACCCACTACCTGTACAATGACATCACTGGCTTCCTTCACACGCTGTTCCTGCGCTTTCAGTTCCAGCACCACCTTCTGGCTGTCACTTACCGTCCTGCCAGTCTGGTCAGAGGCTGCCACCATTTCATTGATTTCTTTACCGGCTGCATCCGTATTCTCCTGAATCTCTGTACACATCAGCGCCTGCTTCTGGATTGCCTCTGCTGTACTCTCAGTACTGTCTGCGATATCCTTCATGGAATTATGGTTGATATCAATGCTTTTCTCCAGTTCCTCCAGCATTCCCATGGCTTCTCCGAAATGCTTCGTAATATTCTCCGCCACGATAGTCATTTTCCTGTTGCTGTCTGCCTGCCTGTCAGCTGCCTCCCGGATTGCCGTCATATTCTCATTGAAGAAGGTGATCAGCATTTTGGTAATACTGATGGAAGCATAGGCTGTAAGGAACAATACGAAGAAAGCCTGGAAATCATTTACAAAGCCCCCACCGGCCGCCTGCTCTCCATTCATTTTCAGGTGCATGAGGATCCTGACCACATTGGCTGCCAGTACCACCGTATTGGCGATCATCATAAGCCGCATGTTCATGTATACCATCACGGCAATGACCAGTGGAACCGCATATGCCCAAGTCTCTTTTGCAGAATTGAGCAGTATGACAACTACATATCCCACAGCCATGGCCGAAGTGATCATCACCTCTCCGGTATGTGTCCGCTTCCGGAACAGATACCCCAGAACCGACATTATAATGACCAATACCGATGTGGTCAGCTGGATCAGTATCTTTCCTGAATTTCCATCCTTCTGCACTGCCAGTGCTGCTGCCATTGTCAATGCGACATACCCGAATATAATGACTGCTGCCAGCATTACCCGTCTGTTTGCTCTTGCATATTGTTGTTCTGTCATAAGAAATCCCCCTTAATCTGCAGATATCATCTGTTTTGTGAATTTATGTTATCAGTATAGCACAGACCTCCGGGAATTCCTATATTTTTTTACCCATTTGGAATGAAAGACCTGCATGGTCTTCCCAGGCAGGTCTTTCTTCCGGTCATATATTCAGTTTTATCAGTACTTTATTATTCGCAAAGCTTGGAAAATGCATCCGCTACGAACTGAACCTTAGGTCCGATGATAACCTGAACGGAGGTCTTACCGGGTTTCATGACACCGGCTACGCCTGCAGATTTGATTACCTTATCATTCACTGCGGTAATGTCTTTTACTTCCAGTCTCAGTCTTGTGATGCAGTTGTCAATGCTTGCAATGTTGTCCTTGCCGCCGCAGCCTTCCAGAATGGTTGCTGCGATTGCTGCGAAATCATCATTTGCCAGCTCGATCTTCTTCTCTGCTTCTACATCATCATCTTCTCTACCGGGGGTCTTCAGATCCCATTTCTTGATAGCGAAGAGGAATACGAAGTAGAATACAGCAAATGCTGCGATACCCAGAGGGATGATCAGCCAGATTCTAGCTGCTGCAGGCAGGGAGGATGAGAACAGCAGATCCATCGCACCTGCGGAGAAGCTGAAGCCTGCACGGAAGCCGAGGGCAACAGTGATCATGGTGAAGATGCCATACAGTGCTGCGTAGATCACATACAGTCCGGGAGCTAAGAACATGAATGCAAACTCAAAGGGCTCGGTAACGCCGCAGATGAAGGAACAGATTGCTGCGGAAGCTACCAGACCGATTGCTGCCTTTTTCTTAGCGGGCTTTGCACATTTTACCATTGCCAGAGCCGCACCGGGGATACCGAACATCATACAAGGGAAGAAGCCGGACATATACATTCCAAGGCTCCAGGATACATCAGCGCTTGTCTCACCTTTCCAGAAGTGCTGCAGATCTCCAAGTCCGATGGTATCGAACCAGAATACGTTGTTCAGTGCGTGATGTAATCCGGTAGGGATCAGCAGACGATTCAGGAAAGCATAAATACCTGCGCCGACTACATCCAGACCTACAATGGCTTCACCGAGAGCTACCAGACCGCCGAACAGTAAAGGCCATACGAACAGCAGTACAACAGATGCCAGAATAGATACCACACCTGCTACGATAGCTACGCAGCGCTTACCACTGAAGAAGGACAGCCAGTCGGGAAGCTTGGTATCCTTGAACTTGTTGTAGCACATGGAACCGATAATACCGGCAATAATACCGATAAAGGGATTCGCAATCTTGTTGAATGCCAGTGTCTTGGTAGCATCCTCAGCGATGGAGGGCATAATGGTCGTAACAAATCCGGTAGACAGAAGTGTTGTGAGCATCAGCCAGGAAGCCAGAGCTGCGATGCCTCCGGTACCGTCATTTTTCTCTGACATACCGACACCTACACCAATTGCGAACAGGATCGCCATGTTGTCGATCAAAGCACCACCTGCTTTTACGAGGAACAGACCGATCAGATTTGCTACACCCTGGATCTCACCACCCTGCATCGTTGCCGGGCACAACCAGTAACCAATACCCATGAGGATACCGCAGATCGGCAGAACCGCTACGGGAAGCATTAACGCTTTACCCAGTTTTTGAAGAAACTTCATACATTTCTCCTCCTTTACATTATACTAAACCGGAACAGTTCCGGTCAGTTTCGTTAGTTGATACGGACGTACCGCTCTTAAGAGATCTGGAGCACGTCCTCGCCGGGAGATACCTCTCCCTCTTTCAGAATACTGATCTTGTTATATTCATCGGTATTGCAGACCAGAACCGGAGTGATGATATGCAGTCCGGCTTCCTGAATCTTCTCCAGATCCGCATCCAGCAGAAGATCGCCCTTTTTGACATGGTCTCCGGCAGCAACATGTGCTGTGAAGGGGGCTCCCTTGAGTGTCACGGTGTCCAGTCCGATGTGGATCAGAAGCTCCGCTCCCTGATCCGTTGTCATGGTGATCGCATGGAGCGTATCAAATACCACGGTCACCTCTCCGTCTGCGGGAGCATATATTTTCCCCTCAGAGGGGATCACTGCAAATCCGTCTCCCAATATCTTCTCGGAAAATGTAGGATCCGGTACCTCCGTAAGAGCAACTGCCTTCCCCTTACAGGGAGATCCGATACAATTTCCTTTTCGCTTACCTTTCAAAAAATCTAACATGTGAACTCCTTTCCGTCGATATATACCGCTGCAATGTTCAGTTCCTGATCCAGGAGTACGAAATCTGCCCTTTTACCAACGGATATACTGCCCACTTCATTGAAAATGCCGATCTCCTTCGCCGGATTCTCCGTGGCACACATCACTGCCGTCTCTAACGGGAGACCTACGGTTTTTACTACAAACCGCATACAATCCATCAGATTCGTCGCCGATCCGGCGATCGTGCCGTCATGCAGGGTAGCCAGATTGCCTCTGACGGTAACCGGCTGTCCTCCCAGAGTATATTCACCATCCTCCAGGCCCGTTGCACGCATACTGTCACTGATCAGGATCATGCGGTCAGCACCAAACATCGCAAATGTTGCACGGATCACTGACGGATGAATGTGTACACCATCACAGATCAGCTCCGGATGACATTTCTCTGAATCTCTCACTGCTCCGATCACGCCGGGCTCCCTGTGGTTCAGCGGCGGCATTGCATTATACAAATGTGTCGCATGCGATGCTCCATGTTCTATGGCTTCCCTTGCTGTATCATAATCGGAAGCTGTATGCGCCAGTGAAATGACCACTTCTCCTTTGGCTCTGTCGATAAATTCCATCGCTCCCGGCTCCTCCGGTGCGATATCTACCAGTTTGATCAGCCCGTTCGCTGCTTTCTGCAGCCGGCTGAAATATTCATAATCGCAGTGCATGATATTTTCTGCCGCCTGAGCACCCTTTTTCGCCGGACTGATAAAAGGTCCTTCCATATTGATGCCCACCAGGTGGGATCCACCGGAATACTCATAGCTGCCGGCATTTTTCATGACCTCCAGCAGTTCATCCTTAGGTATCGTCATGGTAGCCGGGCAGACACTTGTCACACCGACAGATGCTTCATATGATGTGATGACATCCAGTGCTTCCTTCGTACCGTCACACATATCTGCGCCCTTACAACCATGGAAATGAATATCCACCAGTCCCGGTATCAGATACATGCCTTCCGCATCCACAACAGCTTCCTCGCCTGCCGGATCCCCGGTACAGCTTACGAACCTGCCGTTCTCCACGGCTGCATCCCCTCTGACAAACCGATGCTCCTCTGTATATATATTTGCATTTCTGATTCTCATGACCTATCAGCTTCCCCTTTCTTATTCAGAAAGCTTACTGAGCGCTGCTTCGTCTGCCACCAGCGTCACATCATTATGAAGCTGTAATACCGATGCCGGCACCTGCGGTGTAATGGGTCCGAAGAAAGCTTTCTGTACGATCTCCGCCTTGTCTTCGCCGCTGGCTACGATCAATATTTTCTTCGCCTGCATAATGGTCTTGATCCCCATGGTATATGCCTGCTTCGGGACATCCTCCGCCGATGCGAAGAATCTCTTGTTGGCTTCGATCGTAGACTCTGTCAGGTTCACGCAATGTACCTGCTTGTCAAAGCTCTCTCCCGGTTCGTTGAAGCCGATGTGCCCGTTATGTCCGATTCCCAAAAGCTGCAGGTCCACGCCGCCCAGTGACTGGATCAGTTCCGTATATCTCCGGCATTCTTTCTCCGAATCCGGCTCCATTCCGTTTGGCAGATGTGTATATTCCACCGGGATATTCACATGGTCAAACAGATTCTGGTGCATAAAATAGTAATAACTCTGATCGTTTTCCCGGCTCAGACCCTTATATTCATCCAGGTTCACCGTCATAACCTCAGAAAAGTCCAGGTCTCCCTTGCGGAACCATTCCACCAGCTGCTTATACAGACCGATGGGAGTAGATCCCGTAGCCAGTCCGAGAACACAGTTCGGTTTCATGATAACCTGTGCCGATACGATATTTGCAGCCTTTCTGCTCATATCTGCATAATCTTTTGCTTTGTATATTCTCATGAATCTCTCACTCCATTTCGCATATTTTACTACGGACATTCAGTACCATGGACGGTGCCACACTGAGCTCATCAATTCCCATCTGTACAAATCGTGTGGTCAGTGTCGTATCCGCTCCCAGTTCTCCGCAGATGCCGACCCATTTTCCATGCTTATGCGCTCCGTCAACAGTCATCTGTATCATACGCAGGACTGCCTCATGATGTGGATTATAGAATCTGTCCAGTCTGTTGTTCTGCCTGTCGATAGCCAGAGTATACTGTGTCAGATCATTCGTGCCGATACTGAAGAAATCTACATGCTCCGCCAGCTCCTCACTCATCATGACAGCCGCAGGAGTCTCGATCATAATTCCCTGTTCCGGAATTGCGTAAGGAAGCTTTTCTTCCTCCAGCTCCTTAGCCACCTCAGCTACGATTTTCTGAATATCCAGCACTTCCTGCACGGAAATGATCATCGGATACATAATGGCCAGTGTTCCGTATTTTGCTGCCCGAAGAAGTGCTCTCAGCTGGGTCTTGAAGATCTCCGGCTGCTCCAGGCAGATCCGGATCGCACGGTATCCCATGGCAGGATTATCTTCCTTGCCCAGTCCAAGGTAATCTACGTTTTTGTCCGCACCGATATCAAGGGTACGGATGATGACCTTTTTCCCTGCCATCATCTGCAGCACCTGACGGTAAGCATTGAACTGTTCTGTCTCATCCGGGAGAGAATCCCTTCCGAGATATAAGAATTCACTGCGGAACAGGCCGATCCCTTCCGCATCATTCTCCAGTACATATGCCACATCCGATACGCTGCCGATATTGGCATATACATTGACCTTGCGTCCGCTCTTTGTCACGGATTCACGTCCCTTGTAATCCGCCAGCAGGCTTCTCTGTCTCTGTTCCGTCTGCTGTGCCGCTTCTGCCTGCCGGAGCTGCTCTTCCTCCGGATCCAGGTAAAATACTGCTTCCCTGCCGTCCACAATAGCACGGGTCCCATTATGGATTTTCTCCAGTTCCAATGGTACCCCTATCAGTGCCGGAATATTCATCATACGTGCCAGGATCGCAGTATGGGAATTCGTAGAACCATGTACTGTGACAAATGCCAGGATCTTACTCTTATCCATCTGTACCGTCTCACTGGGTGTCAGATCATCTGCCACAATGATCGACGGCTCCATGGTACTCCAGTCAATCTGCTCCTCCCCGGACAGATTACGGACGAGCCGGTTGGAGATATCCCTGACATCCGCAGAGCGGGCCTGCATATATTCATCATCCATGTTGGCGAACATCTCTGCAAAATTATCACCGGTCACTGCCACCGCATACTCTGCATTCACTTCTTCGTTCTGAATCATGCTGTGTATGGCATCCTGATAATCGTCATCCTCGAGCATCATCTGATGCACCTCGAAAATGGCTGCATTGACTTCTCCGACCTCCTGCAGCGCCTTCTCGTATAACTGCCCCAGCTGCGTCATCGTACGTTCCTTAGCCGCATCCAGCCGTTTCAGTTCTTCCGCTGCGTTGTCGATATGGATCCTCTTAACGAGACTGTCCTTTTTCTTCAGAACACTGACAGGTCCGATCGCTGTTCCCTTATATACGGATTTTCCAATATATTTTTCCATTTTCTACCTTCCAAACTCTGTCGTGCAGGTCTTCTCCTAGAGATTCTCGCGGAAAAACTTCTGAAGCTCTGCTGCTGCGGTATCTTCATCCGCTCCTTCTATCGTGACTTCCACATTGTCTCCTCGCTTCACGCCCATTCCCATGATCGCCATCAGCTTGACTGCTGCAGCTGATTTTCCATTACAGGAAATCGTCACTGCGCTCTGATACTTTTTCGCTTCCTTGGTCAGCATTCCCGCAGGACGCGCATGCAGACCGTTTTCATCCTTAATAATGTAGCTGAACTGTTTCATCGGCAACATTCCTCCCTATTTTATATTTCTTGCTTTATTTATGTAGCATATTGTACATACTTTTTTCCTGTCTGGCTTATTATATATACATATTACCCATTTTTTTATTGTTTGTCTACATCACTTTTGATAAATTGTATATTTTTGAACATTATCGTAAAATTTTGTAAACTTTTTAATAAAAAAATTTATAAAAAGGCACATCAGCCAAGCTGATGTGCCCTTCCAGCCGGCTTTCCGTTCTGCCAGGACTGCGTCTATTTCCTCCGGAGTCTTCCGCTCGCCCCGGATACCCACGATGGCAATCTTTCTGTTCTCCACATCCAGTTCGATCAGATCTCCTTCTTCCACGAATGCGATGGGACCGCCTGCTGCCGCCTCCAGTGCCAGGTTACCCTTCAGGATAGCGATACTGCCCTCCGTACCCTTGGCATGCTCGAAGGAGTGGATATTTTCTATTCGACCGCTACCTCCACGTTTTTCCCACTGAAGGCCACTCCGTACTTATAGATTGTCTGAATCCCGGCATTCTTCATCTCTGTATCATATTTTTTATCCGTAATCTGCTTCAATGCGGCCTCGGACATATTTTTCAATTCTTCATCACTGCAGTTTTTTCCGGCTTTCAGTTCAATCAGTATCCCCGGCAGCCCCTTGCGGATAGGTTTTAACTGAATATCATACCGTCCATCACCGGACTCCCTGTTAGAAGTCACAAAAGTTCCACTCATCAATGCACACAGTCCCAGCATAAACCCATGATAAAAATTCTCTCCGGCAGTATCGAAAAAGCTCACTGACTGCGTCAGTAACATTTGGAGCTGCGATTTCAGCCGTTTATGATCACCCGAAAAAGCGGCCTCCTGAATCGAAATGGCTGTGGCCTGTGGAATTATGTTTTCCATCCGCTGCAGAATCTCTTTGTTATATACCAGAGAAATCTCACGATTTGGCAACGCAACCTCACATAGGAAATCCCCATTGAAAGAAAGGGTTGTATTCAACACTTTTAAATATCCAGT
>OQVT01003058.1_pt1 | contig 10756 bp, 10 predicted proteins | sample 1691561 | NCBI WGS metagenome assembly OQVT01 (sample SAMN03418260, study PRJEB22391) | human gut metagenome | biome: human-gut; feature: organic feature; material: feces | host: Homo sapiens | place: Tanzania | collected 2013-01
AGATTCCGCAGCCGTAGTCTATGCAGCCCGCGTAACCGTCAAGATTCGTGGTTTCAAAGCCGAATGATTTGCCGAGATTCAATGCATTTTCAAGCGCGCCGCGAACCGCCTCTCCGAAGGGTGCTCCGGGACCTGCCGCAGGGGCTTCAACGCTCGGAAAACGGACGATTTCCTGAACGGAGCGAACAAGCGCATCCTTATTGTTATCGATAAACTGCTCCACCGCGGGGTAACGAACCTTTGTATTGCTCATTTATTTTCTCCTTTTCAGCAGGAAGCTCACCGTCGTTTTCGGCCGTGCCGCCGCACCGGGCACCGTGTTTCATTTCCCGCAAGGGTTGCGGATTCCGAAAAGCAGAGCCGCGCGGGTGATTCTTCCTTATTTTCTCAAATAATATTATACATCCCCGAAAAGATACTTGCAAGCTTTTCGAATATATGTTATGCTTTTATCACAGCAGATTCCGCTTTTTGCGGTATACTGCCGGAAGCACCGGAAATAAAAGCGTTAAATTAATAAATTAAACAGAAAGGTCTTTTACCATGAATTATAACATTATCGGCGAACCCTTCCCCGCAGTTGTCTGCACGCTCAACGCAGATGAAAGCATGATAACCGAACGCGGCAGCATGTGCTGGATGAGCCCGAATATGAAAATGGAAACCACTTCCAACGGGGGCATCGGCAAAGTTTTCGGCAGGATGTTTTCCGGCGAGGCTATGTTCCAAAATCGCTACACGGCCATCGGCGGCACGGGCACCATCGCATTCGCGTCAAGCTTCCCCGGCTCGGTGCGCTGCTTTGACATCACACCCAACAACCCGCTCATCGTTCAAAAGAGCGGCTTCCTTGCAAGCGAAAGCACGGTTGAGCTCTCCGTCCATTTTCAAAAGCGTTTCGGCGCAGGGCTGTTCGGCGGTGAGGGCTTCATAATGCAGAAACTCAGCGGTTTCGGCAAAGCTTTCATAGAAATTGACGGCCATGCTGTTGAATACGACCTCCGACCCGGGCAGTCCATCGTTGTAGACACCGGCTATCTTGCCGCAATGAGTGCGACCTGCACAATGGATATTCAAACCGTCCGCGGAGTCAAAAATGTGCTCTTCGGCGGAGAAGGCTTTTTCAACACCGTTGTGACGGGACCGGGCAAGGTTCTGCTTCAAACCATGCCCATTAATGCCGTTGCGGGCTCCATTGCGCCGTATATTCCTTCCGGCGGCAAAAACTGATGTGCAGCGTCGGACAGCTCCGTTTGTTTTTGCGAAAGGGCAGGAATCTGCACGGACTTTTGACCGCAAAAGCAAATTGTTCGCCGTTCCGATTCAAAAATTGAATTTGTATTTTAAAATTCGGAATCGGATATTTCGCAATGCGTTTTCGCATTTTCTTTCCGCTTGGAATAATGCTCCGCATTTTCGGCAAGAATATGATTCGGCAGGCAGCGAATTGCTGCCCGCTCATCTTGCCGTAAAACGGCATTTTCGGAGGAAAGAATGAATCATTCACGAAAATTTCGAAAGCTTATTGCAGCAGTCCTTTCAGTGCTTTGCATAGTTCTCTGCTGCACCGCATGCGGCGGCAACAGCAATAAGCCCACGCCGCGTCCGCAGAACACCGCAACCGTGCCCGGCACGACGGAGCTGAACACAACTCCCGCCGCAACGGATGCCCGCACGACCGACGGCATGAACACGGCCGAACCCGGCACTGATTCACCCGCAGGAACCGATGCACCCGACAGTGAAAAGCCCACCGAGGACGGCAGCGGGCAGATTGCCGATTTTCGGGAAGGCAAAGTTGTCAAACCCGAGGACGTTCCGGAAATTCGTTCCGCAGTCGAAAAAGAATATCCCGGTTATACGATCCAGTCCGTGACCCATGCACTGCTGTCCGACAGGCAGGCCTATAAAGTCACTCTTCAGGGCAGCGGCGACCTTGCGAAGGTTATATACATGCTTGCCGACGGCACGATAGTTGTTCCCAAAATGCAGGATTGAACGGCACTGCTGATTCCCGATTGAGCAACGCCCCCCCGCTTGCTGCGGGATTCGGCAGGCTGCGGCGGAAATACACCGGGCGCAGCGAAAAAAATGTTTTCGGGCAGTTTTGATTGAACAAACTCCGGCTAAAGAATATTCAAACGTAATATTCAAAAACTCCGAATGCGTTTGCCGATGCATGTTTTCGGCCTTGCGCGTTCGGAGTTCTTTTGTTTTGATTCAGTCACTGTTCACTTGTAATTTCGCTTGCCGCTTCAGTCGGTGTTCGGTGACATGATTCGTCATTTTCGGCGGCATCGCAAACTATACCCGTCAAAGATTCATCGAAACATCTTTTATATCGCAATCGAGAAGCAGGGTACACAGTCGTTGACGATACGGAAAATTTGTTTGAAAGTTCCTGCCCGTATGTGGGTTTATCCTTTATGCTGCAAAGCAGCTCAAGCCGTGATTGATCCCCGAGGGGCTTTATCTGACGAATGAGGCTGCCCATGTCTATCGATACGCTCTCCTGCCGCAGGTTCTTCATCGGTATTCCAAGGTAAATTATAAGCGGCTCCGGTACACTTCTCACTATGCGGCATTAACGTGTCAGCCGCTTCCCTCTTTCGGGAACTCCCTGACTTCTGCCAAGAGCTGTCTGAGCTGATGCTGCTTTCGGCTGCAAGACAGCAAATCGGAGCTGAATCTTCGTATTCTGAGGTCAAAACGAAAATGCGCGGCCCTTGCGAGCCGCGCACGATATTCGTTTCATGAATAATGTTTATGCCGTCAAACGGATAAACTTATGCATTCAGAGCCTTGTTTGCAACCTGAACGAGCTGGTTGAATGCGTTCATGTCGCTGATTGCGAGGTCGGCGAGAACCTTGCGGTTCACATCAACACCGGCAACCTTGAGGCCGTGGATGAGGTTGGAATAGTTGGTTCCGCAGATCCTTGCGCCCGCATTGATACGAGCGATCCAAAGCTTGCGGTACTCCCTCTTTTTGAGCTTACGGCCGACATAGGCATAAGCCATGGACTTCATGACCTGCTGGCTTGCCGCACGATAGAGTTTGCTCTTTGCTCCGTAGTAGCCCTTGGAGAGTTTAAAAACTTTACGACGCTTTTTAACTGCGTTTACTGCTCTTTTAATCCTTGCCATTGTGAATAATCCTCCTTATCTCTTGTAGGGGATCAGCTTGCTAATCTTGGAAACTTCTTCCTCAGCGATGTAGCCGATCTTGCGAAGGTTGCGGGTGCGCTTCGTAGTTTTCTTGGTAAGGATATGGCTCTTATAAGCCTTGCCCCTTTTGATTTTGCCGCTCTTGGTGAAGCTGAAACGCTTTGCGGCGCCCCTATGGGTCTTAATTTTCGGCATGGGAATTCCTCCTAAAAAATAATCAGTTCTTTGCTGCGGGTTTGGGAGCCAAAATCATTGCCATGTTGCGCCCTTCCTGCTTTGCCGGGCGTTCTATCACGGCATAATCCCGAACCATCTCATAGAATGCGTTCATAACATCGAGACCGACGCTGCCGTGGCTTATCTGTCTGCCGCGGAAGCGGATGGAAGCCTTGACCTTATTTCCGCTCTTCAGGAACTTGACACACGCCTTGGCCTTGACCTCCATGTCGTGCGTATCGATAGTTGAAGAGAGACGGATCTCCTTTGTTTCGACAACGGTTTGATTTCTGCGCTGTTCCTTTTCGCGCTTAATCTGCTCAAAACGAGCCTTGCCGTAATCCATGATTTTGCAGACGGGCGGGTTTGCGTTGGGAACTATCTTAACAAGATCGAGTTCCTTTTCGTCTGCGATTCTCAACGCATGTTCAATCTTGACAATACCAAGCTGTTCGCCTTTTTCGTCGATGAGTCGAACCTCTTTGTCACGGATCTCCTCATTGATCAACAATTCCTGAGTTGCTATGGGTTTCACCACCTTGAAAGAATTATTCAAACAAAAAACGCGCTGCCTAAGCACCGCGCACGCACAAATAGAATGTATTTGTTGCCGTTACTCTGCCTGCATAAATACCTGCGGCAAGTGAGAAGCGGGCGGCTTCTGCTTGAACATTAATATTATACGCAATTTTCAGCCGATGTCAACACTATTTTTCGATTTCGGTTCAATATATTTCACACGGTTCAAGCAGCAGTCGATGTCGGCTCTGCATCGCCGCAAGCCGAAATCGGGAGCACGGAGTCCGAATTCGGAATTTGAATGAAGGCAAGCTGAATCGTTTCATCAACAACATAAACCGTCAGCACCTGTCCGTCACCAAGATTGGCAAGCAGAACGTAAACATCCCCTGTTTTGTCAATGTCGGCATCAAATCCGCATTCGCGGGAAACATCCGCAGCGCGGGTCATATCTGTGTCACCGACAAGTGCGCGAATTGAGGTGTTTTTGGCGAAATTGTGTTTATAAAGCTCATCCGCCTCGATATTGCAGCCGTGTTGGGCGAGGCTGCGCACAATGCCGCCCGAAAAACTGTTTTTTTCGAGAAAAAACCGCCAGGCAAGTGCAATGATAAGCAGTGCGGCAGCAATAACAAGCAGCGTCCGCGCCGTTTTCGGTTCGATTTTTTGGTGACCGTCCGGTACATTTCCGGGACTTTTTCTTAAATGGTTCTTCATCCCCGCAAATATCTCCAATCAGTTAAGTTAAATCAGAAGAGTTTTACAGCGGGCAAAAATCTTTGTGCAAGCGCAACGGCTGTGATAAATGCCGCAAAGATAATGACCGCAGCAAGATCTCCCATATGAAATTTGAGCACGCGCATCCGCGTCCGCCCTTCGCCTCCGTGATAACAACGGCTTTCCATTGCCATTGCAAGTTCATCGGCACGGCGAAATGAGTTGACAAACAGCGGTATCAAAATCGGCAGCATTGACTTTGCACGTTTAAAAACATTGCCGCTTTCAAAATCTGCGCCGCGTGCAAGCTGCGCCTTTGTGATTTTATCCGCCTCCTCAATAAGCGTCGGAATAAAGCGCAGCGCAACCGTCATCATCATTGCAAGTTCATGTGCGGGAAACTTGATAATTTTGAGCGGTGAAAGCAGTTTTTCAAGCCCGTCCGTAAGTGCGATGGGCGTTGTTGTAAGCGTCAGAAGACTCGTGCCGCAAACAAGCGTTGCAAGGCGCAGAACGACAAAAACAGCATTTGTCAGACCGTCCGCATATATACGAATGATCCACCAATCAACAATCGTCTTCCCTGTTTTGATAAGAAACAGGTTCATAACAAACATCAGCGGCAGCAGCAGCCGCATGGGCTTAAGAGCTTTCAGCATATAGTTCGCAGGAACTTTTGCAAGCACCGTTATAAGCACCGTGAACAGAATCACAGGTATAAACATTTCAATTCGTTTAACTATAAATACCGCAACGATATATGCAATCATCAGCAAAATCTTTGTTCGCGGATCAAGCCTGTGAACGACGGAATTGCCGGGAATGTATTGCCCCAAAGTAATATCTTTAAGCATTATGCAATACCTCTTTCAGCCACTTTTCGAACTTTTCGTTTGTGTACAGTCCATCCGGAATTTTGCAGCCCATACCGCGGAGTTTTTCAACAAGCTGCGCGGTTGCCGGCGTGTCAAGGCCGATTGAAGCAAGCTCCGCCGTGCGGGAGAAAATCTCCGTCGGCGTGCCGACTGCGTATACTTTGCCGTTATTCAACACCGCAATGCGCTCAGCGGAGCGGGCAACATCCTCCATTGAGTGACTGACCATTATCACGGAGCAGCCCAATTCTGCGCGCAAACCCTCGATAGTTTTCATAACTTCCCTGCGGCCGCTGGGATCAAGCCCCGCCATAGGTTCATCCATAACCAAGTATTTGGGGCGCATCGCAATAATGCCCGCCAGTGCGGCACGGCGTTTTTTCCCGCCCGAAAGCTCAAAGGGCGATTTTTCCGCATCCTGCTTTGTATCAAGCCCCACAAGCTCCATTGCCTCATATGCACGAGTGCGTATTTCCTCTTCCGGAAGTTTTAAGTTTTTTAAGCCGAAGCAAATATCATCATAAACCGTGCTGTCAAAAAGCTGATAGTCCGGATACTGAAAAACCATGCCGACAAGTTTTCTTCCTGCGGCTCGCTGTTTTTTTTCGTTCATGTCAAAGCCGTCAACAATAACTCTTCCGCTTGTGGGCTGAATCAGACCGTTCAGCTGCTGAATAAGCGTTGATTTGCCGCTGCCGGTGTGCCCGATGATGCCGAAAAACTCGCCGTCTTCAACGGTAAGGTTAATATCGTACAGCGCGGTGAACTGAGTTACGCTGCCGGGCATATATGTATGGGTCAGATTTTCAATAATAATGGGCATAATTCGTTTGCCATCTCCTCAACGGTCATTGCATTGCAGGGCTTAATGATGCCGCTTGCCGCAAGGTCATCGCGCAGCTCAACCATCGGCGGAACGTCCAGATTTATTTTTCGCAATTCCGTACCGCGCCTGAACACCTCCGCCGGTGTGCCCTCAAACGCAACAAGGCCTTCATTCATCACAATCACGCGGTCCGCAATCACTGCCTCCTCCATGTATTGTGTTATCATAATCACCGTAATACCCTTTTTGCGGTTTAAGTCTTTAACAATTCGAAGGATATCCTTCCGTCCGAGCGGGTCAAGCATCGCCGTTGCTTCATCAAGAACGAGTACCTGCGGCTCAATTGCAAGCATTCCCGCAATTGCAATGCGCTGTTTCTGCCCGCCCGAAAGTCTCGACACTTCGGTGTCGCGATACTTTTCCATATCGGTCGCTTTAAGTACGAAATCTATCCGTTCCTTGGTCTTTTCGCGCGGCATACCTATATTTTCGGGACCGAACGCCACGTCGTCTTCGACTATCGACGCAACCTGCTGGTTATCGGGGTTCTGAAAGACCGTGCCGACGCGCTTTCTTATCTCGAAAAGCCGACTCTTGTCCGACACGGATTCGCCGAACACTTCGACCGTACCCGAAGTCGGTTGCAAAAGCCCGTCGATAAGCCGCGACAGCGTGGATTTGCCGCTGCCGTTAGACCCGATAAGGCTTACGAATTTGCCCCGTTCGACCGTAAGCGACAAGCCGTCGAGAACGTTTTTCGGGGTTTCGCCTTCCCGCGCGGGATAGGCGAACGTTAAATTTTCGATGCGTACTGCGTTCATAAACCGTATTTTAACACAAAAACCTTATTATTGCAAATAAATAAGACCGACTTCGGTCGGTCTTTATAAATCGCGCGTTTCGCGCGGCTGTCATTTGAATAATTTTTCAAAAGTAGAATTGAGCGGATTGTATTCGTAGATAATCCCGCCTAATACCGCCGCGGAAAAATCTTCGTGAAGGCTCGTAAGCATCGGCTCGCAAAAATCGTTTATCAGACCTTTGGCAACGTCCGAACTCTCGCCCTTGCCCGCAACGTCTTTATACTTGCCGTTTGCGTTGAGCGCGTGAACGCCGCCGAACAGGCACGCCACCACGCCGACGTATACAGCCACGTTAAAGCAAAGACCGAGTACGTTGTCGACTATCTTTACCCATTTGTATTTTTTTACGCAATACAGCACGGGCGAAAAGAAGCCGCGCACGACGAGTTTTATAAGGTAGTAGGTTATGACGTAGCCGAGTATAAGGAACAGTATCCCGAACGGCAGATACGCGATTATCTTCGCGACGAACCGATAATTTTCGTCGGTGATCACGCTGCCGAGATTTACGGATACTTCGCCGAAAAAGCGACGAACGCCGTCCGACGCGTAATCGAGCCAGCCCGCCTTATCCATCAGTAAATATATTCCGAAGCATAGCCCCGCGCCGCCGCCGAGCGCAATAACGGTACGCAGTATTCCGAAAACGAAATTCCGCGTAAAACCGAACCTGACGCTCGCCCATATCACGCAAACGAGCGCGGCTATCAATAATATATCCACCAGGAAAAACATACTACCACCTTTTTTACGCGTCGATTATACCATAAAGACGCGGCGTTGTCAACTCAATGATTTATTTTTGCGGTTTATATCCGTCTTTAAGCGACACGATTTCCGATAAAACGAGCGTTCCGTTATCCGTCAGTTTTTTATAGTAGCCTTTACGCATAAGTTGGAATTTTTCGCCGTCGGGGGCTTCCGCAAGATATTTCTCGGCTTTGCCACGGAAAATATGCACGCTGTCGTAATTCATACGCTCCGAAAAATCCTGCCCCGGATAAGCCGCGTCTTTAAGCAGATAATCGTATTTTCTTATCTCGCAATCGATCGCATCTTCGGCGTTTACCCAATGTATAACGCCCTTGACCTTAATACCGCTCGTATCGTTGCCGCTGCGCGATTCGGGAACGTAAGAACATTTAAGTTCCGTAACGTTGCCGTTTTCGTCGGTAATCGCTTCGTCGCACTTGATTATATACGCGTTTTTAAGACGAACGTAACCGCCCTGTTTTAATCTGAAATACTTTGGCGGGGGGTCGAGCGAAAAGTCTTCGGCGTCGATATAGATATGCTTGGAAACGGTTATCTTTCTCTTGCCGGCAGACTCGTCGTTGGGGTTTATCTCGAAATCTTCTTCTTCCGCGCCGTCGGGGAAGTTCGTCAAAGTGACTTTAAGCGGCTCGAACACCGCCATGGCGCGTTCGGCGTGAAGGTTAAGATAATCGCGTATAAAATGCTCGAAATAACTTATCTCTATCTCCGAATTCGCTTTCGCGACGCCTATCGCTTCGCAGAAATTCTTTAACGCCTGCGCAGGCACGCCGCGGTTACGCAACCCCGTAAGCGTGGGCATACGCGGATCGCTCCAACCCGTGACGGCTTTGTCTTCGACGAGTTTTTTAAGATAACGCTTGCTCATTACCGTGTTGGTTATGTTGAGCCGCGCGAATTCTATCTGTCTGGGCTTATGCTCTACGCCCGTGTTCTCGACCACCCAGTTGTAAAGCGGACGATGGTCTTCGAATTCGAGCGTGCAGAGCGAATAGGTAACGCCCTGCATAGAGTCGCATATCGGGTGCGCGAAATCGTACATAGGGTAGATGCACCACGCGTCGCCCGTTCTGTGGTGCGTGGCGCGAAGTACCCTGTATATTACGGGATCGCGCATATTTATGTTGGGCGAAGACATATCTATTTTAGCCCTTAAAACCTTTTCGCCGTCCTTGAATTCGCCGTCTTTCATACCCTGGAAAAGACGTAAATTCTCTTCGACGGATCTGTTGCGCCACGGGCTTTCTTTGCCCGCTTCCGTCAAAGTGCCGCGGTTGGCGGAAATCTCTTCTGCCGACCAGTCGCACACGAACGCCTTTCCGTCTTCGATAAGTTTAACCGCGCGGAGGTATATCTCGTCGAAAAAGTCCGACGCGTAATGAATTTCGTACCATTTGAAACCAAGCCATTCGATGTCTTTTTTTATCGCTTCGACGTACTCGGTCTTCTCCTTCGACGGGTTGGTGTCGTCGAAAAACAGATTGCACATTCCGCCGTACTTTTCCGCCGTGCCGAAATTAAGGCACAACGACTTCGCGTGCCCGACGTGCAGATACCCGTTCGGTTCGGGCGGAAAACGCGTATGAACGACGTTGGTTTTACCTTCCGCAAGTTCTTCGTTTATAATATCTTCGATAAAATTGTTCGCTTCCATAGTAAGAGCCTTCTTCTTTTAATACAGGTATAATAACACAAAAGAATAAATTTTACAATAATTTTATGCGACTTGGCGTAATTAAATTATATACGCTTGACTTATTTCGTCGAAGAGTTTACAATTGACGTGAATTTTCGGCCGCGATTGCCGACCGATACGCACGGAGACTGTATTTTTATGGAAGAAAAAAGACCGGTAACGATGGATAAACTCGTAAACCTTTGCAAATCCCGCGGGATCATATTCGCGGGCAGCGATATATACGGCGGAATGGGCAACACCTGGGACTACGGTCCTATCGGCGTTGAAATTAAAAACAATATCAAACGCAGTTGGTGGAAGAAGTTCGTTCAGGAAAGCGAAAATTCTTTCGGCGTGGACGCCGCCATTCTTATGAACAGCAGAGTATGGGAGGCTTCGGGGCATACCACGAGTTTTTCCGATCCTAAAATGGACTGTAAGGAATGTAAAACCCGCGAACGCGCCGACAACCTTATCGAAGCGCATTCTCACGGCAAGGTAAACCCCGACGCGATGAGTTACGCCGAAATGGAAGCGTATATCAACGAACACCAGGTAAAATGCCCCGTCTGCGGAAAGTTCAACTGGACGCCTATACGAAATTTCAACCTTATGTTCGAGACGTCGAGAGGCGTTACCGACGCAAATCAGAACAAGATTTACCTTCGCCCCGAAACGGCGCAGGGCGAATTCGTCAACTTTCAGAACGTACAACGCTCTATGCGCGCCAAAATTCCGTTCGGCATAGCGCAGATCGGCAAGGCGTTCAGAAACGAAATCACGCCCGGCAACTTCATTTTCAGAACGATAGAGTTCGAGCAGATGGAACATCAATGGTTCTGCAAAGAAGGCTCGGATATAGAATATTACGAACAGTACAAAAAAGCGGCGTGGGATTATCTCCTTTCGCTCGGCTTCAACCCCGAACACTTACGGTATAAGGATCACGACAAACTCGCGCACTACGCCAAATGCGCGTGCGATATTCAGTATCTCTTCCCGATGGGCTGGTCGGAACTCAACGGTATTCACAACCGCACGAATTACGACTTATCCCGCCATCAGGAATATTCGGGCAAGAATATGCAGTACACCGACCCCGTTACCGGCGAGAAGTATAT
>OQVT01003063.1_pt1 | contig 10750 bp, 13 predicted proteins | sample 1691561 | NCBI WGS metagenome assembly OQVT01 (sample SAMN03418260, study PRJEB22391) | human gut metagenome | biome: human-gut; feature: organic feature; material: feces | host: Homo sapiens | place: Tanzania | collected 2013-01
GCGACGGCAGCAGCGATGCGGCGATCCTGTTCGAGCTGGAGGGGCAGCAGGCGCTGATGGTGTGGTTCTGGGATGCGGAGACGGAGACATTTGTGTTCCAGCCGGAGGAATCTCTGGTGGAGGATTTCGCGGACGGGGACACCGCGCATCAGGGTCTTGACGGCACCTGGTATCTGGAGGGAGAGGACACGGCCGAGTCCGTCATCGGCATCGGCGTGGCGGGAGACTGGATCCTATACGAACAGTCGGACGACACGCTGACCGCCGTCGACAGCGGGATGCTCCGCGTGCTGGACGAGGCGCAGGGACACTATGCCGCCGATTCCGAGCGCTTTGACGACGTCTCCTACCTCATTGCAACAGCCGGCGAAAACGGACTCTACTGGGGTGTTACCGGTGACTACGATTACTACGAGCGTCTGGACTGACCGGCGCGGCGAAATAAGGAGAGACATATGGCAGAACAGAACAGGAACATGACGGATGAGGCGCTTTCGCAGCAGCTTCGCAGGAGCAGGGGCGGCAAATGGGGCGGCAAGCTCCTTTCGCTGCTGGGTGTGGTGATCGCCGTGGCCGGTATCCTGCTGGGCGGCAATCTCGTGCTGATCGTTGTGGGCGGCATTGTCCTTGCGCTGGGGCAGGCGGTGCAGAGCAGATCCAAGGAGCAGACCGGGCAGCAGACCTTCGACGCCATGGCGCCGGGCATCGTAGGCACTGTCCTCGAAAACGTACAGATGAACCCCACCCCGCCCCTTTTGCACGCAGAGGACACCAATATTCCCCTGCCCCGCCACACCTATTGCAGCGGCAGCGGGTACATACGGGGCGTCTATCGGGGGTCTGCCACGGAGTTGTGCACCATCAAGCTGACGGAGGAGGATGAATTCCTGCGGGAGGAGACCGGCCTGTGGGAGAAGAACGAGCGGGAGGTCTACACCGGGCAGTGGATGCTGTGCCAGCTGAACCGGGAATTTCCCACGTGGCTGACCATCTGGCCGAAAGGAGCGATCGATAAGCTGTCCGGCGCCGGAACCATCAAAACAGGCAGCGAGGCCTTTGACAAGCGCTTCCATCTGACAGGCGGCGACGAGGCGGCCGCCCTTCGCATCCTGACCCCCAGCCGGTTGGAGCAGCTTCTGGTACTGGCGGATGCCTCCTTCGGCAAATTCGCCGTAAACCTCAATCCCGACGGCAGGCTCTATCTTGCCGTCCACAGCGGACGCGGCTTTTTTGAGCTTGGCAAGGGCCGCGAAACCCCCGCGCAGCTGCGCGAGCGTTTTGTCCGCGAGCTGACGTGGTTTACGGATATGATCGACGTGTTCCGCAGCATGTAAAGGAGGTGGACGATATGCCCCTTTGGTTGGCCGTAGTGCTGCTGGTGCTGGCCGCTGCCGGCATCGTGCTGTGCCGCAGATACCTGCGCGGAAGCAAAACCGCCTACATCCTCTGCATCCTTTTCTGCGCGCTGCTGGCGCTGGCCTGCATCGTCTATATCGGGCTGACGCTTCTCTTTGTAGATGCGGTGCGGCACCAGCCGCCTGCGTTGTAACGAGGGTATCCCCAAAGAATCGCTGACAAAAAGGGTATGTGCCTTACGGTACATACCCTTTTGCTGTTCTCTTTGCCTTGCAGACGGCGCGGATAGAATTCTGTGCAATTCACAAGCGCTGCACGTCGATTTTCAGCCCCGCCCATCGTATATTCTATTTTTCGCATCCACACGCCGCTTGGCTGCCCACGCGATCACAAAGGTCACGACCTGCGCGATGGGCGCCGCAAGCCAGACGCCGGTCAGCTTCAGCAGCGGCGGCAGGAGCAGGAGCATTAATGGATGTCGTCCACCTCGAAATTAGGCGCTGGTGATTGTGGCTGAGGTTAGGAAGCTGTCACTTTCATCCCCGAATCCCGTGAAGTGAAAAAGCAAGTGCTTGTTCGCCATCTTTAAACACCACCTTTATAGGATAGTGGAGAGACAACGCATACACTTTTCTGAGATGTATTTCAGGGCAAATGCAGCTATTGCCATACAGAGAATTTCAATTGTGAAAAGAAGGAGTATCGTGCCAGTATTATGCAGATACGGAGCCGCCTTTGGAGTCAGATAATAAATGATCACATGATGCACTAAAAACACTTCATAAGAGTAGTCGCTGATTACACGGATTATGCGAAGCTTTCGTTTTTGGAGGAAAGGCTCTAAATAAGAAATGGAGATCCAGAAAGCAACGGCAAGGATTGTAATCTTAAAGGCATAATGGATGTTTATAGCAATCGGTGATAAAAAAAAGAACAGTGTCACCGGAATCGCCACATACTTTAATTTTGGAGAAAACTGCGTGCTGCAATAACCAAACATCATACCGATGATAAATTCATATCCCTTTAACAGCAGGTTCACGTGTGCATCTACGGTAAAAGGATAAAAGAAAACGGTAAGCACATATATACAGGTAGCACAGACAAAAAAGAGCTTTGCGTTCTTTTCCATAAGGGAGCGGAGCAATGGAAAAACAAGATATAAAACGATCAAGCAGCCGAGAAACCATTCGCCTATACCAAGGGAAAAGGTCGCGATGCCATGCATACTAACCCATCCGTCCATACCTAAAATCGTAAAAAAGGCCCTCCACGTAGGGATTTTTTCCGGAAAGATGCCTTGGAGCGAATGGTGCACGACAATCTTTGCCAGCAGATATACAAAGTAAGTAAGATAAAATGGAATCAGAATTCTTAAACACCGTTTTTTATAATACTTTTTCAGATCGAAGTCATTTTTCGTTGTGTATACAAGGCTTGCCCCAGATAGCATAAAAAATACAGCGACACCAAGTGTGGCAATATGCATATTACTGTTTGCAAAAAGGGAAGTAATACTTTCCAAAGAGCATATTTCTGATAGATGAAGCTGAATCACCATATGATAAAAGATGATAAAGCAAAAAGAGACGCATCGTAACAGATCAAAATAGCGGATCCTTTTCATTTGTACTATAATTCCTTTCGATTTTTCCAGTCAATAGGCTGTTCAAAGTATAGGAAGAAAGCGAGAAAAAGTCAACAGGAAACGAGAGGCGATTAAACGCGGGATTATCATCGTTTCTATAATACTGACGATGATGCTGCATATTAAGTGTTCTGTTGGAAAACCGTGTTAAAATAGCAACCTCGCGTAGAAATAATTATTCCGCCGTTTGAGAGTTTTTCTGTGCATACGCCCAAGCAAGACTTTCGTTTCTCAGGTTTGCCGTGTCTTTTTCGGTTCTATAATAAATGGCTCTATGCCTTAGGGATCTCTACGCTGCTCGGGGGGAACCAAGTTTGGTTTCGTTCGCAGTATATCCAATACGCGCAAAAATGTCAAACAGCAACTGCCGCTGAAGGCTCCTACGGGAAGGCAAAAACCACCGGCATTGCTCACGTTGCTTACACGTTACTTACAAACGTGTTTTGGAGGAAATAAGAAAATCCCTGTAACCTCACGGTTACAGGGATCTTTTTGTGGTTGCCCACAGGTTTTGTTGTTTATAAATCACCGCTTTTTGTCTTGCTTTTTCGGTGACGTAGCCGCACTTTCCAGCAGATCCGTCACGACCTGATTGAGCTGTGCAGCGTTCTTAGAAGTAATAACAGGGACACCGGTGCGCTCCTCGACTGCCTTTCGTGCAATCCCGGCGGCTTCACCGCCCTCACGGGCTACAGCCAGATTCTTCGAAAACGTCTCCGGTGCTTTCTGCTTAGAGATTTCTGTGGTGGTCGCCTCTGCCAGCATATTCAGTACCAACTCCAGCGTGGTCATGTTGTCACGGAGGTTTTCTTTCTTCAGACCCTTGAGGTTTTTATATTGTCGTGTGGACATCCCTGACCATGCACGGGAGATCTCATCGGTAAGTATTGCGTACTCCACGCCCTTCTGTACGCCTCGGGCATCCCACTCGTCCGTCAGTTCCTTGCGGACTTGGATGGCCTGCAGCCGCTGATTGATCCACTCGCGGGTATAGCCCTTCTTGATGTATGTCTCCAGTGCCCGTTCAATGGTCAACTCTGGGTCAATAGTTTCCTCGATACGTTTACGGCCTACCTGCGCCAGCCATAATTTGAACGGCTCTGCTTTGGGCGAAGGAATAGACTGGATAATACGGAGAAGCTGTTCAGTGTCGGCTACGTCGGTCAGACGCTTTTTGCCATCAGGAGCGGTCATTTTCAACTGTACGATTTTTTCGTACACTTCAACTGCGCCCTCAGATTTGAGTTTTCTCTTGAGGTCGCTCCAATAGCGGCGAGGATTATCTGTTCCACTCAACACCTCGCAGACATCGACGATAGAAAAGTACCATTCTTCCTTTTCTTCGTCCCACGCGGTACGGATGCGCTTGTCCTCGAACAACTGGATCTTGTCATTTTGTGCCATTCTGTTCACCTCGCTTCTGTAATAGCTCTTTCAGTAATCCCCGACATCCTGCCAGCACGTCCTGCCATGTGGCCTCGAAATCCCCCGTGTACCACGGGTCGGCCACATCGCGGGGATAGCCGGTGTAATCCAGCAGCAGATGTATCTTGCCATCTGGGTCACCGCCGCAGACGCGCTGCATATTCCGCAGGTTGGCTTTGTCCATGCCGATGAGTAGGTCAAATTCCTTGTAATCGCTTTTGGTGAGCTGTCGCGCCGCATGGCCACCGCAGGCAATCCCATGCTCCGCCAGCTTGCGCCGTGCAGGAGGATAGACGGGGTTGCCAAGTTCTTCGCGGCTGGTTGCAGCGGACTCTATATGGAATTGGGCCGCCAGCCCCGCTTTCTCTACTAAGTCCTTCATCACAAACTCAGCCACTGGGCTGCGGCAGATATTGCCGTGGCACACAAAGAGTATATTCTTCATCGACTTTGCTCTCCTGAGACTGTTTTTCCTCAGTATAGCAGGAAACCGACTGTTCGTCGAGAGAAGAATGCAACCACGCTTGAGAATCTATGGCTTACAGCTATCTCTCTTTCTTCCAGCCAAAGTGCAGCACGGCTCGGATGTACCATGCCTGTTCTTCCCCGTTGTTGCTGCACCGCTCTAAAATCGCCACATCCTGCGTCTAACCGATGTTCATCGCCAGCCGCATGATTTCAGGAGATTCCTCGTAGACCGCGTAAAACGCCCGCATACGGCGCAGATTGCGGGGAGAAACGCCCTCGGCCGCAGGGAAGGTTGTTTGCAGGTATTCAGAGGCTATAACAGCCGCGCCTTTCTCTGCTCTGCCGCTGACCAGCCGACCGATTTTATAGTACAATTCCATCTGTAGAGGCTGTGCTGTCATAAGTTTGTCCAGTTCAGAAAACAGGTTGCTGTAGCCTGCGGGCTTGCGAATGTTCATGGGCTTTCTCCTTTCCATCATGGTGAGCTTATATCAGAAAGCCGCAAGGGAACAAACTGGCTGGCAGTTTGTTCCCTTGCGGGCCTATTATTCAATCGAGTTTTTCCGCATAGCAACTGCTAAAATGAAGTCTGCCATTGTTGCCGCAGAGTTTACAAATAACCTTGCATGGTGCGTCTCTATGTTATATCGCTTCTGACCAACACCGTGGGCATCACTGTTATTATTACGCATTTCCGCAATGGCTGACACTATTTTTTCAAGACCTTTTAATAGAGAATTGATTCGGTTGTCAATGTCTTTACTTTGATGCATATTGTATAACTTTTTTACCTGAGTATATAAGTCACCAATGCTCCCACTTGTTGTTGGCGTTTCACCTTTTAGTTCAATGACATAACAAAACGTTTCTTCCAGCAATGTGCGGCTTTTCGTAATGGCACTATCGAAATTTGAGTTTTCTATATCTATCACAGCGCGGGCAGTAATGTCCTTAATATAGGGGCGATCAACATTTATAATAGCAGGGACATCTATGGCAACAACTCCAGTCTCCATTTTGAAAATAGGAATCGCATAGTAGATTTCAATTTTTGGCATGTGTGGAGGAATTTCGCTGCCATTGCTTTTTTGCAGAAATTGGATGCATTTATCAAATATCTCTTGATAAGTTGCATCTATAGAAAAGGCAAAACGAGATCCTTGTAGTGCTTTGTGTAACTGCTTGACTGTCTCGATGGCATTAAGCAGTTGCCGACTTTCTTCAGCCCAGAAATGTGCAGTAGAATTGGCGGTAGGAAGTCGCTCATTCATCCTTTCACAGGTTCGGTTTATGGTTGTATGTAGTGTTGAAAAAACAATCCGCAATTTAGGATCAGGAACTTCCAAATATAAAGGGATATTGTCCCTGTTCAAATTTTCTGCAAGCGCCCGATATGCGGACTCAATAGCATTGTCTACTTTATCCATATTTGCTCACCTCAATCTGCGAACACTTCGCTAATTATTTTATAGCATAATTTGAGGTGGTTTTCAATTATAACTCTTGCGCAATTCCCACTATGTCTACCTTTGTAATCTTTCGATTTTCTCGATCCCGCTTTTCAGCCGCACCAGTATTTCTTCCTTGGAGAGTATCCTGACAGAATCTACCAATGCACGGATTTGATATTCGTCCCATTCAGTAATGGCTGTACCGGCCTGCTCCAGAGTATCTGCGGCCAGTTCCATGTGGCTGGTCAGTTCCGCATCTTCTGCTTGCTGTTGTTTCACCTCGGCGCGTTTGGCCTTCAGTTCTGCTTGCTGGGCAAAGATTACCTTGAAACGTTCAATGTAGTCGGCACTATTGCCAGAGGTCACAGTGGTGAAGACGGTGTCAAATTCTTGCGCCAGCGTTTCCAGTTGATGATCAATCTCTGCGATGGTAAGTTCTCCGCTTTGGCTGGGATGTATCACCACCTGTAGATTTTCCGTCACCTGCCGCACCAGTGTGGGCTTGTCCGACATTACGCTGTTGATAGCCCGGAGGATAGCCTGCTGGAGCTGCTGTTCATCCACGGAGGGTGAGGTATGGCAGTATTTCTTGCCGTAGTCGATGCGGCTGACGCAGCGCCAGACGATGTGCTTCTTCCCCTTGTTGACCCATGTGCAGCGGCGGTAGCGTGTACCGCATTCACCGCAGAACACACGCTCTGACAGAGCGTACATGGGCATATAGCTGCTTATGCCGCTAGGGGTACTTTTCTCTGTGGTACCCTTTATGGCGGTACGACGAGCCAGCTCTGTCTGAGCGGCGTCGTATGTCTTTCGGTCTATGATCGCTTCATGATTATTTTGTACCAAATACATAGGACGCTGTCCTGTGTTTCGGATGGCCTTGTGGCTGATACAGTCCTGCCGGAAGGTCTTTTGCATCAGGACGTCACCTACATATTTCTCGTTGGAGAGGATGCCGCGCACTGCCGAGTGTCCCCATGTCGTTCCGCCGCGGATGTTGGGAATATGCTGTGCCTCCAAGTATCTGCAAATCATAGGGAGACTGTCTCCTCGGAGGTAGTGGGCATATATTTCTTTTACCACCTCGGCCTGCTCTGGAATGATTCGTGGCTTACCATCCGGCCCTTTCTCATAGGCGTACAGGTTGTGGTAGTTAATGGTAGCCTCACCACGCTGCATGGCGTAGCGCTTGCCTGCCTGAATATTGCCGGAGATGGACTCACTCTCCGCCTGGGCGAAGGCGCCCATCATGGTCAGCATCAGCTCTGTGGACTCGTCCATGGAATTGATGTTTTCTTTTTCAAAGTAGACCGCGATACCCTGCGCCTTCAGCATTCGGACGTAGTTCAGGCAGTCCACCGTGTTGCGGGCGAAGCGGGAGACAGATTTGGTGAGAATCAGATCGATCTTGCCCTGCTTGCACCATTTCATCATCCGCATGAAGTCCGCCCGCTTCTTGGCGGAGGTGCCGGTGATACCCTCATCCGCAAAGATGTCGGCCATCGTCCACGACTTGTTCTCCATGATCTTATCGGTGTAGTAATTTTTCTGCGCCTCGTAGCTGTTGAGCTGATCCTCCTCTTTGGTGGACACCCGGCAGTAGGCCGCTACCCGGAGTTGCCGCTGCTCGGCAGGCCCTGTGTTCTTTGGCGCGGCGGGTATCACGATCACCTTCGGCTTGTTCTCTCCCACGGTTATGCTCTCCTCTCGATGATCTGGCCGTTTTTTAGTAATAGGCTGGCCTGCCCCTTTTTGACATAGACCTGTGCCACGGTGCTTTTCAGCAATTCTGCGTCAATCACCGCCATTGGTGCGGCAGCGGTGAATAGATGCCGCAGGCGCTGGCTTTCGTATTCGCTGCTGCCAATGGCACTATATTGCATCCCTGCCAGCCGCAGGGCGATTTCTTTAGCACCGTCCTCATCCACCGGGCTGGTGTTGAGCGCTGTTGAGAATCGCCGCTCCATTTCGGCCAGTTCACCACGGTTGACTGTCTGTGGCTGTGGCTGGATCTGTTCCGGCGCTGCCACGAGGCAGTTCAGAAGGGACAGCACCTGCGATTCCACCGCCGCACTGGGTCTGCCGTTGCACAGGCGGCGCAGTGTCTTTTGCGCTTCGGTGATCTGCACCGTGGGCTTACGCTCTGACCGGCGCTGGGCAGCTTCCTTCATTTGATCTGCGGAGAGGATAGCCGGGAAGCGTTCCGTACCGGCATAACGATTGTCCTCCAGAATACGGGCCACCATATTCTTGTTCCAGGGCTTGTCCGCATCGTAGGGCGGGCCTTTTTCTTTCAGATGGTCGGTGATGTCGTTGAAGGATGCGCCAGCCAGATAACGGGCATAGATGCCTTGTACCGTCTGTGCCTCCTGCGGGTGAATGACTATCTCGCCCATGACCATTTTGTACCCGAAGGGCAGCTTCCTGTTGCCCATTACCGCACCGTCCTTTCTATGCTCTCCCGCAGCTCCAGCCCATTTTTCAGGCGAAACCGCAGGCTGGTGTTGCTCTCGATAATGACCTTGTCAATAAGCTGACCGAACAGCTCCCCGTCAAAATCGCGCGGCGTTTCAGGCCCTCTTTTGAGGATGGTGATGAGTTCCTGGGTGCAGGGGATGGTATCATCACCGTCTTGGTTGAGGATTCTGCTTTTGGCTTGCTTGGCGGCGCGGAGCTGTTCGGTCAGCTTATTACTCTTGGATATGAAAATGTCAGGATCAACACAGCCGCTTTCTTTCAGAGTGGCCAGCAGTTGATTCTGACTGGTAAGTTCCGCTATTTGTTTGTTCAGTTCAATGACGTCCACACTCCAGAGGAACTTTCGTTCACGGATAGACTGGAGGTTGGCGATGAAGTCGGACAGGATGTGGCTGCCCTGGTGCTTGAGATTGTAATACAGACGAAGGAAGGCTTGTTGGATCTGGACTTCGGGGATCTGGGTGATGGGGCAGGCCGCTTTATCTGCCTCATGCGTTTTACAGACCCAGTACAGTGTTTTATTTACTACCTTTTTTCGTAATACACTGCCACAGGAACAGTATTTACCCGCAAGGTTCAATTTTGAGTTTACATCCGTATTGCACTTCTCATTTCTCGATGCTAACAGGTGTTGTGCCAAGTTGAATTCCTCTTTTGAAATGATGGCAGGGTGTGTTCCTTCTACATAGTACTTTTGAAGCACTCCTGCGTTTGTAGTATTCTTTCGCGGAAGCGTAGAAGTTTGGTATGTTTTCTGCCACAACGAATCCCCAATGTACTTTTCGTTGCGTAGTATCCTGCTGACTGCCCTCTGCGACCATTTTTTACAGCACTGCAAATCATTTAACTGTTTGGCAATCTCCGTTGTCCCCATGCCAGACAGATAACTGCGAAAGATGGTCAGTACGATTTGAGCTTCTTTTTCATTTACTTCGATCTCTCCCTCAATAAGATGATAGCCAAACGGTTGTGAAGTTGGAATATATTCTCCGCGCTCCATCCGCTTTTGGTAGCTCCAGCGCATATTGCCGGAGATGGACTCACTCTCGCTCTGGGAGAAGGCTGCGTGCAAGGCTGCCATCAGTTCAGAAGACATCCGTGTGGTATCAATGTTCTCCTTCTCGAAGCAGATAGTCGTGCCGTTGGCGCGGAACTGTCGAATGGCCTCCAGACATTCCGCCGTGTTACGGGCAAAGCGGGAGATGGACTTGACCAGGATGCGGTCAATAAGCCCGCGTCCGCTGTCAGCCAGCATCCGCTTGAAATCATCCCGCTTCTCCACAGAGGTGCCGGTGACGCCCTCGTCAGCGTAGATGTCCACCAGTCGCCAGTTCTCATGCTCGGTGATGTACTGCGTATAGTGGATGTTCTGGGCCGCAAAGGAGTTGAGCTGGTCCTCCGAGGAGGAGCTGACCCGGCAGTAGGCGGCCACCCGCAGCTTCTGGGTATCCCGCTCATGGGTGGCTTCGATCCTGATGACTCGTCGCTCCTTGCCGTTCAGTGCAAGGTTCCCATTGATGCTTTTTCCTTCCGTGACCGTTCACCTCCTCCTTGTAGCAACACAACATACCACAACCGCTACTGTAAAGCTACTGCTTTTTGCGGAGAAATTCAGAAAGAAATGAGGATTGTCGCACCAGTCTGCACTGCGATACGCACAGCGACCTGTTCCAGCTCTGTCTTGGGGAAACCGGCTCGTTTCAGTGCGGCCAAAAGGTTCAGTATGCCGCAAAAATCAACGTTCTTATCCTGCATAGTTTTCTCCTTTTATACGTTTTCTGATGGCACAAACACGGGCGCTGCAGAAAGGGGTAATGGGGGTGTAGGTAGTAGGTATGTGAGGGGGAGAGAAAACGCAGCACCCGCGTTTCTGTCATCAGGCAAAAGAATTATGGCGGGGCCGCTCCAAGGCGTGTTGGAG